>OLQH01002140.1_pt1 | contig 12413 bp, 10 predicted proteins | sample 1672671 | NCBI WGS metagenome assembly OLQH01 (sample SAMEA3136712, study PRJEB25190) | human gut metagenome
ACAGGTATTGGACAATTATCTGCTCTCTCTGTAACAAATGTTTGACAAACCTACAGAAGCATTTAACTGCTTCTTTCGCATTTAATTTTATAATGAATTCCCATGTGACGTTTATAAGCATTTATCAGACCTTAGCCTTGACATCATCGTACACTTGCCAATACCCAAAAATGCAATGGTATTATCCAATACATAATTAAACTTCTTCTGTCTGTTCTCTTAAAATACTATTTACCAATTTTTCCAGTTCTTTTCTATTAGGCAGGTATAATTCATATTTAGACACAAATAAATTACTATCCATCCCATATGTGGCATATTCAACAAGTAATTCATCTTTATTTTTGCTAAGAATAATACCAATTGGGGGATTGTCATCCGCCATATTCTCCTCTATTGCAAAATATCCCATATACATATTCATTTGCCCAATATCTTCATGCTGCACAGAATTTTTCTTTAAATCAATTAATACAAAGCACTTTAATATTCTATGGTAAAACACCAAATCACAATGATACGTAATATTATTAATTGTAAATGGATATTGACGGCCAACAAAAGTAAAGCCTTTACCTAATTCCAACAAAAATTTCTGCAAATTATCAATAATACGGGTTTCCAAATCGCCTTCTGTATATTGATCCAACTCCGGTAAATTTAAGAATTCAAGTGTATACGTACTCTTTATAACATCTTCCGGTTTCTGAATTTCAATTCCCTTCTGAGCCAATGCCATTATACCTTCTTTATCCCGGCTAACCGCTAACCGCAAAAAAAGTGCCGATTCCATTTGCCGACGCAAAGTCCTAACATCCCATTTTTCCTTCACTGTTTCTTTTTCGTAGAAACTACGTTCTAATTCATCTTCAATTTTAATTAATTCACATATATGTGACCAGCTCAATTTGTCAGACACTGTCTGACAAATTGGATAACACAAATAAAATTTTCTCATATTATTTAGGTTCGGGCGACTATAACCTTTACCGAGACGTAATGTTAACTCATGTGACAACATAGTTAACATCTTACTGCCATACGCCGCCCTGATATTACCATCCTGTTCCGACTCTACAATATATTTTCCAATTGTCCAATAAGTTTCTGTAATTGTATGGTTGACAGAATAGGACAGATTTTCTTTTGCATTTAATACCGTTTTTTCAATATCTAAAATAAGTTTTTCCAACATCGAGTTTTTAGTAATATTTGTATCATCCATAAACTTCCCTCCGATTTATACTCTACCAACTCCATCCAAAATACACTTTCTGTATTCTGCAAAGTATTATATGTTTCTGACTTATAAAAACGCATAGCCGCCACTTCAAATCTTTTATAAATTTATCCTGCAATAATTTTATAAAAGATTTAATAAGAATACATACATTCATTATTATATCTTTTCCGTAAAAACTATAAACTATATCATTCATATGACTCTCATCTTACCATTTTTAAATATTCAAGAAACCTTGTGTATAAAAGGAAACTAATTTATTACTTTTTAAGTGTAACTGATTCAGCGCCAAAATACAATACAACGCAATAATTGCTCCAGCCCATTTACAGATTGCAGGATAAATGCATAAATATTTCCTTTCTTTGGGACACTATACAGCAAATACCGCAAATGGAGGAATCATATGAATAAAGAACCTGTTTTTTTAACTGACAAAAATCATACCGTAGTACTGGAAGCCCTCACCGGCGTACCGAATGCGGCCGTGCCTGACAGCTGCAAGCCCTTTGAAGTCCTGACAGCCAATACATCGGAAGGGGCCGCGGAAAAGCATCTGCCGGTGGTGGAAATCGACGGGAAGCATATCACGGTAAAAGTAGGAAGCATTTTCCATCCCATGACGGAAGAGCACAGCATCGGCTGGGTCTGCCTGGTGACAAAGGCCGGCTGTACCATGCGTGTCTGCCTGGACGCATCCTGTGAACCGGTGGCACATTTTACACTGGAGGACGGGGATTCGGTGAAGGCGGCTTATGCTTATTGTAATCTGCATGGATTTTGGAAGACAGAGATCTGATTTATACACAGGGAATCAAACAGGAGATATCTTTATCCACATTCGCGGGTAAAGGTATCTCCTTCTTTTTACCGGTTGCTTATACTTATTTCCAGATACTTCTCCCGGTATTCCGCCGGGGACTGGCCTGTCCGTTTCTTAAATACGGATGAAAAATATTGTTCGCTCCGATAGCCCACGCTTCTGGAAATATAGTGGACCTTTTTCCCTTCCCGCAAAAGCCTCTTTGCTTCCTCTATCCGGATATTTGTCAGATAATTCAAAAAAGTGGTACTCTCCTCCTTTTTAAATAAACTGCTTAAATAGGATGGATGAAGCCCCACTCTGTCAGCCACGGATTCAAGGTTCACATCCTCCGCATAATGCTCACTCAAATATTCCTTTACTTTTTTGACAATCCCTCTGTTTTCTTCCGAATCCTTCTTTTCCTCCGATGCTTTTTGTTTCAGGCCGCTGTCCTTGTTCCCGCATCGGATAAGGCATCGCTTTATCATATTCTCGAATTCCTTCTTGTCCACCGGCTTGAGAAGATAACCGAAAGCGCCGAGGTTCACGGCCTTCTGGGCATATTCAAACCGATTGTATCCACTGATAAAAATAACTTCGGTATCGATTTTTCTCTTCCGCAGTTCATCCAGAAAATCGAGTCCGCTCATGGAAGGCATGCTGATATCGCATAAAATAATATCAGGCGCCAGCCTGGCGATCTCTGCAAGAGCTTTCTGTGCATCTGTGAATTCCCCCGCAATTTTACAGTCCAGGCTGCCCCATTCCAGGATCCTCCACATCTGTTCCAGCATCCATCGCTCATCATCGATCAATACAATACTATACATTATAAAATCCCCCCTCCTTCGGCACTAATACGTCCAAGGGCTGCCTTTCTGCCTAACCGATTCTTATTTTTAAAACCACATAGTTTTCATCAAACTCAAAGTTCAGTCCGCATTGGCCGGAGCACGCTGTTTTCAGCCTGAAATTAATATTCTGAAGAGTTTTCACCCTTTCCTGTTTTCCTACCTCAAATTCTCTCTGAACCATATCATTCAGTTCTTTTACCTGTTCCCGGCTCAGAATATTTCCCGTATTTTTTATGATAATCAGCTTTTCTGTTTCCGTTTGGAGTGTCCTGATTATTATGTCCAGTTTTTCCTGTCCGGCACAGGAACCGTGGACAATACAGTTTTCGATCAGAGGCTGAAGGAAAATATGAGGAACCGGGTATTCATCCAGCGTATGGTCCAGCTCAAAAATAGCAGTAAACCCTTCTCCATATCTTTTCTTCAAAAGCAAGAGGTAGCTTTGTATATATTCGATTTCCTTTTTCAGCGGAACCAGATACTGTTCTTTCTGCAGGTTATAACGGAACATCCCTGACAAGAGCTCAATCAGCTCCGTGGTGTTTTCCGCCCCTTCCTTTTCCGCCTCATTAATGATCATTCCCAGGGTGTTATACAGGAAATGCGGATTTATCTGACTGTATAAAAGCCGGATTTCCATATCCTTACGAAGGATTTTTTCTTCGTATTCTGTCTGTATATAGGCATTTATCTTCTGTATCATCACATTCAGGTAACTCTGGAGAAAACCGATTTCATTCTTTTCGTTTACCTGAATTATGATTCCTCTGTCCCCTTCTGAAAACCGGTTCAGCTGCTCCACAATATTAGTAATGCGTTTGGTCGATCTGGCTGAGTAAAGATAGGAAATAAAGATGGACAAAATCACGGCAACAAGCGCTGAAAAAATAAAAATCCGGATGAGCCGGGCAGATAAATCAAGCATATCCTCCCTCGGAATACAGGTTACAATTTTCCATTGGGTGATTTCGGATTCCCGCCAGACCACATAGTAATTTTTCCCCTGATTCTTATACCAGAAATAATTCTGATTACTGTTCAGTTTATCTGCAAATTCTGTATCCGCCAGAATCCCCTGACATAAGGAATCGTTATTGGAATAAACTCTGTTATCCTGATCCATCACCATCATGACCGCGGATTCTTCAAAATTACCGTTCATAAGATGGGAGCTTAATTCATCGATATCAACCTCTACGGTAACCACGCCAATTCCTTTATAGGTCTTGAAATCCACTACCTTTCTGCTGATAGTAATAACTTCTTTCCCGCTTTCCGCCATGCTTTCATGCCTTCCCTGAATGTGAACCGCCCCGTTTCTGTCCAGTGCCTCCCGGAACCACCCTCCGTCCTGATTTTTAATAAAATGCTGCACCGGCTGGCGCTGCAGGGAATACAGATGCTTTCCGTCGAGATCAAACATATAAATCCCGTAGATTTCAGGGTATAAATCGATGATCCCGGCAAGCCTTGTTTTCACCGAATAATAGCTGTCAATATATTCGGCGCTGCCTGTGCTGCGATCCCGCAGAACAATCCTGACATCATCCGAAAAATACAGGTTCATAATATGCTTATCCACATCCCGTATCAGATTTTCAATCAGCAGGGCCTCCTGGGCGTTTAATATTCTGGCGGATTCCGTCCGATCCGAAATAAAAAACCTATGCGTGCTGTAACTGGCCGCCGCAAAAAACAACAGCAGAACCACCAGGTTAATTAGAGCAATCCCCAGGAACACCTCATACTTGATACTACTGAAAAATTTTGCGCAGAACTTCCGTATTCCCTTCATACCTTACCGCCCTCAAAGGCCGCTTTTTTATCCTACAGCAGCCAACACTGATCTGTCTTTATCTGTCCCGTATGTTCAAAAGGTGCCTCTCTGATCACAAATGTCAGCTTTTGCCCCTCGGAAAAACGAAGTAGTTTTAATACTATCTGGTTTTCCCCTTTTTTCAGCCTGCTATTCACCAAATCATTATATGGCGAGTAGCCTTTGCAGTCTTCTATTGCATAGGCTTCCTTACCGTTTACCCACAGCTTGAAAGGTGTGGTACTGCCTATATGAAACTGTACTTCCTCATCCGTCTTCAGGCACAGCTTCTGCAATGCATAAACGCAGCAGGGACCTTTATAACCGAACATTTCATCTATCCTCAGGCTGTCCTCACCTGCATAATACTTCTTCCCGGCATCGAAATAGTTGGAAAAGGCGCCGCTGTCAAAGTCTTCGGATATATATTCCCGATTAAGAAAGGCAAAATTGTTATGGGCTTCCGCCAGAGATAAATAACGAAAGATTTTGTGTTCGGGAAACGGAAAATACATTTTTTGATTTATGCGCTCCTCCTCTGATACCTTTTTCCAGTCAAACATATCCCAAAACGGCCCCAATATGCGGAATGGCTGTACACCCGCCAGGCCGATGCTCTGAATCCGGCTTGTTTTCCCATCGGTGTCCTTAAGGGAAGCCTTGATCACATAATGATCCGATAGGCAGCGCACTGTTTCCTCCATGTGTACCATATAAAAATATTCCGTTCCTTTTTCTGTCTTTTCCGTACGGCCTTTATCCATTTTCAGGCCGTCAGGGACATCCCATACGAGTTCATTTTCTTCCCCTGCCGGAGATAGGGGAAGCTTTACCTGTATTTCCGCTGTTTTGGCAGGGCCGATCTCCGGCAGCCCCACATAGTCCATTGTAAACGAATCCGCCTGTTCCTTTCCGCATTCCTGTAAATCCGTCTCTATCCCGAAATTGCAGGTTATCCGGGACAACTTATCAATAGTAAGTATATCATAATGCAGATTCACACATCCGGTAATTATTTCCTCTCCGCAGTAACCCAGCCATTTTTCCCCGAAAATCTCTTCTCCATACATAATTCCCAGAACAGCGCCCAGCGTGGCAGCCGTGCAATCCGTATCATAACCGCAGTTGACTGCCAGTGTAATGGTTTTTTCAAATTCACCGTTTCCGTAAAGGAGCGCGAGGACAATAACGCCGATGTTGTAAAAAGAAATGGAACAGTCCACATCTCCATATTCTGTTTCCAGATAATCCATCACTTTTTCCAGCTCGGCGCCCTTCTCAAATGCACCGGAAACGTCAGAAATAACATGATATATTCGGCTGGTCTCAGGGATATATTCCATGGCCTTTTTTATGAGCATCGGTCTGTCCTGACTCATAAAGGAAAGAGATTCCAGCGCCGTAATATACTGCTCCGCGTAAATGCTCTCTTCCCCATGATCCAGACACCCGTCACGATAAGCAAGCTCTATCCCTTTTTCCGGCCTTCCCGGACAGATCATGGCCCAGATTTCCGCGCGGATAGGGCATCCCATGGAATTCATGAAAAATTCATTTGCGAAAGTGCCGCTGACCGGAGGCTTTATTCCTCTTCTGTAATTCCGCTTTCCGTATCCGTATTCGTTGGGATTGGCGGGATAGCATTTAATGAATTCTTCCATCAGGTCATCACTTGTAAAGGAAAGCCCTTTGTCCAGTAACACCTGAAGCCAGACAAGCTGTAAATCCAGATCATCGTTTGCAAGCATTTTTTCAGGCATAAAATCTTCCGGCTTCAGGAAATAAGAACGTTTTTTCAAACATTCCGGTATCGCCCCCAGATTCCCACCGATACATTTTCCGAGCCATCCGGCTCTCACCTTTTTCCTGTAACTATCCTCGTTCAGCCTCATCCGCTTTCTCCTCCCATACTCCATATGCATGATCCGTCTTTATCCGGCCAGCCAGCTCATATGGAGCCTCACGCATAACCATGGTAAATTTCTGCCCTTCCGAATACCGGAGCAGCTTTAATACAATCCTGTTTTCTCCCGCTTTTAAATCCATTTTAAAGACATCCGTATAGGGAGAATAACCGTTGGAATTTTTCTGTGTATAAATCAGTTTTCCGTTCAGCCAGAGCTTATAGGGCGTTGTACTTCCGATATGGCACTGAACGGTTTCCTCCCGTTCCGAATACATCTGCTGGGCACAGTACACACAGCAGCAGCCCCCAAATCCGAACATTTCGTCAATACGGACAGTATCTTCAGCCGCTTCGTACAGACGTCCTTTTCTGTATAAATCAAGGAAGCCTTCCCCTGAAAAATCTTCTTTCCGATAAGGTTCGTCCAGATAGACAAAATTGTTATGCGCTTCCGCCAGGTTATAATATCTGTATATCTTACGGGACGGGATTTTGAAATAGGCTCCTTCCGCCCTGCGCTTCTCTTCACTGACTTTTTTGAAATCATAGGGATTAAAAAACGGCCCGGTAACTTTCCATACAGGCTTTCCTGCCAGCCCGAAACAGGCTTCTTCCTGCAAACTTCCATTTTTCTTCCCATATACTCTGCAGGAGAAAAGGTTGGTGTCATAAACGATCGGAGATGCTTCCCGGTATTTAATAAGGAAACGAAGCTTCCTGCATTCTCCCGGTGCGATATCCTTCGTATTTCCCTCCGGACATATTTCAAAAGACTCTCTGCCGGATACTTCCAGATACTGCTCTTCTTTGCTGTTATTCTTTACCGTAACAAGAACACCGCAGGAATCATGAATCCCTATTTCCGGCAGGCCTTCGTAATCAACGGTAATAAAAGCAGCTTTTTCTCCGGATTCGAAAAAAATATCATCCTTTTTCTCCGGGACATTCCTGATAATACGCTTTTTCCCTCCGTCATACAGACATCCCAAACTGCAGATAGTGTCTGTCAGTTCCGACAAAGTATGAAACTCTGTTTTGAGATTAACGCAGGCGGTGACAACCCTGTCTTCTATCGTTTCTTTCCATTCATCCGGCACTGCCTCCGTACCTTTCCATGCTCCCAGGAAGGCGCCCACCGTTGCTGCCGTGCAGTCCGTATCATAACCTCCGTTTATGGCAAGAAGAACTGTTTCTTCAAATTTTCCTTCTCCATACAGCAGCGCCAGGATTTCCACCCCGAAATTGTAAAAGCTTATGGACGAATCATTACTCGCATAAGTATCATGAAGCTCTGTAACGCTTTCCTTCCATGTGCATCCCCCTTCGTACCATGCAAGACATGTCCTCACAACTCCGGCAATCCGGCTTTCTTCCGGGATGAAGGTAAGCCCATATTCCAAAATAACCGTGAGCTCCGTAAAAGAAAAGGCAAGACATTCAATTGCCGCCGTATACTGCTCCGCATAAATACTTTCCGAACGGTGGTCAATACACCCGTCCATATAGCTGTATTCCACCGCCTTTTCCGGATAAAAAGGAAACAGGCTGGCCCAGATTTCCGCACGTATGGGACAGCCCATGGAATGCATGAAAAATTCATTGGCATAGGTTCCGCTCAAAGGAGGTTTAATTCCCCTTCTGTAATTCCTTTTTCCATATCCATATTCATTCGGCCCATATGGATAATGGGCGATAAATGCTTCCATGAGGTCATCACTGGTTAATTCCCAGCCTTTTTCCAGAAGTACGTTCAGCCAGATCAACTGAACATCCAGATCATCATTCACCATCATTTCATCCGGGGCTATCTCATGCAGTGACTGAAAATCCATAATTTCCCTGCAGTCCTCCAACGGCCCTCCTATGTTGCCGGCTATCATTTTCCCCAGCCAGCAGCCATAAACCCTGTCCTTATATGTATCATAATTCATCCTTCTTCTCCTCTCACTTTTTCATGTACTAGCCCTTAACCGCTCCCGATGCCATCCCTTTATAAAACTGCTCCTGAAAACACAAAAACAGGAGAATCGGAAAAATAATGGAGATGACAGACACCGCAAAAATAGAACCATAATCCGCCGCCCCATTCTGCTTCACAAAGCTGTAAATTGCAATCGGCAGAGTCCTTTTGCTTTCACTGGAAATAAACAGCAGCGGATTAAAAAAATCATTCCATACGGGAAGGGTATTTATAATAACAATAGTAATCACCGCCGGTTTCAGAAGCGGTAAAATAATGCGCATAAAGACACTGATTCTTCCGCAGCCATCCATGATTGCCGCCTCTTCCAGCTCCCGCGGAATTGATTTGACATAAGCGGAAAATACCATAATTGTTATGGGCATCAGACTTCCCGTCGATACCAGAATCAGCGCCCCCAGCGAATTCATCAGCCGCAGCCCTTTAATCAGCTGAAACAAAGGGACGATCCCCGCTGAAAAAGGTATCATCAATCCGCTGAGGAAAAAAAGATAAAGCATCATATAGATCCCTTTGGATTTCCTTCCCAGAGGGTAGGCGGCCAGAGAACCGATTAATACAATCAGAATCATTGATGCCGCAACGACGATAAAGCTGTTCTTCAGCATGCCAAGGACATTCAGGTTTATGAATACATTTTCATAGTTTCCCAGATAAAGGCTGTGCGGCAGACTGAGAGGCTCCCCGATTTCACTTCTTGTTTTAAAGCTGGAAACCACAGCATACAGTACCGGGAAAAGAACAACCAGGGACAGAAGAAGCATCACCGCTTCCAGACAAAACTGTTTTACCCGTTTCATCACATTTCCACCTCCTTTTTCCGTGTTGCAACCACCTGCACGATAGACACCACAGCAATCACCAGAAGGAAAATAACCGAAACAGCCGATGCATAACCCATCTTACGCTCCTTAAATGCCATTCTGTATATCACCATGCTTACGGTTTCCGTAGCATCATTGGGAGCTCCTGCCGTAAGTGTATAAGGCAAATCAAAGAGCTTCAGTCCTCCCGTCAGATTCAGGAACGTGAGGATTGTCACGGAAGGCATAAGGAGCGGAAAGGTTATCTTCCGGAAAATCTGGAAGGGTCTTGCTCCGTCGATTTTTGCAGCTTCATACAGGTTCTCCGGTATCGTCTGCAGACCGCCCAGATAAATAATGGCTCCGTATCCCAGCCATTGCCATATGTTAACCACACACACCATGATAAACGCCGCAGTCTCATTGCCGAACCAGTCGATCACAAACTTTCCCAGACCCGCTTCCCTGAAAAAAGTATTTAATATCCCGTTATACTGCATAATATGCCCGAATACAACAGAAACCACTACTGTACAGAGCAGTACCGGAACATAAAACGCCACTCTGAGATACCTTTTCAATATCAGCTTTTTGTCCAGGACAAGCGCGAGCAGCAGCTGGAAAATATTACATAACAAACAGTTTACCACCGCAAATTTTAACGTATTTCCTATCCCCGCTTTTATATATTTGCTGGAGAATATTTTCATATAATTTGTCAGCCCCACAAAATCAAAGCTTTTCGACATTCCGTCATAATTGGTAAATGAATACATAATGCTCTTAATAAGCGGATACCAGATAACGGCAAAGAATAAAACAAATGCGGGCAGAATAAAAAGCATATCCCACAAATAATCCCAGACCTTTTTTTTCTTCATACCATAACTCCTTTTTTTGAAAAAGGGAGCCCGCCTGCGGCAGACTCCCTCCCATCACTTAATATACAAGCAACGGCCGGATAACGGAATCCTTATCTTCCTGATATGCAGAATCCATATCACTGATGATCTGATCAATGTCACCGCTTCCGGAAAGTATGGCGGTAATCCCCTTATCTACAACAGTATTGCAGGAACCGGGCCAGAAGGAATCAAAGAACGCATATACCTTGTGATCCTTCATAGCTTCATATAATTCTCTGGATGCCGCGGGCATGTCATACTCTATGCCGTCTGCGCAGGGAATGGATTTAACCTGTTCCAGCATATTGCTCAGGACTTCAGGCTGGGCAATATAATTGATGAATTCCTTACAGATTTCGGTATTCTGGCTCGAAGGACTATAGCCTATCGCTTTATCAACAAAGGCTACCACTGCCGATTCGCCTTCCTTGTTGGGGAAAGGAAAATAACCGATTTCCACATTGGGATCCAAATCCTGAAATACACTCACCGCATAGCTGCTCAGCAAAAGCATCCCTGCTTCTCCGGCCGCCACACTTTGGGCCGCCTGATTTAAGTCCACGCCCATTGTTCCTTCTGTGAAATATCCTCTGTCATTCAGCTCTTTCATTACTTCAAAGGCATCTTTATATCTGGAATCCTTAAAGGTTGTTTCCCCGTCATATAATTTGGTGCCGAATTCTTCATCATAAAGTGTCTGGAACGACGCTACCACTGATGAAAAAGCATGATAGGAGGTCCAGTTATCCTTTGCTCCCAATGCAACAGGCGTAATTCCTTTGGACTTCAGGGTATCACATACGGTCAGAAAATCTTCATATGTTTCAGGGACTTTAAGTCCGTTGTCTTCAAATACCTTCTTGTTGTAAAATACCCCTTCTCCCGAACAATCCAGAGGATAGGCGTACAGGGAACCTTCATAGGTCATATTCTGCTTAAAGGAAGGATTGAGATCTCCTACCCACGCGCTTCCCTCATCCAGGCTTCCCCAATAACCGTTCTGGGCCATTTTGAAAACGGAACTACCGAAATACATGAATAAATCGGGCGCTTCATCTGACATGATTCTTGAAAGAAGTACTGTTTCATAGTCTCCTGCGGGAACCTCCAGTTCAACGGTCACTCCCGGATGGCTTTCCTGAAAACCGGCTACCGCCTGCTTCAGCGGCTCGGTATAAGCGCTTTCCCAATACATCAGCTTCAGCTTTGCATTTTCTTCGGATGCCGTGTTTCCCCCATCGTTTGCTGTGCTTTCTTTCTGCATTTCCTGTGTTGTCTCTGTAACAGCAGATGACTGGCTGTCCCCATTTCCGCTTCCGCAAGCGGTTAAGGTGAATACCAATGCTGTACTCAACAACATACTCATGATTCTTTTCATACTTTTCCCTCCATTTGTATATTGCATATGCTTTTTTCTTGTTTCAATATGATTTTATGTAATTTTTATATGTTTTTCTATTTCACTTTTTTAAGATAGTATATGCATTTTTAAGATCTTTTATGGGATATGGGAAGAGATTGTGTACCAAATGAACATTTCGGAGGAGAAGATGGGATGCATATAGAGATAATTGTGTTTAAATACAGTTATTTTAATTGTTGGCTATCAGCTGAAGGAATCCTGTCGTAATTTGCTTGTCTGTCTTAATTCTGCATTTTGCATAGTGAATGATGCTATTTTGTAACCTTTTAGTTGCCTGCAGTCTTTATACCTTTTGTTGTTAATAAGTTTCTGTTGGGATATTTAGGACTTGCGGTGAAGGGGATATAAAGGATAGATTGGTGAATGGTGATCAGAATATTTTGACAATTTGGGATTTAACGTGAAGCAGGTTGAGACTTTTCTTTATGACTATCGTATGATTACGAATAGTTGAAATACTCAATAAGTGTAGTACATATAAATAGTTGATTTATTGCATGCTTTAGTCATTTTTATACGTGACGATGTGTATGGGAAGGACAGCGACATGCCGATAAAAAGTGTAAAAAATGTTTCTGGTTATCGAGGAATGCCCAGATGGAATTAGAACCGCTTTGTGTTATAGGGTGTGTCAAATAAACTGTGTATCACTTGCAGATTATTCGACACACCTCTTT
>OLQH01002145.1_pt1 | contig 12374 bp, 9 predicted proteins | sample 1672671 | NCBI WGS metagenome assembly OLQH01 (sample SAMEA3136712, study PRJEB25190) | human gut metagenome
GTTAAAAATACTTTTGCTTTGTGCATGTTTGGGAAACCAATCCATATGGGAAGCAGGACCCGCTGGCGCAGTTTTTTTAGGTTGTTTGCTGCTCGGCGGTCTTTTTTCTCGGCTTTATTTATCTTGAATAACGTTTCGAACATGCCCCAGGCGTATCCGGGAAGTGTGCCAGCGGCAGAGCGTGCCTTTTCATAAATGTTGCCGCCACCTCCCATAGGGAACCGTATTTTTGCGCTTTTCCATATCGAAAGGAAGGAATCCCTGTATCCAACTACGCCAGATTGCAGGCAAAGATTCCCGGTCCTGTTTATTAAGGAAGGGCAGGCCGTAGGTTTCTTTGCGCGTTTGCGCCGTATTGGAAGGAAGCATAAAGCCCTCCCCGATGGGCTGCCACCGGATCGGTTGATCTGCGCGGTTCTGGTTCAGTGCCCCCTTGAATCAAATGGAAAACAAGGAGGTGCCAACAGAATTGTATCAAATTTCACTCCCCGTATGTATTGTCATTGCGCTGGTATGCGCTGTGATTAGTGCGGCAATTGCCTTTTTTGCTGGCGTTGCGCACCGCAAGAAGACCGCAGAATTTGCGATTCACTCCGCGGAAGACGAGGCCAAACGCATTGTGAGCGAGGCGATCAAGACCGCAGAGGCAAAGAAAAAGGAGGCTGTTCTCGAAGGCAAGGACGAGATTCACCGGCAGCGTGCCGAGGCGGAAAAAGAATTAAATGACCGCCGCAAGGAAGTCCAGCGCCAGGAACGCCGCATTCAGCAGAAGGAAGAAACCCTGGACAAGAAAATCGAGAGCTTAGAGGCTAAGGACGAAATCCTCAACAACAAAAACAAGCAGGCCGACGAGCGGTTGGCCGAGGCGGAAGCGGTAAAGAAGAGCCAGTTTGAAATGCTGGAACGTATTTCCGGTTTCACCGTTGAGCAGGCCAAGGATTATTTGATGAAGAACCTGGAAGACGAGCTGACGCACGAGAAGGCGGTCAAACTCATGGAGTTTGAACAGCAGACACGCGAGGATGCAGAGGCGTCCGCCCGCGAGATCATCTCCATGGCGATTCAGCGCTGTGCCGCCGACCATGTGGCCGAAGCCACCATTTCGGTGGTGCCGCTGCCCAACGATGAGATGAAGGGCCGCATCATCGGCCGCGAGGGCCGCAATATCCGGGCCATCGAAACCCTGACCGGCGTCGACCTCATCATCGACGATACGCCGGAGGCCATCACGCTCTCCAGCTTTGAGCCGGTGCGCCGCGAAGTGGCGCGTATCGCACTGGAAAAGCTCATTGCGGACGGCCGTATCCATCCGGCGCGCATCGAAGAAATGATCGAGAAGGCGCGCCGCGAGGTGGACGCCACGATCAAACAGGAGGGCGAGCGCGCGGTCATCGAAGCCGGCGTCAATGGCATCCATCCCGAGTTGGTCAAATTGCTCGGCCGTCTGCGCTACCGCACCAGCTATGGCCAGAATGTCCTGAACCACTCCTTGGAGGTCGCCTACCTCTCCGGCGTGATTGCCTCGGAGTTGGGGCTTGATCCCACAATCGCACGCCGCGCCGGTCTGTTGCACGACATCGGCAAGGCGCTCGACCACGAAATCGAGGGTTCCCATGTGGACATCGGCGTCGATGTGGCGCGCAAATATAAAGAGAGCGAGACGGTTATCCACGCAATTCAAGCACACCACGGCGATGTGGAGGCCAAGACGGTCATTGCCTGCATTGTACAGGCCGCGGATGCCATTTCCGCCGCAAGGCCGGGCGCGCGGCGTGAAAATCTGGAAAATTACATCAAACGTCTGGAGAAACTGGAAGAGGTGGCTTCTTCCTTCGAAGGGGTCGAGCGCTGCTATGCGATCCAGGCAGGCCGCGAGATCCGCATCATGGTGAAGCCGGATGTCATCTCCGACGATAAAATGGTTCTACTTGCGCGGGATATCTGTAAAAAGATTGAGAGCGACCTCGAATATCCAGGCCAGATTAAGGTCAACATTATTCGTGAAAGCCGCGCGATTGAATACGCAAAATAAGAATTCCAAGGGCGGGCAGCAATGCCCGCTCTTTTCATACCAAAGGAGGAGGCTTTCAAATGCCGCGCTATAGGATGGTCGTCCACGGGCGCGTACAGGGCGTAGGGTTCCGTTGGACATGCCTGCAAAACGCCAAAAAAAACGGCCTGACCGGTTGGGTCCGCAATCGGGCCGACGGCGCTGTCGAATTGGAGGCCCAGGGGCCGGATGAGGCAGTGGCGGCCTTTTCCGCTGGGATTCGCCGTGGAAATGGATACAGCTTCATCGACCACATCGAAATGCGGTCGGTCGCTGAAAAGCCATCGGAATCCGCATTCCATGTGCTCTATTAGTATTTTTCCTTCGATGAACCAAAAATCTGAACAAAGAACCACTCTGGGAGGCAACTGCTATGAATATTCTCGCGATTGGCGATGTTGTGGGCAGCATCGGCTGCAAATTTTTACGGGCACATTTGCCCCAACTGAAAAAGGTTAAGGGGGTGGACCTCGTCATTGCCAACGGGGAAAACTCCGCGGACGGCAACGGCATCACCCCGGCCTCGGCGGAACACCTGTTTGACAGCGGCGTGGATGTGATTACCGCTGGGAACCACACCTTCCGCCGCAAGGAATCCTATGAACTCTTTGATTCCTGTGAGACGCTCCTGCGCCCGGCCAATTTTCCGTCCCTTGCTCCCGGCCGTGGTTTCTGCGTTGTGGACATGGGGCGCATCCAAGTGGGCGTCCTCAACTTGATGGGGGTCGTCTACATGGAAAGCATGGATTCCCCCTTCGACGTCGCAGACCGCATCCTTGCGAAAGGAGTCCCAAAGATCACGCTGGTCGATATGCACGCGGAAGCCACCGGGGAGAAGCGCTCCCTCGCCTATTATCTGGACGGGCGCGTCTCCGCTGTCTTTGGCACGCATACGCACGTCCAAACAGCGGACGAAGGTATTTTAGACAACGGCACCGGCTATATCTCCGACCTGGGGATGACCGGACCGAAGCGTTCCGTGCTCGGCGTGAAGCCGGAGCTCGTCATCCAAAAAATGCGCACAAAGATGCCGGTGCGTTTCGATCTTGCAGATGGCGCTTGTCAAATGGGGTGCGTTCTTTTTACAATTGACGAAAAAACGGGCAAAACCACGGCAATAGAACGCCTTCTAATCGAATAAATACTGGAAATCGCAAAAAGAATTGCTAGTTATTCCTCTTTTCCGCTTGAAACTTTGTACAAAATGTTTTATCATAAAGGGGGAAAAACCTGCGATGGTTTCGTAAATTTCCAATACAAGGGACGTTGGAGGGATGGCTTTATGGAACCTTTAAAAGTGTCGTCAAAGTCCGCACCGAACGCAGTGGCCGGCGCAATCGCCGGAGTCATCCGTGAGTCTGGAAGCGCAGAACTGCAAGCCGTGGGTGCAGGCGCTGCAAATCAGGCGATTAAAGCGGTTGCCATTGCCCGCGGATATCTCGCCCCTGCCGGGATCGATCTCGTATGTATCCCGGCGTTCGCCAGTGTTGTAATCGATGGCGAAGAACGCACGGCTATCCGCTTAATTGTGGAGCAAAGATGATGAAAAAAGGGTTCCCGCGCGGGCCGACCTGCCAGAGATATGCGGCTGGTCTTCCGTGCGGGAACTCTTTTTGCGGGTCCCGTCCGCCCGTTCGTCCATCTTCGCTTTTTTATGGCAATAATATCGATTGAATCCCAGTGGGGAATATGGTATAATATGCAATAAAATCCCTAAAGTAACGAGTAGAAAATTAAGCAAAGAAACACAGCCGTGGCTATAAAAATATTACCGAGGGAGTGTTCGAAGTGATCAATGGAACCGAATTGCGGGATGCCATCATTTCTGGTGCCAACAATATTGCAAAGCATAAAACCTCTGTAGACGAGTTAAATATTTTTCCTGTTCCGGATGGCGATACCGGGACGAATATGAGCATGACGATGGGCGCCGCCGCGCGGGATTTGGAAAATGCACAGGGTGGCATTGGCGAAATTGCGCACAAAGCGGCTTCCGCCCTTTTGCGAGGGAATTCCGGCGTAATTCTTTCCCTCTTGTTCCGCGGTTTTTCAAAAGGGATAGAGGGCTGCGAAGAAATCGATGGCACAGAACTGGCAAATGCGCTTGGTATCGGTGTGGAAGCTGCCTATAAAGCCGTTATGAAGCCGACCGAGGGGACCATTCTGACGGTTTCCCGTGTAGCCTATGAAAAAGGCAAAGCGGCCGCCGAGATCGACAACGACCCGGTCTATGTGTGGAGTGCCATCTGCAAGGGAGCTGCCGAAGCATTGGAGGAAACACCGGAGCTGCTGCCCGTCTTGAAGAAGGCCGGCGTGGTGGATGCCGGCGGCAAGGGTTTGTGCCACATCTTTGACGGTATGATGTCCGTCTTTAAAGATCACAAAATAATCGTGAACGAAGCCCCGGCGGACGTTTCCAACTTGAGTGCAGACGAATTTTTCCGCAATGCTGCGGCGGAATTCGATCAGGAGATCCATTTCACCTATTGCACCGAATTTATTGTGGGACGCGACCCGGATTGCGAAAAAGATCCGCAGGAGCTTCGCCAGTATCTGGAAGGGATCGGCGACTGTGTAGTTGTTGTGGACGATGAAGAGATCATCAAAGTGCATGTGCATACGGAAGAGCCCGGCAATGCGCTTCAAGCGGCGCTTGTATTTGGCCAGCTTCTTACCGTTAAGATCGAGAATATGAAAGAGCAGCACCGCAAGGCGGCGGAAGCCAACGAAGCGGCAAAAGCAAAAGCGGCTGCGGAAAAGGAACCGCTATCCCCGGCGGAACCCACGGAGGAAATCGGATTTGTATCCGTTGCAGTGGGCGAAGGCCTCAAGACGCTCTTCACCGATCTGGGCTGCACCCACGTGGTGAGCGGCGGCCAGACGATGAATCCCAGCACGAACGACATTCTGGAAGCGGTGCTGGCGACCCCGGCAAAGACCGTCATGGTTCTTCCGAACAATAAGAACATCATTATGGCGGCAGAGCAGACGGTACCGCTTGTGAAGGACCGCAAGGTGATCGTCCTTCCGACGCGCACCATCCCGCAGGGGCTTTCTGCGATGCTGGCCTATGACCCGGACGTTTCCACAGAGCAAAACGCCGTTACCATGATGGAAGCCGCTGGAAACGTGGCAACTGGAACCGTAACGTTCGCAGCGCGCGATTCGGAATATAACGGGCATAAGATTCACGAGGGAGACATCCTCGGCCTGCGCAACGGCAAAATGGAACTGGTGGAGAAGGACATCATCCACACATGCAGCAAATTGACCCGCTCCATGGTGAACCGCAGCACGTCCTTTATCACCATCATCTATGGTGAGGAGATCACAGAAGCCCAGGCAAACGATGCATATAACCGGATCAAGTCCAAAATCAGCAACGACATCGAGGTCACTTTGGTTAACGGCGGCCAGCCCGTCTATTACTTCATCATCTCCGTCGAATAACCAAGCTGAGCTTGGAGGCAGACAGCCGGCGCGTGCCTTGTTGCTGAAAAGAACCCCTGTGTTGGCCGGACAGAAAGCACCCGCTTCCGGGATGCTGAAAACGCCAGATTTACGAATTCATAAAGAATACGTGTGTTTCAAAAGCCGGAGAAATCCGGCTTTTGTTGATTCTAGGATGATAAAGGAGGGTGGAAAGCATGTCTTTGTTTTCTATGCCGATTCAAGAATTGAAGGGTGTGGGACCAAAGCGCGCCAAGCTGTTTGAAAAAATCGGCGCTCCCAGCGTAGGCGCTTTGCTGCGTCTCTATCCGCGCGCCTATCAAGACATGACCGCCCCCTATCCCATCCGGCAAGCTCCGCTAAACGAGCCCTGCGCCATACGGGCAACGCTGTACCGCCCGCCCACGGAAACACGGGTTCGCGGCGGGATGCTTCTTTGTAAATGCCGGGTGACCGATGGCGAAAGCGATCTGGAAATCACATTCTTTAACAATCCTTACGTCAAAGACCGCTTGATCGAGGGAGAATCGTATCTATTTTATGGGAAGGTATCCGCGAATTTTTTGAAACGCGAAATGCTGTCCCCGGAATTCTATCCAGAAGCGAGCTGCCCCGCGATCATCCCCATCTACCGGCAGACGCAGGGGCTCAGTTCCCGAATGATCGCCAACGCTGTCAAAAATGCGTTTTTGCTCCTCCCGCGGGATCTGCGCGACCCCATCCCGGAACCGCTGCGAAGGCAGCAACAGCTTTGGCCGCTCCGGGATGCCTTGGAGACGGTCCACTTTCCCCGCACGATGGACGGCCTTCGAAGCGCACGCCGCCGTATGATCTTTGAGGAACTGCTGGTGCTTCAATTGGGGCTTCTGCGCATGAAAAGCCGGAAACGCGGAGAAAGCCCCCTGCGCTTGACAAAGGACTGCACCGAAGAATTCTACCGCCTCCTGCCCTTCACACCCACAAATGCGCAAAAACGCGCTGTACGGGAGGCAATGACGGACATGATGGGGGGCAGCCCCATGAACCGTCTGGTTCAGGGGGACGTGGGCTCCGGCAAGACCGCCGTGGCCGCTGCGCTGTGCTACAATGTGATCGAAAATGGCATGCAGGCCGCGCTGATGGCGCCCACGGAAATCCTCGCGCGGCAGCACTATGCGACCCTCTCCGCGATTCTCGCGCCTACTGGCATCCCCATTGCGCTGTTAACCGGTTCCCTAGCCGCTGGCAAAAAGAAAAAGCTGGCGGAACAGCTCCAATCCGGCGAGATCCGCCTGGTAATCGGCACGCACGCGTTGCTCTCCGAGGGCGTTGCATTCCAAAACTTGGGCCTTGTCGTCACGGACGAACAACACCGCTTCGGCGTGGCGCAGCGCGCAACGCTTTCCTCCAAAGGGAACAACCCTCATCTGCTGGTCATGAGCGCAACCCCCATCCCCCGCACGCTTGCGCTGATGATCTACGGCGATCTCGATCTCTCAGTCCTGGATGAACTTCCTCCCGGCCGCCAGAAGATCGAAACCTACGCCATTGACAGCTCCAAACGCATGCGCGCTTTCCGCTATATGCAGAAGCACATCGATCAGGGGTTGCAATGCTACATCATCTGCCCCACCATCGAAGAGGGCGAAAACGACATGGCAGCGGTTACGCAGTATGCGGAAAGGCTGCGCACGGAATGGATGCCCGGCAACCGCATCGGTGTACTGCACGGCCGTATGAAGGCCAAGGAAAAGGAAGCGGTGATGACGGATTTCGCCGCTGGACAGTTGGACATTCTGGTTTCCACCACGGTGGTGGAGGTGGGCGTGGATGTGCCGAATGCGGTCGTGATGCTGATCGAGAACGCCGAACGGTACGGCCTGTCGCAATTGCATCAGCTCCGCGGGCGCGTCGGGCGCGGTACCCACCGCTCCACCTGTATTTTACTCTCCGACGCACAAAACGAGGAGGCCCTCACACGCTTACAGGTGATGTGCCGCACCTCCAATGGATTTGAGATCGCCGATGAAGACCTCCGTCTGCGCGGCCCAGGCGATTTCTTCGGTTCCCGGCAACACGGCTTGCCCGACCTGAAAATTGCAGATATGGCGCAGGACATGGAGATCTTAAAACAGGCGCAGCAGGCAGCCCACACGATTTTGACACAGGATTTCGCATTGGAGCAGCCGGAACATCGCGGCTTGCGTGCGGAGGTCAACCAACTCTTCCAGACGCTGGTAGGCGGTTAAGCGAACTCCATTGCGCTTCCATCGGCCATTCCCGCAGTTTTTATCCATGAAAACGCAATCCCCAGGGATCCATCCATCAGGACTCCTGGGGATTTTCTGTTGCTATAAACAAACTTATGCGGTTCGAATCCGGACCGTACTGCCGCCGTCCCGGTCTTTCCCAACAATAATCTGCGCTGCGATGCGGTTTTTGAGCTCGCTGACATGGGAGATGATCCCGATGGTACGCCCCATGTGCTGCAATTGCGCCAACGCCTTCATCGCGGTGTCCAGCGTCTCCTGATCCAGCGAACCGAAGCCCTCGTCGATGAACAGGGAATCCAAATGGACCCCGCCGGAGTAGCTCTGCACCACGTCGGAGAGGCCAAAGGCCAGCGACAGGGAAGCGAGAAACAGCTCCCCGCCGGAGAGCGTCTCCACCGCGCGCGCCCCACCGGTATAGGCGTCGATGACCTCCAGGTCCAATCCGCCCAAAGCATTTCCGCTGGTCGTTCCTACCACACGGCTGAGGCTGTACCTTCCAGAGCTCAATGTGGCAAAGAACTGGTTGGCCGAAGAGAGGATGTCGTCCAGCATCACGCCCAAGACGAACTGATGCAGCGGGACTTTACATGCATTTTTGCCCGACAGGAGCGCTGCCAGACGGTTGGTGCGCCCATATTCCTCCTCCAACTTTTTCCCTTTTTCCTCCAACTTGCGCAGGCGCCCCAGCGATTCCTTTGCCGCAAGAGCCGTTTGCTCCAGCTTCCCGACGGCCTGGGCGGCCTGGGCGGCGGCCTCCTGCGCCTGCGCTTGCCTTTTCCGCTGGGCATTAAGATCCGGCTGTTCCTTACCCGACAGTTCCCTCTGCAAGCGGCTGATCTGCTGGTCGGCGCTTGCTACGGCGGCGGCGTAGGCTTGTATGGTCTGTTCAAGGGCTTCCATCCGCTCTGGGGAAAGCAAGAGGGCGGCATAGTCCTCCGCTTGCTGTTCAAAGCCGGACTCCTCCAACGCCTGTTGCAGCCGCTGTGCCGCGGTTGTCTCCGCTGCTTGTGCCTCCCGGTGCGCCTGTGCAGCACTGTCGCATACGGCGTTTGCCGTTGCCGCGTCCCGCTGCGCTGCGTTTGCACGCTCCTCGATTTTGGCCGCTGCATCGGCATTTTTCTTTGCCTGCGAACGCACCTCCGTCAGCCGTTGATCGATCGCCGGCAAATCCCGCAGCTCGCCCAGTTTGTCCAACATCTCGCGCTCTGCGGATGCCTGTGCTTGCTGCTCGCTGCGCAGGGAAGCGATCTTTTCGTTGGACTGGGAAAGATCTTCCTTCGCCTGTTCGCGCTGTTCCCGGCGCTGCTGGAGCCGTTTTTGCGCACTTTCCAGCATGTCCGCCGCTTTGCGCGCCCGTTTGAGTGCGTCCTGGGCCTCTTGCAGCCGCTTGCTCGGCTGTGCCGGGTGGGGATGATGCACAGCCCCACAGACCGGGCAAGGTTCCCCTTCCTCCAAGTGTACGGCCAGAGCCGCTGCAGCATCCTGATCCATCAATTGCTGTACCTGTTCCAGCAGGCGCGGCAGCAGGGAAATTTGCTTTTGTGCGTTCTCTATGTATGCATTCCCATCGGCCAGCTGGCGGTCCGCCGTTTCCAAACGCGCCTGCGCCTCTGCCCGCTGCTTTTCCAACAAAGCCATCCGCTTCGCATGTTCCGTCCGCTGTTTTTGAAGCTCCTGCCACTTGAGCGCATGCTCCCGCAGGTTGCGCAAGCGCTCCTCTTCCTTTGCCAGCTCCGGCAATTGGGAACGGTAGCGCTCCGCCAAGGGAAGCTGCGCCTGGGCCGCCTTGCATTCGGCCTCCGCTTTTACCAGATTCTGTTGCGCCGCCGCATGTGCTTGCCGTTTTGTGAGCAACTCCTTCTGCGCCGCCTGATGCGCTGTGAAATAGGGGTATACCCCCGCGGCACGGCGGGCCTGGGCCAAACGGCGGCGATTCGCTTCCATTTCTTCCTGCTTTTGTTCCAATATCTTGCGCTGGGTCTGCTGCTGCTCCAAGGCAGCAAAGCGCTCAGAAAGTGCCTCTGCCGCTCGCAAAGCTGCATTTTCGTTTTGGAATGCCTTTTCCGCGGCCTCCTGCGCCGCCTTGGCCTGAACCAACTGTTCGCGCAGGGCGGCCTCCTTCTCTTCAAGGAGTGGAAGGGTCCCTACTCCTTCCCGTTCCAAAATGGAGCGCTTTGCCGCCTCGAGCTCGCCCGCCTGTTTGCCAAGCACGGCGGCCATCTCCTTCAAATTGCGTGCCGCACGCTCCCAGCGCCCCGTTGCAAAGAGCGTTTGGAACATCTGCGCCTTATCGCGCGAACTGGACAGGAGCAATTTTAAGAAATCGCCCTGCGGCAATACGATGACCTGGGAAAACTGCTCGCAGGTGAGGCCCAAGATTTCCTCCGCCTTCTCCCGGACGCGGGACTCCGCACCGGAAAGCAGAAGCTCCCATTCGCCGCCCTCCATCCGGTAGCAGGCGTGCGTCTCCTTTGTCTTGAGCGCGCCGGTTCCACGCGCGGCGTATTGGGACTGCGAGCGCGTAAAACGATACGTCGTGCCCGCCAACTGGAAGATAAAATCGACCATGGTTTCCGCGCCCTTCGGAGCTGCGGCGCAGCGCATGCTGCCCCAGCTGCGCCGTCCGCCGGTCGCTTTGCAGTAGAGGGCAAAACACATAGCGTCCAGGATGGTGGTCTTTCCCCCGCCGGTCGCCCCGGTGATCAAAAAGATGGGATTGTCCCCCAGCGCGCGGAAATCCACGGTCGTCTGCTTCAAATAGGAGCCAAACGCCTGCATCGTCACAGAGATTGGTTTCATGTTTCCTCCCCCTCCCCGCGCATTGCCTGCAAAAACAGGTTCCGATCCGCCGCATCGGGGTCCAAGCCACAGATTTGCTTGAGGAACGCTTCAAAAATGGAGGCGTCGTCCGTCCTATGGTGCAGCAATTGCTCCCGCAGCCCGGCGCTTTCCCCGGCCCCCGCGCGGGAAAGCCATTGCGAATTGATCCCCAAAAGGTTAGGAAAATAGGGGCGCAGACGGTCCATGGGCATGTACACCGGGGAGTCGTCCAGTAATTCTACATAGAGATAATCCTCGCTGGATGCCCGTTTTCCCAGCTCCAAAAGCTCCTCCATTGTACCGGAAAGGGTCCGCAGGTCGCGCAATGGCTCCACAGGGATGACTTCGCTTTTGACCTGCTCCTCCTCGAATGTGACCATCGTCACCGACTTTCGGTGATGCGCCTCGTCAAAAGAGTACTTGAGCGGGGAACCGGCATAGCGGCCATTTGGCCCCGCCTTCTGCGCCCGGTGAAGATGGCCCAGGGCCACATAGGAAAAGCCCTCGAAACATGCGGGGCTGACCTCGGAGCTTCCCCCGACAAAAGTAGGGCTTTCCGAGGCAGAGGTCTCCCCGCCCATCACAAAGCAGTGTGCGGCGAGCACATTGACCGCGCCAGGGACAAAATGCTCCCGCACCCGGTCTAATACGGCACGGTAGGCCTCCTGGAAGCCCCGCACGTCCACTCCCAGCACCTGCCGTACTTGGGCGGGCTCGAAGTAGGGCAATAAATAGCAATGTACGCGCTCGGAAAGCAAAACCGGCTGAAAGGCATCTTCCAGCTTTGTGGCGATGGCCACCCCGTTCTCGCGCAGCAGAGGCGCTCCCAGCGCCATGCGGCCAGCGCCGTCGTGATTGCCGCTGATGACCGCAAGCGGTACTCCCAGCCTGTGGGCCTCCTCGATGAAATGGTCAAACAGCTGGATCGCCTCCACCGGCGCAATGGGCCTGTCAAAGACGTCGCCCGCCAGCAAAATCAAATCGGGGTGTTCCCGCTCCACAAGAGGCAGGAACACCCGGTCGACAAAATATGTCTGATCCTCTAAGAGGGAGCGCCCAAAGAGCATCTTTCCCAAATGCCAGTCGGACGTATGCAGGATCCTCATAGCGGTACGACCTCGTTGAACACCGCATAGGTTTTCGCCGTAATCTTGCGGTCGATGTGGAGCGAACCGAAGAACCACTTGTCGTACTGGACACGCTTGACCAGCTCGTCGAAGAAGGCGTCCAGCTGGTTGGTAGTGTCCTTTGGGTTGACCTTGTGCGCCGGCATCCCGGGGGCAGGTTCATGCGTGAGGATGTAGTCCACCTGAAACTGGTTGGCGCGCAGGTTATCCACCGCTGTGCGCATTTCCTCCAGGCCGGGCATCTCCTGTTCCCACCATTTTCCCGCCTCTATGTACATCTGCTTTTCCGTGCTCTCCCCGCCGCCAAAGGTAAAGATCTTCTTGCCTTCCAGCTCGTAGACCTGGCCGCGCATCAGGTGGTACAAGTTCCCGCTGATTTGCTGTACTTTCCCGCCGTTCCAATCCGTGACGGGATATTTTTCCAACAGGTCAAAATTCTCGTGCGTCCCGTCCACAAACAAAATCTGATACTTCTTGCTTCCAAGCTTTTTCAGGTTCTTTTCCTCTTTCGCCCCGCCGTCCCAAAGAAAGCCGAAATCGCCGCAGACAATCAGCGTATCGCCTTTTTTCAACTTGCGTATCCGGGAATCCTCAAACCGGGCCATCTCCCCATGCATATTTCCGGTAATATAAAGCAAAGAGCTTCCCTCCTTTGTCCTCTGTCAAATCGCCAAT
>OLQH01002148.1_pt1 | contig 12365 bp, 13 predicted proteins | sample 1672671 | NCBI WGS metagenome assembly OLQH01 (sample SAMEA3136712, study PRJEB25190) | human gut metagenome
CTGTATAGACGATCAATTTTACTCTGTCGGAAGCTCTTTCAATTTCGATTCTGGAGATTCCTGCATTGTATAATTTTTTCTTTACATATTTTCTGATCTTATCATCTTCAACCAGGTTATCTGCAAAATCGCCTTCTGCATACCATCTGGAATCCCAGTCTTTGATAATACCAACTCTTAAACCATGAGGATTAACTTTCTGTCCCATTATTGCCTCCTTCTATCTTTCGTCAAGCACAACAGTGATATGGCTCATACGGTGTTCGATTCTGTATGCCCTTCCCTGTGCCCGAGGTTTAACTCTTTTCATTGTTGGTCCTTTGTTTGCATAACACTCTGCAACATAAAGGTTTTCCGGATTCATTCCATTATTATTTTCTGCATTGGCAATTGCAGACTTTAATAATTTTTCGATTAAACTAGATGCGTATCTTGGGTTATATAATAAGATACCAAGTGCTTCCTGAACGCTCTTTCCTCTGATCGCATCCAATACGAAACATGCCTTAGTAACAGACACTCTGGCATTGGATAAGGTAGCGCTAGGTCTCGTATCTTTTTGTGCATTTCTTTCTTTTTTGTACTGAGATCTGCTGTATTTCTTAGCCATGGATTGTGAAACCTCCTTCCATTCCTCTATCGATTATCTGATTCCTGATTTCTTTTCTGCTTTTGTATGACCACGGAATGTTCTGGTCGCAACAAACTCCCCGAGCTTGTGTCCAACCATATCTTCTGTTACATATACAGGTACATGTTTTCTTCCGTCATGAACGGCGATTGTATGTCCAACCATCTGTGGGAAGATTGTAGAGCGACGTGACCATGTTTTGATCACTGATTTGTCGCCTGCTTCATTCATAGCTTTTACTTTTTTAAGTAAGCTTTCGTCCGCGAATGGTCCTTTTTTAAGTGAGCGAGCCATAGGTTCTAACCTCCTTGTAAACTATTTATTTGATACCTTTACCATCTCTTCTTCTAACGATTAACTTGTTAGAATGTTTGTTTTTCTTTCTTGTCTTAAGACCAAGTGCTGGTTTACCCCAAGGTGTACATGGACCTGGACGACCAATTCCTGTCTTACCTTCACCACCACCGTGTGGATGGTCATTAGGGTTCATTACAGAACCACGAACTGTAGGTCTGATACCCATGTGACGTTTACGTCCGGCTTTACCAATGTTAATCAGGTTGTGATCTCCGTTACCTACAACACCGATTGATGCTCTACAGATAATCGGCACCATTCTCATTTCGCCTGATGGCAATCTTAATGTTGCATATTTTCCTTCTTTAGCCATTAACTGAGCGCTGTTACCAGCCGAACGAACTAACTGTCCGCCTCTTCCTGGATATAACTCAATGTTGTGGATCTGTGTACCTACTGGGATCTCAGAAAGCGGTAAGCAGTTTCCCACTCTCACTTCAGCTTCCGGTCCGTTCATTACTTTCATTCCATCTGTTAAGCCTTGAGGTGCAAGAATATAAGCTTTTTCACCATCTGCGTAGCAGATAAGCGCGATATTCGCTGTTCTGTTTGGATCGTACTCGATTCCGATTACAGTTGCCGGAATACCATCTTTCTTTCTCTTAAAGTCGATAATTCTATATTTTCTTTTAGCTCCGCCTCCGCGGTGTCTTACTGTGATCTTACCTTGATTGTTACGACCAGCTGTTCTGCTTTTAGAAGCTAACAAAGATTTCTCTGGAGTTGTCTTTGTGATTTCTGAAAAATCAGAACCTGTCATATGTCTTCTGGAAGGTGTATATGGGCGATATGTTTTAATTCCCATTACTGTCACTCCTTTCGTTTACGATTATTTATTATCACGGTTTTAATCCGTATGGTTTCTATTGTTGGGCTGTCTCTTACAGTCCTTCGAAAATTTCGATATCAGCGCTCTCAGCTGTTAACTGAACGATTGCTTTTTTTGTCTTAGCAGTTTTTCCGAATGTCATACCACGTCTTTTTGTTTTCCCATCAAGATTCATAGTATTTACGCTTTTTACTTTTGTTCCTGCGAACATTTTTTCAACTGCTTCTTTAATCTGATTCTTTGTAGCCTGTGTGTGAACTAAGAAAGTGTATTTCTTGTCAGCCATAAGCTCCATAGATTTTTCAGTGATTACTGGTTTAAGGATTACGTCATAGTATTTAATGTCTGCCATTATGCGTACACCTCCTCGATTGTTGCAACAACAGCTTTCGTTACGATTACTGTGTTGTATTTTAAGATATCGTACACATTAATTGTATTTGTCCAAGCTGTTTTCACATTTGCAATATTTCTTGCAGATAATGCTGCATTTGTGTTTCCATCTTCTAACACTACTAATGCTTTGGATACTTCTAAGTTGTTTAACATGTTCTGGAAATTCTTTGTTTTAATTTCACCAAAGTTCATTTCGTCAAGAACGATGAATTTGTTTTCTAATACTCTTGTTGTAAGAGCTGATTTCAGAGCTGCTCTCTTTTCTTTTTTGTTTAATTTGAAAGAGTAGTCTCTTGGTGTTGGAGCAAATACAACTCCACCGCCTGTCCATTGTGGAGATCTTGTAGAACCTTGTCTTGCATGACCTGTTCCTTTTTGTCTCCATGGTTTTCTACCACCGCCGCGAACTTCTGAGCGAGTTTTTGCTTTCTGTGTTCCCTGACGTTTATTTGCAAGTTGGCTTACAACTGCCATGTGTAATAAGTGTTCGTTTACTTCAACACCGAATACTGCATCGCTTAAGTCGATTGTTCCAACTTCTTTACCTTCGATATTATAAACAGATACGTTTGCCATCTGTGTGTTCCTCCTTTCCTATTAAAGACTAGATTGCTTTTACGCTTTCTTTAATTGTCACTAAAGATTTCTTAGGTCCCGGTACAGATCCCTTTACTAAGATTAAGTTGTTTTCAGCATCTACTCTTACGATTTCAAGATTTTGAATTGTAATTCTCTTGCTTCCCATGTGTCCTGGCATCTTCTTTCCTTTGAATACCTTGCTCGGATCAGATGCAGCACCATTGGAACCTGCATGACGATGGAATTTAGAACCGTGAGTCATAGGTCCTCTGTGTTGGTTATGTCTCTTGATCGCACCCTGGAATCCTTTACCTTTAGAGATTGCAGTAGCATCTACTTTATCTCCAGCAGCAAAGATATCAGCTTTGATTTCCTGTGCTAATTCGAACTCGTCAGCGTTTTCAAATTTGAATTCTCTTACAAATCTCTTGCTTGAAACACCAGCTTTGTCAAAATGTCCTTTTTCTGCTTTTGTTGTACCGTGTCTGTGCACGATTGTTTTCTTACCGTTCTTGTCTACGTTAACGATTTTGTCTTTCTTGTCAACGAAACCAACCTGAACAGCGCTGTAACCGTCGTTCTCAACTGTCTTGATCTGTGTTACTACACATGGACCAGCCTGAAGTACAGTTACTGGAGTTAAAACTCCATCTTCGTTGAAGATTTGAGTCATTCCGACTTTTGTAGCTAAAATAGCTTTCTTCATTATAATTACCTCCTGTGATTTACAGCGGAACACTGAATATATGTGTTCATCCTAAATATAGGATTGTTACTGTCTTATTTGTTTTTCATTTTGATATCAATATAAACACCAGCCGGCATCTCTAATCTTGATAATGCATCAACTGTTTTCTGTGTTGGTGTTGTGATATCGATCAGTCTCTTATGAGTTCTCTGTTCGAACTGCTCTCTGGAATCTTTGTATTTGTGTACCGCTCTTAAGATTGTTACAACTTCCTTCTTAGTTGGAAGTGGTACCGGTCCACTCACCTGTGCTCCATTTTTCTTTACAGTTTCGATAATTTTCTTTGCTGATGCATCTACTAACTGATGATCATATGCTTTTAATGTGATTCTCATTACTTGACTTGCCATAAAAAAAGTCGCCTCCTTTTCGCACTTTTACGAGTACGACAAGCGGTGACTGTACACATTCCCGTGTGTGTCCTTATTTTTCCAGAACCTCACACGTCGTTTCCATTTTTCGCAGCCGCGCACACGAATCCACATTCTCATGTGTTTCCATCTGCCTCCCGACTGACCTATGGACATGTTCAATTGGTACAGTGACTTGTCGCCAGTTTTCTAACTTGACATTCGCTCCACGGAAAACCTGCTATATAAAAAGCAGCAACCTCGCGCTTCATTGCTATCATGTCACAACGTGTATACTATAACAAAAACTTCCACTTTTGGCAAGACCAAAAATTGTATTTTTTTTCATACATGCAAAAATCTGACAGCGCAAGGTTCCTGCTTCTCTTTTTACTCAAATTCATTTTTCACTTTCTTTTTCTGATTAAGCACCCGGTCATTCTTATTTACAAAAGAGCGGGTCCGTGCCTTCAAAAGCAGCCGCCTCCCTTCCGGTGTCCTGGTATAGACCGCTTCATAAGGTCCCAGAAAACGCTTCATGCAGTCCGCAAAGATAAGGGCATCTTCTTTCTTTTTCCCGAAGATCTCCGGCACAGCATAATATTCACTGCTTCTCCTCTTTCCCCCGAAAAGAGCAAGGACGTAGCGTGGATTATCAATGACACCCCAGAATTCTTCCGCACACCGAGCGAAAAGTGTCTTATCCCGGGTTGTACCCCCTTTTAAATAGGTAAAAGCCAGTACTCCCGCATGCTCTGCCACCGCATGACAGTGAAGCGGTTCTTCTATATGACCAGCCCTGATCAGAGCGTCCAGAATCCCCTCCACCGCCTTCTTCATGCGTTTCTGCGGAGTCCACATACTGAAAATCCGACAGCCGTACCTGACAATTCCCACCAGGGACAGCAGAAAAAGAACTGCCATCAGCAATGCCCCCGGAGAACCTCCCCGCATCTTTTCCCGCAGAGAAATTCTTATGCACGTGCAGAGAAAGGCGGTTATCCAGGAGATCGCCTCCCAGACCACTGCGTTAATAAAAAGATACCCGGGATCCTCACTCCCTTCCCGATCCATCTCCACCACTTCTTCGACTCCCATCTGATCGGTGATCACCTTCAGCGACCGCTTCCAGGATTCCCGGAGCTTTTCCCTGTCCTTCGCCCGCTGCAGCATCTTTTCATTACATTTTTCAATGGATCCCCTGGTATTCAGTCTGGAGTCAATGGCAAGCCGTTCAATCCCGCTCTCGATCACATCTTCTTTGCAGGAAATCCCAAGAAAAGCTTCAAAACGCCGGGCAAGCGTCTCATAATCCCCGGCCAGTCCGCCCTCCTCCCCGTATTTCACAGGAAGAATACAAGCCAGATGCCATATATTGCTGGTCTTTTCCGGATCGAATCTGCTCACCCGGATCGCCCGTCCTCTCATCTGGTTGCTCAGCATAAAAGAACCCACATAAGTTGCCAGAATAAGAGAATTGATACAGGGAGAATCCCATCCTTCTCCCAGAAGCGATTTCGTACCGATCAGTACATGAATCCGCCCCCGCTCAAACAGTTCTGTGACTGCCGAAACCGTATGCTGGCCTTTCCCGCGCACGGTGACCTTCCCATAGCCGGTGTCTCCCAGAGGATCCATGGAACAGGTACATCCCTGCAGACAGGAAAGTCCTTCCAGCTCTTCCTCTACATCCAGAGGAAGAATCACCACACTTCCGCTTAAGACTCCCAGCCGCAGCCCATGGATCTCTTCCCGGCGGATGTTTTCAAAAATCGGAACGGCGCCGATCTCATGAATCTTCTTCTCTGGATGGCCGACGGCACTTATCATTTCTTTTTTAATAAAGTCGCAGAGCACAAGAAGACGCAGCCTCTCCCCCATGCTCTCCCGTTCCGCCCGAATGATCGCGTTGATACTGTTTAATTTTCCGCGGCTTGCGGTGAGCACCCGGCTGACTTCCTCGTTTTTTGTGAGAACAACCTTATTGCGCCGGATGCATCCCGCAGCCTTCAGCCGCCCGATCAGCTGTTCCCGATAAACTGCGTCGCTGGGGTAGGCCTCTGCATCTTCGTAAAGAAAGCCCTGCAGAAGCGCTTCCATCCATGATGCGGAAAGCTTCGGAAATTTCCCTTTTGTTCCGGTCAGTTCCGTGAGATAGGGAGAAAAGGGAATCTTATTCTCATGGAGGAAAATGAGAATGGAAGAAAAATATTTCGGATGATCCAGGAATTTTTCCCTGTATTCCTCCGGGGAGAGAATCCCCCGGTGTGATGCCACCATGCGGATAAACTCCGGATCTGATTTCAGCTGTTCCACCAATTCCTGCGCCGCACCTGTAAAATCCTGCACGGCCTGCTCTTCCTCCCGGGAAGGCCAGTTAAAATAGACATAGTCCTGGTGAGGACAGAGACTTCCTTCCCTCACCAGCTCAGGGGTAAAGATCTCCTCATCAATAGGGCCGCACAGATCGGTATACCGTTTCCATTCCGCCGGTGTGCTGTCATAGGGAGGCGTAGCAGTGAGGGCAATCAGCGTAAGCCCTGGAATATGTTTCAGAAATTCTTCCAGCGCTTTCCACCACTCGCTTCTCAGGTGATGAGCCTCATCCAGACACACGGTCCGTATCCCGCTCTCCTGAAGAAAAGCCTGCAGATCGAAATCTGTATAATCAATTTCTTCCCTCTCTTCTCCTTCCTCCTCTCCCCCAATTCCTTTTTCCCTCTTCATACAACTGTAAAGCGCCTGATAGGTGATCGCCATCACAGGCCTTATCTTTTTCACACTGTTGGAGAACCAGTCTCTCCCGTCCTTTCCCTCCGCCAGAAACCCTTCCTCCATCCGCGAAATCCACTGCTGACGGATTGTGATACTGGGCGATAAGATCAGACAGGGCGCTCCCTGTCTCCGGATCAGCTCAATTCCCAGCGTAGTCTTGCCGGATCCCGGGGCCGCTACAATATGTATCTTCCCATCCTCCAGATAGCGGTCCGCCCGATCCAGAATCCGCTTCTGGTACGTCCGCCAGTTTCCCTTAAATTCCAATACACCCTCATACATGTTCATGGACGCAGCTCCTTCTTCCAAAAGGACCCCGCACAGAACTTCTGTACAGGGTCCTTTCTTTTTTTATTTCTTTTTCAGCCACTGGCTGTAGTCCACCAGTGTCACATCTGCTTCTTTGTCTTCCACTACATCCGGATCGATCCCGGAATCTTTCGCTCTGCGGAGCAGTTCCTGCACACTGTAGTTTGGGATCACCGGCTCGCTGGACGGCTCCTCCTCCCCAAAAACAGGCGGAATCTGAATCTGCGGTTCCGCTTTCTCTTTCACATTTTCCTGGGGGGGATCCGTTTCTTTTGTCTCCTCTGACGGATTCTCAGAACCTTCCTCTTTTCCTGTCATTACCTGAGAGAGATCGACGGTAGCCCCGGATACCTCTTCCTCTGCTGCCCATGCAGAACCATTTTCCTGAGCAGCTTCCTGCTCAAACTGACGCACCATTGCCGCCAGTTCTTCTTCCACAGACTTCATATCGGTATTTTCCGGAACTGCAGCTGGAATCTCCTCCGGCGTCTCCTCCGGGATGAGGTCTTCCTCCTGAATCTCTTCCTCGAAATCTGTTTTCTTCTTCCGTTTTTTCTCTTTCTTCTCAGCCTTGCGGGCAGCCTTCGCTTCTTTTTTCTTTCTCTTTTTCTCTTTTCTGCTCAGGTCTTCCCCGTCTTCGTCTTCATCCTCTTCTTCGGTCATCCGGCGGCGTCCGTCCTCTTCCAGGCTCTCTGCCTCATCATCTTCCTCCTCATCCTCATCTTTCTTCCACACTTCAGAAAGAATGAAAAGAAGGATCACAAACAGAACCGCCAGGCCGATGATAATAAGCCCTTCCGTCGTCTTCATGGCCATAACCACATAGCCGATCACCGGAATGGTAAATACCACCTTGGCCACTCCGTTGCTGATATTGGCTTCTTTGGTAAGCTGAGGACTGGTATTGGGTGCTGTCAGGGTACAGGTATCTTCCTGAACATTTAAGTTCGTCACCCGATAGACGTAACTGCCGCTGCTGGCCTGTTCCAGAACCTTATCCCCGTTCTTCAGTTCCCCTGCTTCCTTATCCACTGCATAGGTCACGCTTCCCGGAGCCAGATTTGTCTGCATGGACATATCGTCCATTACAAAAGTCTGAACTCCCGCCAGCGGCGGAACCAGAAGAGCCGCTGCCGTCAGGATCGCACCGACCAGAATTATATTAACGATTACCTTCAAAAATCTGGACATTTGAATCTCTCCTTAACTCCACAATCTTTTGCTGTCTCTTATTCTATCATTTTCTGTCCGTTCTGTATACAAAAATCTGGAATTTTCCAAAATTTCTTGCTATAATCCTTGCGGAGGTACTGTCTATGAAACGCGAAATCAAACTGATCGAAGATCTCTCTTTAAACGCCTGGCCCTCCCACCAGATCCAGTTTTATGACGGGTGGGTTCTACGTTTTTCCTATTTTTATACCCACCGGACCAACAGTGTGGAACAGCTGGGTCCTTCCTCCCTTCCCCTGGATGAAAAAATCTTCTACTGTGAGAATATCTACCGGGACTGGGGCACTCCTGCCATTTTCAAGATCACTCCTCTGCTGGAACCGGACTTTGAAAAGCGGCTCTGTTCCAGAGGCTACCACACGGAACATATCACCGAAGTGATGGACCTGGATCTTCCGGAGCATTTTTCCTGCCCTGAAAATGGCCGGGTCCTGCTGGAACACAAAGTCAGCGACCGCTGGATCAACGGCCTTTTTGCCCTCAAGGGAACAACCAACGCCATGCACCGTCTGGTCGTCCCCTCCATGTACCGCGCGATTCCGAAAGAAACGATCTGCGCCTCCATCTGGGAGGATGGCCGCATCGCAGCTACAGGACTGGGGATCCTGGACCGGAATTATATCGGCCTTTATGCCATCCATGTCCATCCTTCCTTCCGCCGAAGGGGGTATGCCCGCAGCCTGTGCACCTCTATCTTAAATGCCGGACGGGATCTGGGCGCCTCCCGCGCCTACCTGCAGGTGGTAAAGGATAATCAGAATGCCAAAGCGCTCTACCAGAGCCTGGGCTTTCAGAACCTCTACACCTACTGGTTCCGGGTGAAAGAATCGGATTACTCTCCGAAAGACCGGGCGCAGCGTTTCAGCATCTCCCGAATCGGAAGCTGATAGGGACACCGGCTCTCACAGGCGCCGCATTCCACACAGGCGGAAGCCTTCACCGCCAGAGTACTGTATCTTTCCCGAGCCCATCCTTCCAGATTATACCGGGAGAGGTACCCCTCAAAGAGAAATACGCTGGGAATCTGGATCCCTACGGTACAGGGTGCACAGTAATTGCATCTTCTGCAGAAATTACTGCCCAGCTCCCGTCGTATCTTCTCTATCTTCTCCTGCTCCTCTTCTGTAAGAGGGCCTTTCTCCTCCACAGCCCGGCAATTCTCCTCCACTTCTTCTCTGTCATACATGCCAGGGATCACCACCGTCACATTTTCATTGGAAGCAATAAACCGAAGCGCCAGACGGGCATCCTCAATGGCCCCTCCCGCCAGCGGCTTCATACAGATAAATCCGATTCCTCTCTCCCGGCACTTTGCAATCAGTTCTTCTCCCTGAGTCTCTACAATATTATAAGGAAACATGATCGTCTCCACCCAGGGCAGATCCAGCGCCCGCTCGAAAACCTGAGCCGAGTGGGCAGTCAGGCCCAGATGACCGATCTTCCCCTGTTCTTTCGCCTCCGTCAACGCCTCCAGCGCTCCCCCCGGCGCCAGGATCTGATCCAGCTGTTCCATACTGGGATTATGTACCTGATACAGATCGATATAATCTGTCCTCAGATTCTTAAGGCTTGTCTTGATATCCTCCGCCATATGTTCTCTGTCCCGGGACATACTCTTGGTCGCCAGCACAAACCGATCCCGCATTCCTTCCAGCGCCTGTCCCAGATACGCCTCACTCACCGTATAGCCCCGGGCCGTATCAATATAATTGATCCCCCGCTCTGCCAGTTCCTCCAGAAGTTCTCTCGTCTTTTCCGGCGTGATTCTCTGAACCGGGATCCCGCCCAGACCCACATTTGAAATCTCAATTCCTGTTTTTCCCAGGATTACTCTCTTCATCTTCCACACTCCCATCTGTATCTTCTGTATTCTTTCCACTCAATTATACTGGAATCTGCCCGGGTTTTCAACCGCAGAGCGTTTTTCCCCTCATTTGCAGATTCTGCATTTTACAGCGCAGCCTGCCGGGGTCGCCGCACAGCCCCCCAGCGCTGTTTCTTTCAGTTCAAAGGGAAGGCTTCTTCCCACCCTTCCCATCGCTTCCGCCATCTCATCAAAAGGAATGGGAAAATCCACACCGCTCAGACTTACCTGTGCGCAGGCCACTGCATTTAGCGCCCCGATAAAATTCCGGCTCTGGCAGGGCACCTCCACCAGCCCCGCCACAGGATCGCAGACCAGTCCCAGAAGATTGGAAAGCGCCATGCCGGCTGCGCTCAGGCACATTTCGGGAGTTCCTCCCATCATCTCTGTCACCGCCGCCGCTGCCATGGCAGATGCAGATCCCACCTCAGCCTGGCATCCCGCCTCTGCCCCTGAAACAGAGGCATTTCTCATCAGAAGATAGCCCACAGCGCCCGCACAGAAAAGTCCCTGCCGGACTTCCTCCTCTGTCAGCCCCCTCTCCTCTTTTACCGCAAGAAGAGCGCCCGGAATCACTCCGGAAGAACCCGCCGTGGGCGCAGCCACGATCAGTCCCATAGAAGCATTCACCTCCAGCACCGCCATGCTGTAGGCAATCACTCTGGTCATCAGGGAATCACAGACACTCCTTTTCCCGCTTCCAAACTCCAAAACCTTCCGTCCTTCGCCTCCGATCAGACCGCTGAGGGATCGCTCCGGCTTCTCCAGCTGCTTTTTTACCGCCGCCTGCATAATCTCTGCAACCTGCTCCATCTCCCGGAGCATCTCCTCCTCTGTCCGCAGGCCGCTGTCCGTCTCTCTTCTCTTCATAATTTCTGAAATCGGCAGTCCTTCCTCTCTGCACAGTTCCAGCAGTTCTTTTCCTGATCTGAAATCCATCTTCTCCTCCTACAGCTGGATCAAAAGCGTCTCTTCCACAAAGGGATTCTGCTCGATCTCTTTTAATACTTCCCGGGGGATCTTCTCGTCCGATTCCACCACCGTATAGGCCAGTTCCCCTTTGTTCTCCCGGAACAGGCGCATAAATGCAATGTTCACATTCTGATCTGCCAGACTTCTTGTAATATGGGCCACGACCCCCGGCTTGTCAAACTGTCGCACGATCAGCGTGCTGTACTCTCCGGTGAATTCCACCCGGATCCCGTTGATCCTGGTGATTCTTATCCTTCCTCCTCCGGTGGATTCTCCCCGCACACTCATCTCTCTGCCGGAAATCCCCCAGAGCTGAATCTCCACCGTATTCGGGTGTTCCATCACTTCTTCCGTATCTACAAGATATTCATACTCGATTTCCTGTTCCCCGGCAATCCGAAACGCATCCCGGATGCGCATATCGTAAGTATCAAATCCGAGGATCCCGCCCAGCAGCGCCTTATCCGTCCCGTGTCCCCGATACGTCTGGGCAAAAGAACCGTACAGTGTAAAACGCACCCTCCTGACCGGTTCGGGAAACATTTTCCGGGCCATCTTTCCTATAGAAACCGCCCCTGCCGTATGAGAGCTGGACGGCCCGATCATCTTCGGCCCCAGCACATCAAAAACACTCAAAAATTCCATTCTTTTCTCCTTTGGTATGATCCAGAACTTTTGAATTCATCATAGCACATATCTTCCGGTTAGGACAGATAGTTCCTCATACTTTTCAGGGCATGTTTCTCCAGACGGCTCACCTGAGCCTGGGAAATGCCGATCTCCCCCGCGACTTCCATCTGTGTTTTCCCTTCAAAAAAACGCAGTTCCACGATATGGCGCTCCCGCTCTCCCAGCCGTCCGATTGCATCTTTCAGAGCCAGATCCTGGATCCAGTTTTCTTCCCGGTTCTTCTTATCGCTGATCTGATCCATCACATAAAGCGTATCCCCTCCCTCTGTGTACACCGGTTCATAGAGACTCATAGGACTCTGGATCGCATCTAGCGCGTAGACGATCTCCTCTTTGGGAATGCCGATCTCAGAAGCGATCTCCGCAATCGTAGGTTCCTTCTGATTCTGCTTCATATAGCTTTCTTTGGCATAAATTGCCTTATAAGCCGTATCCCTAAGAGAACGGCTCACCCGGATACTGTTGTTATCCCTCAGATAGCGCCGGATCTCTCCGATGATCATGGGAACCGCATACGTGGAAAATTTCACATTCAGCTCCGTATCAAAATTGTCAATAGCCTTCATAAGCCCAATGCAGCCGATCTGAAATAAGTCGTCCGGATTTTCATTGCTGGAAGAAAACCTTTTGAT
>OLQH01002151.1_pt1 | contig 12350 bp, 10 predicted proteins | sample 1672671 | NCBI WGS metagenome assembly OLQH01 (sample SAMEA3136712, study PRJEB25190) | human gut metagenome
GGAGAATTTGTATGAGTATTTACAAAGATAATGTCACTGGGAAGTGGCGAGTGGTATACCGCTACACCGACTGGACAGGGGAAACACACCAGTCGTCGAAAAGAGGATTTCCTACAAAACGAGAAGCGTTGATGTGGGAACGGGAGTTGTTACTGAAGAAAGAAGCAAAACTGGATATGACCTTCGAAAGCTTCTATGAGATTTATGTGGAGGATATGCAAAACCGAATCCGTGATAATACCTGGGGAACAAAAACAAATATCGCCAGAACCAAAATTCTTCCCTATTTCGGAAAGCGAAAGATAGGAGAAATTGAGCCAAGGGACATTATTGCATGGCAGAATGAACTGCTTGCGATCCGGCAGCCAAACGGAAAGCCGTATTCATCCTCTTATCTGCAGAAAATTCACAGTCAGTTAAGTGCTATTTTCAATCATGCAGTCAATTTTTACCATCTTCCATCCAATCCGGCACAGAAAGCTGGAAATATGGGAAAAGAGGAACACCGGGAAATGCTGTTCTGGACAAAAGAAGAATATCTGAAATTTGCAGATGTCATGATGGACAAGCCTGTTTCCTATTATGCGTTTGAAATACTTTATTGGTGTGGGCTTCGCATGGGCGAGTTATTAGCACTTACACCGGCAGATTTCAATTTTGAAACGCATACACTACGGATTAACAAGTCCTATCAGAGACTGCACCGGGAAGATGTGATTACACCGCCAAAGACATTAAAAAGTAATCGAACCATTAAGATGCCACAGTTTTTGTGTGATGAGATGCAGGATTATCTGAAAATGCTGTATGAGCCGAAAGAGGACGAACGGATTTTCATGATTTCCAAATCGTATCTCCATCATGAGATGGACAGAGGAGCGAAAGCTTCTGGGGTAAAGAGAATCCGAGTGCATGACTTGAGACACTCCCATGTATCGTTGCTGATCAATATGGGATTTACAGTACTGGCAATTGCAGATCGAATGGGGCATGAAAGTATTGATATTACTTACCGATATGCACATCTGTTCCCAAGTGAGCAGATACAAATGGCAGAACAACTGGATATTGAAAGGATGGAAAAATCAAATGGAGAAGAATCTAGACAGTAAAGGAAGATGGAGAAACAAGACAGTAGCTTTCCGGGTATCACCGGAAGAAGCAAAACAGATTGATGCATGTGTACGATTGTCAGGACTCAGCAAACAGGACTATATCACAAAACGGCTGACTTGCCGGGAAGTTGTGGTACAGGGAAATCCAAAGGTTTATAAAGCATTACGAAACCAGATGACAGAGATTTATGGCGAGTTGAAACGTCTGGAAAAGTGCAGTGATGAGAATGAGGAATTGCTGAGTACCCTGCGATTAGTCGCAGAAATCTTAAATGGACTGAAAGGGGAAAAGGAATGACAGCAAAAGAAAAAATGACTGCTCCGATTGCATCTGTTAGCGCAGATGTGGAACAGCCATTAAGTAATAAATTAACCAACCAAAGTATAGCAGATTTGCCCGGTAAGGGCAATCTGCAAGCCACAAATAATGCGGAAAATATAGCAAAATCAGCAAATAAAAGGAATCCGGATGAACTGGAAACCGTTTCTATGATGGAATTGTATGATACGGCATATCCGCCAAAGCTGCCAATCGTAGATGGACTTTTGTATAACGGAACCTATCTGTTTGTAGGTTCACCGAAAATCGGAAAATCTTTCTTCATGGCACAGATCGGATATCACATCAGTAAAGGCCTTCCGTTGTGGGGATTTTCAGTGAGACAGGGAACGGTTCTGTATCTGGCACTGGAAGACGATTATGCAAGGTTACAGAAACGGTTATCACAGATGTTCGGAATGGAAGGCAGTGAGAACTTTTATTTTGCTACAAAGTCCAAATCATTAAATGCCGGATTGGAACAACAGCTTGTGCAGTTTGTAACAGATCATAAGGACGCAAGGCTCATTATTATTGATACGCTTCAGAAAGTCAGGGAAGTCGGTGGAGATAAATTCAGCTACGCCAGCGATTATGAGATTGTGACGAAGCTGAAAGCATTCAGCGACCATTATGGAATCTGCTTTCTGGTGGTGCATCACACAAGAAAAATGGAATCCTCAGACAGTTTTGATATGATTTCCGGTACGAACGGACTGCTGGGAGCTGCGGATGGGGCATTCGTCATGCAGAAAGAAAAACGGACAGATAACAAGGCTGTGCTGGAGGTGGCAGGAAGAGACCAACAGGATCAGAAGCTGTACTTGAATTTTAATCGGGAAAGATGCGTCTGGGAGTTAACCAAAACAGAAACAGAACTTTGGAAAGAATCAGAAGATCCTTTGCTTGAAAAAATCAAAGAACTGGTAACGGATGAACAGCCGGAATGGTCGGGAACAGCAACGGAACTGGTAGAGATTCTGCAGGTAGAGATGCAGCCTAACGCTTTATCAAGGAAATTGAATGTCAGCCTAGAACGACTGCTTTTGGAATATGGGATCCAGTATAAAACAGAGCGAGGACATGATGGAAGAAAAATCAGGCTGACCTTTGTAGGAACAACAGCGTGACGATATGTGACGGTTGTGACGGTATTTTAGATAGCGTGTCGGTAGTGAAAATATCGTCACTATCGTCACGACCGTCACGGAAAGGAAAAATATGGAGAGAAAAATGCAGGTACAGATACCAAAAGATTTGCTGTTGGCACTGTTTCAATACCATCTTGCCGGAAATGAAGATTATTTACCGGAAATTGAAAAAGCATTGATGGAAAAGCTGGACAGCATGGTAAAACGAGAACTTTATACAACTTTTAAAACAGCACCAACAGAGGAAGAACGGGAAAAGGCAAGGCAGGAATATTTGGATAAATGCGGAGTACCGGAGAGCTTTCGCTGGTAACAATTCTGCTTGATTACTTTATAACAGGAGCGTGACACGCACCTGTAGATAGCAGACAAGGAGAAGTCCGGAGTGCGAAGCCGAAAGTGTGTTGGAAACTCGGAAAATGACGGATGCTTTGCAGGTGGCAAAGGGGGCCCTGAAACGGGGCTCCCTTAGAGAAAAACTATAAACAAAGGAGAACGATACAATGAGAGAAGGAAGATTAGGATATAACTATGAAAATGGAAGATACGGGTTATTGTCGATGGACTTATGGATTGATACAGGATTTCACTGCGGGGAATGCCTGGAAGTACTGGTGGACGACCAGTGGGTACAGACAAGAATGGAAATGAATCTGGCGAGAGAATGGTATCTGGTAGGAACACCATACTGAGGAGATCTGGAATATATCCGGGCGAGAATACCAGATTAAATCTGACGAAAAACAGAAGAAAGCGAAACAGACAATCTGCGGTCAGAAAGAAAAAATAGCCCGGATACGGGCATAGAAACTGGGCGGATACGCCCAAGATGAAAAGCATAAGCCGGACAGCAGCTATTACAGGCAACATTTATCAAAGCCCTCGGCGTTTGAGAGCGAAATACACCCATCGCACAAAACTGCGTTTTATGCTCAAGGGTATTTCGCTCTGCGAGGCTAAAATGCCGGATACGGCAATAAGTTCGTAAACGGATGCCTGAGCATCCACTCACAAAAAATATGGCAGAATTTACTTTGCTGAAAAAAAGGAGGGAGTGCCTATTGCAAGAAATTCATTTATCCAATTGACGAAACTAAGTAACGTAAAAGGTCGGATCACTTATGTATCCAGCCATGCAAAACAGGAAAATCTTTATGCAGTCTATGAGACTACGGAGCGAAAATTCTGGCGGGAACTTGCAAAATGTAATCAGGAAGAGTTTGCAAAAAGCGGAACAGAAGGAAAATGTATTGAGGCAAGAGAACTGATCATTGCTTTGCCAGAGAGTTTTACAGAATATCAGCCGGATAGATTGCTACAGCTTTTTACAAATCATTTTAAACAGAATTATGGAACAGAGTGTATTGCTGCTTTGCACCACAATAAAAGAAAGACCAATTATCACATTCATTTGATATTTGCAGAACGGAAACTACTGGATGAACCAATCATTAAGATTGCCAGCAGAAATATGTTTTATGATGAAAATGGAAAACATGTCCGAACCAAGAAAGAGATATTAGGAGAAGATGGCGAGATCCGAGAAGGCTGCAGTATTGTGAAGAAAGGAGAAGTCTATGAGAAGAAGTTGTTTACCGTTAAAGATGAACGGTTTAAAAGCAATTCCTTCCTGGATGAAGTGAAGCGTTCTTATACTGACCTGATTAATCTTTATGTGAAAGATGAAAATCAGAAGCTACAAGTATTTCAACGTGGTAGCGTTTATCTTGCAACAAAGAAAATCGGGAAACGTAATCCCAAGGCAGTGGAAATCGAAGCGGATAATCGGAAACGCCAGGAATGGAATCGGGCAGTTGATATGGCACTGATCAGCGGCATCCCGGAACCGCAGATTATGGAAGTGAAACAAAAAAGAATTTCAGAACCAATCAAGAGTGCAATTTCCCGGAAAGGAAGAAAACCAAACTTATTTGCAAAAATTGTTACGATGGCGATTGAGACTCTGGAATTGATGATAGAAACGGTACTCGTGAAAAAGTATAAGGAATCTTTGGGACAGAAAGAACAATTACAGAAAACAGATGCTTCTGATATGGAGCCTGTAATGTCAGAAATAGAACGAACGGAAGTAAAAAATAAAGAGCAAGAGGAAAGTCAGCCAGAACCGAAACAGCCGGAAATGACAAGAATGGCATCAAAATATCCGAGATTCTATAAGATTTACAATGAACTGGAACAGCAGAACAATGCAATTTATAAGAAAGAGAAACAACGTTCTGCTAAGAAAAAAGAACTGTCTGAGATCAAAGGCTGGTTTAAAGGAAGAAAGAAAAAAGAATTACAGGAAGAAATCGACGATCTGACAAGCCAAATCAGGAACATGAAAGATTATTTTCCGAAGATTGTACAGAAAGTCGGCTATAGAAGTGTACAGGAATTTCTGAAAGACTTCCAGACAGCAAAATCTGAATACAGACAGTATCAGACAGCAATCGCACAATGGAAACATGAAACCGGAAAAGAGCCAGAGCCACATGGTGTCAGGGCAAAGCTGGCAGCAAACAGAAAGAAAATAGAACAGGAGCAGAAAAATACACAACGTACCCGAAATCAGAGCAAGGATCGAGGGGCAAGATAGGAGGAAAAATCATGGAGAAACACATTATGGGAGAAAATGGAATCGGCTATACTTTAGGAGAGGACGGTCTGTATTATCCAGACTTGTACCTCCCAGAGGAGACGGAATATCCGATTGGGAAGTATGGAATGTTACGAAAGATGTATTTAAAGGAGCATCGGAAAGGATTGTATTTGGAACTGGTACTTGCCGGGAAATTGAATGAGCATCTGCATCAGATTGACGAGGAGTGTCACCAGATGATGGACAGGTTGGTGGAGCAGATGAAAGAAGAGCAGGGAGTAACAGAAGAATTGAAGATGCAGGATCAGATGGCATGGGTTGGGAGAATGAATAATATACGGGCTTGTGCGGAGGAGATTGTGAGAACAGAACTCTTGAAATGATTATTATGTGTTGCATTGGAAGGCTGATTTTATGAATCAGTCTTCCAGTGGTTATATATCGATTTAAGTGCAAATAATAAACTAAGGTAATAAATATAGATGGACAAAGGAGAAAAAATATATGGGAGATATAAATATTTATGGATATATGAGAGTGTCATCAAAGGAGCAAAATGAAGACAGACAAAAGATCGCATTAACAGAGATGGGAGTACCTAGGAATCATATTTATATGGACAAACAGTCGGGTAAAGATTTTGAGAGAACACAATATAAGCGTTTGCTGCGAAAATTGAATGAAAACAGCGTATTGTATATCAAGTCAATTGATCGTCTGGGAAGAAATTACGGGGAATTGAATGAACAGTGGCGTATTATTACTAAAGAGAAGAAAGCAGATATTGTGGTTATTGATATGCCATTATTAGATACACGTAGAGAAAAAAATCTGCTCGGAACATTTATTAGTGATGTTGTTTTGGCTTTGCTTAGTTATGTTGCTGAAAATGAACGTACTAATATCAAGCAAAGGCAGGCGGAGGGAATTGCAGCAGCAAAAGCAAGGGGTGTGAAATTTGGCAGACCGCCGTTACCAATTCCGGAAAACTTTTATCAAATGCATAAAGATTGGAGAGCAGGGAAAATCACAATAGAAGAAGCCGCAAAAGCTTGTAATATGTGCCCCAAGACGTTTTATAGCAAAGCTGTAAAATATGAAAAATCCAGTTAAATAGTTCATGCGTTCTAACTGAAATGGTATACTTTTCCAGTAATCGTATACATAAAACCATTCTTACATATTGTATCACGAAATCAGTCGAAATTCAGTAATTTTCTGTCAAACTTCGTGAAATTTCACAGTTACAAATCCAAATTTTTCTCATGAAAAAAAGTATACATTTTTTCCAAGCTGGCTATCAAGGATAGCCGGCTTTAGAAATGAGGATAAAAATGGATAAGTTGATTGATCTGAATGCTTATCCGGTCAGTAAAAACCTTAAAGCGTTGCTGAAGGATAAGACAACAAAGAAAAATATTATATTTGCAACATCGGTATATAGTTCCAAAGGCATTCCAATCAAGGAAACTGAGCAGATAACAGAAGAAATCTTAAAAGGATTTACACAGTATGAGATACAGCCGAGGGTGTTAAAGAACAGGGAACAACAGCAGGAACGCACCAGAGCGAAAGCAGAGGTGTTCACGCCATCATGGATTTGCAACAAAATGAATAACCACTGTGATGAGGAGTGGTTTGGAAGAAAAGATGTTTTTAATGTTGAACGTAATCAGGAGTGGCAGGTGAACACAGAAAAAGTAGAGTTTGATGCAGAAGATGGCTGGAAAAAATATGTCGATTCCAAAAGGCTTGAAATTACCTGCGGCGAAGCTCCATACATTGTGTCACGCTATGATGCAGCTACCGGGGAACTGCTTGAGATTAAGCGACGGATAGGAATTTTGGACAGAAAACTGCGTGTGGTAAATGAAAACACAGTCAATGAAAAAGAATGGTTCAAGTGGGTGCTTCGAGCATATCAGAGTGTGTACGGTTATGAATTTCAAGGAGACAGCCTTCTGATTGCAAGAATCAATTTACTCATAACTTTTGTGGATTATATGCAGGACAGGTGGGGCAGAACTCCAACAGATGCAGAACTGCGAAAGATTGTAAATGTTATTGTCTGGAACCTGTGGCAGATGGATGGAATATCCGGGACAGTTCCTTTCGGAATGCCCAAAGAGGAATATCATCAATTCAGTTTATTTGATTTTGGGGTAGCAGAGGAGCTGGAAAAACAGGATACAGAAGGACCGGAAGAAGTATACTGCCGGATATATGACTGGCGCAGCGATAAGTCGTTGACGTACAAAAGCATGAAGGAAGGTAGATGAGATGAAGTTTGATTTTGCTATAGGGAATCCACCATATCAGGAGGAGACTGAAAATAATGGTAGACAAAGTCCAGTGTATAATAAATTCATGGATGAAGCGTATAAGATTGCAAGTTGTGTAGAACTGATAACGCCAGCAAGATTTTTGTTTAATGCTGGTCAGACACCAAAATCGTGGAATGAAAAGATGCTGAATGATAAGCACTTTAAGGTATTACAGTATGAACCTAATGCGTCAAAAGTATTTTCAAACACTGAAATAAAAGGTGGGGTAGCAATTACAATAAGAGATGAAATGAAATCTCCAGGAGCTATAAAAGTGTTTACCTCACATCCTGAATTAAATCATATTGTAAAGCGTATAGTTTCATATGATGGAAATTCTGAGTATTTGGATAGTATTATTTCTTCTAGAGGTTGTTATAGAACAACGGAGTTATTTTTTGAAGATTTTCCCTATGCTTCAGATAGACTAGGTGCTGGAACAGGAAATATGATTGCATCTAATTTCTTTGAAAGAATACCAGAAGCATATAAAACTGAGATTCAAAATAATAAAGAATATATTGGAATTTTAAGCAGAGTAAATAATAGAAGAACTGTATGTTTTATGAAAAGAAGCTATGTTAAAGATAATAATTTCATTGATAAATATAATGTGGCATTTCCAAAGTCGAATGGAAACGGGGTATTTGGAGAAGCACTAACAGCAACAGAAATAGTTGCACCTAATGAAGGTGCGACAGATACATTTATCAATATAGGTGCATTTGATACATTGTTTGAAGCAGAAGCAATGACAAAATACATAAAAACAAAATTTTTGAGAGCTTTATTAGGTGTAAAAAAGGTTACGCAGGATAATCCTAAAGGAGTTTGGAATATGGTACCGATCCAAGACTTCACCGAAAAATCCGACATTGACTGGTCAGTATCCATAGCAAACATAGACAAACAGCTTTATAAAAAGTATGGACTTTCTGAGGAAGAAATCTCATTTATTGAAAATAATGTAAAGGAGATGGAATAGCATGAATAAACCTAATATTCAGACAACCAAACAAGTAGTTCCAATGCTTTATGGCTATTCCACTCCGGAAGTGATTCGTCATAATGGTTGGACGAAGATAGGATATACAGAGCAGGATGTAGAAACTCGTATCAATCAGCAGACACATACTGCCGACATTAAGTGGAAGCTCGAATGGAAAGGAAATGCCACTTTTGATGATGGTTCAGGAGAGACATTTATAGATAAGGACTTTCATGCTTATTTGAGAAAATCCGGAATAGAGCAGGAAAAGGGAAAAAATAATGAATGGTTTCATGTAGATGGCGTCACATCAAAGCAAATGTTTCGTGATTTCAGGGAAGATCATGGTATTTTAAAGACAACAGATACGATTATTCCATATAAACTGCGTGATGAGCAACAGAGTGCAGTTGCAATGACTGTCAATTATCTTGCATCTCATGAAAATGGAGAATTTCTGTGGAATGCTAAGCCGAGATTTGGAAAGACATTATCAGTTTATGATTTTGTGCAGAAAACTGGGGCAGAAAAAGTGCTGATTGTAACAAATCGACCAGCGATTTCAAATTCGTGGTTTTCTGATTATTCAAGATTTCTGGGCAGTGAATCGGGGTATCTTTTTGTAAGTGAAGTTGACGCACTGAAAGGAAAAATAGGTGTGTTGACAAGAGAAGAATATACACATTTTCTCTCAGGTGAAGATAGTGGCAATGCAAAATGTATCGAATTTGTATCCTTGCAAGATATGAAAGGTTCTATTTATTTTGGCGGTCAGTATGATAAATTAGGCGAGGTTGCAAAGATGGAGTGGGATATTCTTGTCATTGACGAAGCACATGAGGGTGTGGATACCTACAAAACAGATGTTGCGTTTGATCGTATTAAGCGTAAATTTACGTTGCATTTGTCAGGTACACCGTTTAAAGCACTTGCCAATAATAAATTTCCTGATGATGCTATCTATAACTGGACTTATGCAGATGAACAGAAGAAGAAATGTGACTGGGATACTTCTTCGGAGGAAGAAAATCCGTATGCAACACTACCGCAGCTTAATCTCTACACTTATCAGATGTCGGAGATCATTAAAGATGAGTTACAGCAGGGCATAGAGATTGGCGGCGAAACGGAAGAATATGCCTTTGACTTAAATGAGTTTTTTGCGGTTACCAGTGGGAAATTTAATCACGAATCTTCTGTGGATAAGTTCTTAGATGCTATGACCAGGCAGACGAAATTTCCATTTTCTACGGAAGAACTGCGAGATGAATTAAAGCACACCTTCTGGTTGCTCGATAGGGTAGACAGTGCAAAGGCGCTGGCAAAGAAGTTAAAAGAGCATCCGGTATTTAAGGAGTATGAGGTTGTTCTTGCTGCAGGTGATGGAAAACTGGATGATGATGATGAAACCATGAAATCTTATGATAAAGTGGTTGCTGCCATTGCCAAGCATGAAAAGACCATTACATTGTCGGTAGGACAGCTTACGACAGGAATTACCATTCCGGAATGGACAGCAGTGCTGATGCTTAGTAATATGCGTTCTCCGGCACTTTATATGCAGGCGGCATTCCGAGCACAGAATCCTTGCCTGTTCAAAGTTGGGACATCATTCCAGAGAAAAGAAAATGCATATGTATTTGACTTTGACCCGGCAAGAACACTTACCATATTTGAGCAATTTGCCAATAATTTGAATCCTAGTACGGCTAAAGATGGTGGTACCGCAGAAGAACGCAAGGAGAATGTAAAAGAATTGCTCAATTTCTTCCCAGTGATTGGTGAGGACGAACAGGGGGAGCTGGTAGAACTGGATGCGGAAAAGGTATTGACAATTCCAAGGAAAATCCGTTCTGTTGAAGTTGTAAAACGTGGATTTATGAGTAACTTTCTGTTTCAGAACATCAGCAATATCTTTGGGGCACCGAAGGAAGTTATTGATATTATCACAAAATTTGAACCGATAGAAGAACCAAAGAATAAGATAAATCTGACGGAGGAAGTACAGAAAGATTTATCACTGGATAAAAATGGAGAAGTATCATTAAGTGATGAATTTGTGATTGGAAGAACTCAGGATGTTTTTGGAAATAAAATCTATGATGTGACTTCTCAAATACGGGAAACAATGACGCAAATGGAACAGACTCCGGACAAAGCACAAAAAGCGATTGACAAACTGAAAGAGGTGGTAAAGCAGAGTGCAGTCAAGGCAGTTGTGGATACTGCGAAGTCAACATATGGCTCTGATATGAAAGCAGCAGATAAAAGACAGATTGAATCAAAACTGAACCATGAAGCTGACCGGATGATTGATAAATTACATACCAATTATGAGATTGAGCGAAATGTCATAGAAAATCAGCGTGTTGCAGAGCAGCAAGCAAGGTATGAAACTGGAAAAACATCAGAACAGATTGATAAAGAATTTGAGCAGAAACAGAAGAAAGCTATGGAGAAATTCAATGAAGAATTGACAACCGCTATTTCTGATTTTGCAAAAGAATCTACAAAAGAGATAGTCAAGACAGTCGAAACAAAGAAAAAGGAACGGGAAAAAGAAACAATCGAGGATGGTGTCAGAGATCACTTGCGTGGTTTTTCGAGGACAATTCCGTCATTTCTAATGGCGTACGGAGATAATACCGTTACGCTTGCAACTTTTGACACTATCATTCCAGACAAAGTATTTCTGGAAGTTACAAGCATTACGCTGGATCAGTTCAAGTTTTTGCGTGATGGTGGTGACTATGTGGAGGAAGAAACCGGACAGACCAAGCACTTTGACGGACAGCTATTCGATTCGGTGGTATTTGATGATTCGGTAAAAGAATTTCTTGCCTTAAAGAAAAAGCTTGCTGATTATTTTGACGAAAAGAGCGTAGAGGATATATTTGATTATATTCCACCGCAGAAAACCAACCAGATATTCACACCAAAGACAATGGTTAAGAAAATGGTGGACATGCTGGAGCAGGAGAATCCCGGATGTTTTGACATGCCGGATAAGACATTTATTGATCTGTACATGAAATCCGGTCTGTATATTACAGAGATTGTAAAAAGGCTATATCAGAGTGACGAGATGAAAAAACAATTTCCAGACAATAAGGAGCGTCTGAAACATATCTTTGAAAAGCAGGTGTATGGATTAGCTCCGACGGAAATCATATATAAGATAGCAACAAGTTACATATTGGGCTTTGACGAGGATACGAAAGACATCAAGCATAATTTCAGACAGTTAGATGCTTTGCCTTACGCAAAAGATGGAACGCTAGAGCAAGTGCTGGAAGAACTATATCCTGGCAGTAGTAGATGAGAGATAGAAGGCAGCCATGAGGCTGCCTTTTTGCTGCAAGAATTTAAGTAAATCTTAAAATAATATTTTTTATGAAAAAAAGTTGCATAAAAAATAAATCATGTTATAATAATGATAAGAGAGAAGAAAAATGACTTGGAGGAATGAGCCATGATTATAGAGGTAAGAGCAAAAAACTGTTATGTATTTGAAGATGATATTACATTTTCGATGAAAGCTGATATGCGAAATAAGAAATTTGGAGCAAATGTTCATAAAGAGAACAATTTTAACGTGCTTAAAACAGTAGGAATATATGGACCAAACAATGCAGGGAAAACATGTCTAATCAAGTGCATTAGGGCAATAAGAAATGTTCTTTTAAATAAGAAGAATGGACTAATGCCGAATATTTTTACTGATAGTGATGTATGCGAGTTAGGTGTTACATTTATGGCATCTGGAAGAAAGTTTTCTTATGATTTTAAGTATGACGCAGAAAAAGAAGAATATATATATGAGTCATTTTCGGAGATATTTAAAGATCAGT
>OLQH01002155.1_pt1 | contig 12335 bp, 11 predicted proteins | sample 1672671 | NCBI WGS metagenome assembly OLQH01 (sample SAMEA3136712, study PRJEB25190) | human gut metagenome
CGCCGATCCTCCACCACCTTATATCCTGGGCAGGAAAAGGTGTCATTGAGGGTTACTACTCCTTCTTCCAGGCCTGCTGCCGCAGTAATTATCTTAAACGTAGAGCCCGGTTCATAGGTATCGTTTATGCACAGGTTCCGCCACATACCATTCCAGGCATCTTGTTTTTCTTTATCCGTCATCCCTGAGGTGTCTTCCGACGTATTCAATTTGAAGGGCTCGTTCAAATCAAATTCCGGTGTATTGACCATTGCCAGTATCTCACCGTTCTGGGGATTCATAAGCAGGATTGATACAGCGTCCGCCTGCTTCTGCTCCATAACCTTTTTCGCTGCCTGCTCTGCGTACATCTGAACATTTCTGTCCAGGCTGATATGGAGATTGTATCCAGACACAGGGTCCACCCGGCTCTCCCCGATTTCATCCAGTTCTACCCCTCTGGCATCTGTCGTCGTCAGAATCTTTCCGTCTATTCCCTTAAGAACGTCCTCATACATAACCTCCAGGCCTATAATCCCCTGATTATCTCCCCCTGTAAAGCCCAGTACCTTTGAAGCCAGAGTGTCATAGGGATAATAGCGTTTAAAATCCTCATCAACCTTCACACCATCCAACCCATAATTTCGAATTCTGTCTCCCACTTCCTTTTCCACATTTGTTTTTACCCGTTCAATAGAGGAAACCTTTTCAACTCTTTTTCGTGCTGTCTCTTCATCCAGTCCCAGTTCTTTTTGAAGCATGGCAATTACAGCATCCTTGTCTGTAATTTGGCTATGGATGACAGATATTGTACAAACCGTCTTGTTTGCAGCAAGTACTGTGCCATTGGCATCTATGATCTTGCCTCTGGCCGCTTTAATATCCCTCTCCCTCTCATGCAGCTCTTCTGCCTTTTTCGCATAATAATCTGACTGAAATACCATCAAATACACCATCCTGCCCACCAGACCCAAAAGCATACAGATACAGGCAGCAAACACAATCACTGTTTTCTTCTTATGATAGGTTCTATTCTTCTTCAACTCGCCCTACCGTCCAAACCTTATCCCTACAATCTATGGAGAAAAAGTTCCAGTTATTCCGTTGGGGACACCCCTAAATGAATTTGGGACGTGTTCCTTTTAAAAAGAACACGTCCCCTTTTTATTATTCGGATAATCCGGCCTCTTCATTGGTAATCCCATCTGATTCCTGATTATTCGGTTCTACCTCATCCTCACTCTCCTGGTTCTCCGGGGGATCCGGTACATTTTCATCCTCGATTCCGTCTCCGGAGATATCGCTCTCCTGTGCGTCTCCATCATCCTCCTCCTGATCCTCAGCTCCCACATCATTTTGCTTTTTCACTCCTGTAAAGCCCTCCCAGAGCACGGTAGCCTGGCTGGTATCTTCATCGGGGAAGATATCCATATACGGCAGAATTTCCGAAAGCACTGCCTGAGCAATGTACTGTGGGTACTTGCTGTTGTCCTGACGCTCTGCATTTGGCTCATCAACTACTACGTAGATAACTACCTGGGGATCATCCAGCGGAGCAAATCCGATAAAGGATACCAGGTACTTTCCGCTGCCCCTGGGAATCTTCTGTGCTGTTCCTGTCTTACCGCCCATGGAATAGCCCTGTACCTTTGATGTTTTACTGGTACCAGACTTTACACTCATCCCCATATAATCCCGGATTTCTGCAGAAATATCAGGTGAAATGGTCTGCTTCAAGACGGTAGGCTCTATGGTTTTTACCGTTTTTCCCTTATCATCTACTATCCGGTTTACTACATGAGGCTGATAATAGGTTCCTCCATTGATTACAGAAGATAATGCTGCCAGTTCCTGAACCATGGTACAGGTAAATCCCTGACCAAAAGAACTAGTAGCCAGTTCAACGGCGTTCAGGGTATCTTTGGTATGGAGGATACCTGTACCTTCTCCGGGCAGATCTATGCCGGTTCTGCTTCCGAAGTTAAATGTCTTCTGATATCGCAGAAAGGTTTCCGCTCCCATCTTTTTTCCGATGGCCATCAGACCGTCATTGCAGGAATTTTGTATTACCTCTCCCAGAGACTGTGTACCATGTGCGTCCGGATAAATCGAGCACTTAATAAACCGATCCGCTACCTGCTGCCCGCCGTCGCACACAAAGGTGTCGTTCTCTGTGATAGCACCTGCCTCCAGAGCAGATGCCACGATGACTGGTTTGACAGTAGAGCCCGGTTCATAGGCCTCTGTCACACAGTAATTCTGCCACATGGCATTCAGAGCGTCCAGCTGACTCTCATCATTCATTCTCTTGATCTCTTCCTCTGTATAAATTCCCGTGAGATCCCTGGGATTATTCAGGTCATAAGGATCTGAGCTTGCCATACCCAGGATCTCCCCTGTATTAGGATTTGCAACAATTACTCCTATATTGGCAGCCCCTTTTGTTATCTTTTTTGCCTTGGAGGAGTCTTCCTCCTCATCTTCTTTCTTATCTTCTTTTTTGAAGTTTTCTTTTGACATCGCTGTGTCAAATGCACTGATATACTTCTCAATTACCTGCTGTATATTGACGTCCAAAGTGGAAACCACACTGTTTCCATTTACCGGATCAATAATAGTCTGTTCCAAATCGGAGTCCTGATTAAAATATCCATATTTTCTCCCATCCACTCCATTGAGGGTCGAGTTATAATACCCTTCTATTCCCCAATCTGCCACATTACCAGCAAATGTAAATCCCAGTGTATCACATGCCAGAGCATTCATGGGATACTTTCTCAGATAATCCTCCTCAAACCACACGCCCTGTACATTTTTCTTCTCCAGCCTCTCTTCTTCCGAGAGTTTGCTGTCTTCAGGCACAGCCGTATACGCTTCAAAAGCTTTTTTTTCATCCATGGAGATTTCTTTTTTCAGAATCTGATACTGGCTGTTCTTTGTCTGTTCATTGGTAAGAAGCCCGCGTATGGTATCCTCGTCCAGCCCCAGCTGTTCCGTAAGGGCCTTAACCGTTGGCTCTACGTAATCCTTATTTGAATTGACTACTTTACAGTCCAAAATTACATTATAAACCTTACTGCTGGTTGCAAGCACTGTCCCGTTTCTGTCCGTAATATCCCCTCTTTTAAAGGGAATGGTCCTGCTGTCATATTGCTGCTGGGACTGTATTAAAACTTGCTTTTTATACTTATCTCCGCTTTTGGCGTTAATATAGGTTATTCTTAATGTTAAACCTACTAAAGCCAGCAGAACCAAAATAAACAGTCCTGCCAGCTTTTTTCTCATGGTTCCACTCAATTTTCTTTTCTGTTTCTTCCTGCGTTCCAATTTACTCACCTACTTTGCATCCGGTACATCTCTATACTGTCTTACATAACTGCTTCCCTTGGTGCTGTAACGAATAATCTGGTCTTCCTGGGCGTAACCCATCCCCAGTTTATTAATCGCCACCTCCCGAATATGGTCCAAATCTACAGATGCAAGTGTCTCGCTGTAAAAAGCATCATTATCCGCTTTCAGCTGACTCAGCTGTGTCTCTAATGATGCCACTTCCTTTGTCTGTGCAGTAATCACTGCCTTCAGTTGAAGGAATTGCACGCACGCAAATAAAGTAGCAGTACATACCAGTGCCAAAAACACAATATAACCTTTATTTACCTGCAGTGCTTTCGCACGGTTTCTCCGCGCCCTGTGGCTGACCTCCCGGTTTCCCCTTACCGGACGTTCCTGCCTTTTAGGCGCTGTCTGCACACTTCTTACTGTATTTCCTTCTATATAAGAATACCTGGTATTCTCTGAATTTCTCGTACTCACCGATCTTTGATTTACCCTTCGATTGCCTCCACTAGCCATACTTTACTCCTTACTTTGGCTTACGTAAGACGCCGTTCAAAAACCCTTAGCTTGGAGCTTTTTGCACGGCTGTTCCGTGCCAGCTCCTCCTCCCCTGGTACTATTGGCTTTTTCGTGATAATTCTTCCCTTGGGCTTTTTCCCGCATACACATACCGGGAAATTACTGGGACACGTACAGGGATTCTCATTTTTCCTGAAGATGGTTTTAACAATCCTGTCTTCCAGTGAATGAAAGGTGATGATGCAGATACGCCCCTCGTCGTTCAGCATATCAATCATATCATCCAGCGAATCTCTCAATACATCCAGTTCATGGTTCAGCTCAATCCGAATTGCCTGAAACGTCTTCTTAGCCGGGTGTCCGCCTACTGCCCTTATTTTCATAGGAATCGCTCTTTTAATCACCTCGATCAACTCCCCAGTCGTCTCGATGGGATGCTCCTCCCTTGCCAGGACAATATGTTTTGCAATGTTTTTTGCAAATTTATCTTCACCGTAATCGCGTATAATCCGATACAGTTCGTTTTCTCTGTAAGTATTAACAATATCCCTTGCCGTACGGTCCCCTCTTTGGTCCATACGCATATCCAAAGGGGCATCTTCCCTGTAGGTAAATCCCCTTTCCGCAGTGTCTAATTGATAGGATGAAACCCCTAAATCTAATATAATCCCATCCACAGATGAGATTCCCAACTTGCCAAGCTCTGCTTTCATATTGCAATAATTGCTGCGAATGAGCGTCACCTGATCTTGGTAATCCCCTAAACGTTCACCCGCAGCCATGATTGCAGCATCGTCTTGATCTATGCCTATCAGTCTCCCCTTGGCAGATAACAACTTACATACCTCTAAGGCATGACCGCCTCCTCCCAGTGTACCGTCCACATAAATACCATCCGGCTTTACCCGTAAGCCTGTAATGGTCTCCTCCAGTAATACAGATTGATGTTTAAATTCCATTCTAATCTCCTGTGTCCGTTTTACAGCCGTCAGATGACAATTCCCATGTCCTGCATCCCTTCTGCAATGGCATCCATGTCATCAAAACTGCTGTTTTCTATCCACTTCTCTTTGCTCCATATTTCTATTCTGGTAATATTTCCAGTCAGCACAACATCCTTTTCCAGACCAGCGAATTCCCGCAGTGTAGATGGAACGAGAATTCTCCCCTGCTTGTCCAATTCACATGAAGTAGCACTGGAGACAAAGAAACGTGAGAAGGTTCTTGCATTTTTATTCGTAAGTGGTAAGGCTTTTAATTTTTCCTCGAAAACTTTCCATTCATCCTGTGGAAATATAGACAGACAACCATCTAAACCTTTCGTCAAAATGAACTCTTCCCCTAATTGTTCTCTGAATTTTGACGGAATGATCAATCGCCCCTTCGCGTCGATTGTATGACTATACTCTCCCATGAACATGAATGTCACCTTCTTTCGTGGAACTGCAAGTCTCCCCTTTGCACTTCCCGCGGCAACCTGTGAATGCTCTGCCACTTATCATCCACTTGCCACCACTTTTCACCACTTTCTACCACTTTCTACCACTTATGTACCCATTTTATACTAATCACCCCTAAAAAACAAGGGGAACATATGTTTTTTCATAAATCTTTCACAGAAAAAAAGCAGGACAAATCACCTGCAAATCAGATGATATGTCCTGCTTTTTTCTTTTTTACTATATCTGGTAGAGAGCACTGAAAGCGCCTACTATATTATGCCGACGCCTCTGCCTCTGCCATATACTCCTCAATTAGTACATCCAGTTTAACACTGTCTCTGTAAACTTCTTCCAGCTTGAAATTATTCCCTATCTTTTCATCCATGGCCTGTCTCGCAGCTTCTATCTCGTGTCTCAATCGTTCCAATCTTGTCATATGCATCAATCTCCTTTGTATTTATCCATCATTTTCCCGTTCAGGATAACCAGAGTCCCCACATGCCATATTTGCCTATCTCCCAAGTTTGATTATCTACATAGTAGTAGTCTCTTTTTTTTCAGTTCTTATACATTAAATCGGAATAAAATCACATCTCCGTCCTTTACCACGTAGTCCTTTCCTTCCATACGCACCAGCCCTTTTTCCCTGGCCCCTGCATAAGAACCACAGTCCAGAAGATCCTGAAAGTTCACCACCTCTGCCTTAATAAATCCTCTCTCAAAATCCGTGTGGATTTTTCCGGCCGCCTGTGGCGCCTTTGTACCTACTTTGATTGTCCATGCTCTGGTCTCATCTTCTCCCGATGTCAGATAACTGATAAGTCCCAACAGCCGATAGCTTGCCTGTATTAACTTTTCCAGGCCGGATTGCTTAATACCCAAATCCTCCAAAAACATTTTTTTCTCTTCTTCGTCAAGCTCCGCAATCTCCTGTTCGATCTGCGCACAGATCACAAAGACCTCGCTGCCCTGTTCCCCTGCGTACTCCCTGACTTTTTCAACCAGACTGTTGGAAGACCCGTCGTCTGCCAGATCCTCTTCCGCTACATTAGCCGCATAGATCACTGGCTTACCTGTCAGAAGGTTATAATTAGCTATATACTCTTCTTCGTCTTCCGTCCCGCACGCAAAGACAGAGGCAGGCTTCCCATCTTCCAGATGGGCTTTCAGTTTTTGAAGAAGTTCCAGCTCTTTGGCTGCCTCTTTATCGTTTCTGGCAGATTTTGATGTTTTGGCAATCCGCCTCTCCAATATTTCAATATCTGAAAAGATCAGTTCCAGATTGATCGTTTCTATATCTCTGAGAGGATCTATACTCCCGTCAACATGGACCACATTGCTGTCTTCAAAGCAGCGTACTACATGAACAATGGCATCAACCTCCCGGATATTTGCCAGAAACTGGTTTCCCAATCCCTCCCCTTTGGAAGCTCCCTTTACAAGTCCTGCAATATCAACAAACTCTATGACTGCCGGAGTCACTTTTTTAGAATGATAAAAATCACCCAAAAGCTGCAGACGCTCATCCGGCACCGGTACTACTCCCACATTGGGATCAATGGTGCAGAACGGATAATTAGCAGACTCCGCCCCTGCTTTGGTCAGGGAATTAAATAAGGTACTCTTCCCCACATTGGGAAGTCCTACAATTCCTAATTTCATATGTTAAATCCTCTTTTCTTCTATGTTATAAGCAGCCGCTTTTTATTGCTTATGGTAAATTCTAACACACATAATAAGGCGAATCAAGACCTTGACCCACCCTATCACTCGACATTTCTCATTTTTTTATCGACAATTTTCGCATCGGCCCTTTATGCTTCTCTATCCTTCGACATCATCATAAGCAGCATTCCCTGTCGGTATTTTACGATCGCTGTATCCTCTGCAATCTCGTTGCTTACCCCCAGACCATCGCTGTTTTTCAGATAATGGTCAGTCAGGGGATATTTGAATCCCTCCAATGTCAGTCCCTCTACCGCATCCCCCAGAGGAAAAAAGGAAACATAGGTTCCAAATTGTCTGGATTTCTCCAGCATGGTCTCTTTCCCCAGAAGCGTAATATAATTCTGGGGATCCACAATGACTGCCGGTATACCGGCCTGGTGGGCCAACGCCAGGCACTGTACATTTCCCCAGAAATGATCCATACGCCCGCCTGTTGCCCCCAGGATCCATATGCCTGTACTTTTTAATTCAATTGCCTTTTCAATTCCTATCTGTGTGTCTGTGGCATCCTTTTCCGGCTGAAACCGCTCCACTGGAATCCCGGGGTTATTCATGTAATACTCCATCACTCGGGAATCAATGCTGTCAAAATCTCCCATTATATAGGAAGGAAGTATCTCATGCTGATAGCAGAAATTCAGCCCCCTGTCAATGCCCAGTATATAATCCGGCCTCATCTCTGCAATAAAGTTCAGGGCAAACTTCTCATCCAGAGAGCCGCCGCTAATCATCAACGTCTTCATATTCAGGCCTCATGCTCCATAAGTTCCAGCAGCTCTTTTGCATTCTTTGTAATATCTCCTTTAAAAACAGCAGAGCCTGCTACAAAAATATTTGCACCCGCTTTGAGAACTTCAGGCAATGTATCGGTGGTAATTCCCCCGTCAACCTGAATATCCGTATCCAGTCCTCTTCTGTCAAACTCATTTCTCAACACAGCAACTTTACGGGTGCAGTATGGTATGTACTTCTGTCCCCCGAATCCGGGATTCACAGTCATAATCAGCACCATATCCACTGTATCCAGCACATGCTCCAGCACCGAGACAGGAGTTGCCGGGTTCAAAGCCACCCCGGCCCTGCATCCGGCCTCCTTGATCTGCGCTATGGTGCGGTCCAGGTGGGTACACGCCTCCGCATGGACGGTAAGCATATCAGCCCCATTATTCATAAACGTATCTACATATCTTCCCGGATCTGAAATCATCAGATGCACGTCCATAAATAAAGAGGTTTCTTTTTTCAGTGAGGCCAAGACAGGCATGCCGAAGGAAATGCTGGGCACAAAGATCCCGTCCATAACATCAAAATGAAGCCATCTGGTTCCTGCCTCCTCTACTTTCTTAATCTGCTCTCCCAGACGGTTAAAGTCTGCAGCTAATATAGATGGTGATAACTCATATTTCATACCTCAATACCTCCTCTTGTCTTTTAGTTCCTCATAAAATTCTACATAATTCGCATAGCGGATTCTGCTGAGTTCCCCCTTATCCAGGGCTTCTTTTACTGCACATCCCGGTTCATGGGTATGAGAACACCCCTGGAACCGGCAGGCCCCCTCATAGGGAGCAAACTCTATAAAATAGTCCTTCAGTTCTTCCTTTTCCATGTCCGCAACATAGAGTGAACTGAATCCGGGGGTATCCATGATGTAAGTGCCCTCGTCTATCTGTATCAGCTGCGAGTGCCGGGTGGTATGCTTTCCCCGTCCCAGCTTCTGGCTGATAGCTCCTGTCTCCATCTCAACCCCATGCTGAACAAGATTGGTCAGAGAAGATTTCCCCACCCCCGAAGGTCCGGCCACCACCGTAGTCTTTCCTTTCAGAAGCGCACTCATCTGCTCCACCCCCTCTTCCTGCTCCGCACTGGTGGTGAAAACCTCATATCCGCACTTCTTATATTCACTGATAAGCAGCTCCAGTTCCTCCCCTGTAACCAGGTCCTTCTTGTTGATGCAGATTTTTGTGGGGATGCCCTGCTTTTCCATGGAAATCAAAAAGCGGTCCAGCAATGAGAAGTTCGGTTTCGGCTCCTGGGCGGCAAATATCACCATTGCCTGATCAACATTGGCAACGGCTGGCCGTATCAGTTCATTTCTTCTGGGAAGTATCTCCACCAGATTACCTACTCTGTTCTCCTCATCAAGGACCTCAATGATTACATCGTCGCCTACCAGCGGCTTTTTCTTTTCTTTTCGGAATATTCCCTTTGCCTTGCATTCGTAAATCCCGGATTCTGCTACATGAATGTAGTAGAATCCGGCAATTCCTTTCACTATCTTTCCCTGCATGTATTAATCTACCTGTTCAAACTTCAGATTTTTATATGCCCCCAGCATCGTGTACTCACCATCTACTTTCTCATAGACATATATAGTACCAGTTGTAACTCCCGGCTCACCCTCAACATTCTTTAAGGAATACGGGAACTTTAACTTTTCATCCGTAAGGATCGTTTTTGCCTGAATCTCGCCATCCACTTCCTGAGCCAGGTCCATCTTAATCTCACCGCCTTTGTATCCCGGAGGTGAAGCTATCTGCTGCCCAACGCATTTCCATGTTCCGCTGGCGGATGTGTTCGTGCTGGTGTTGTCATCCTTTTTATCGGTATCAGAGTCATTATCGGAACTGTTTCCGGTGTTTACTGTAATGGTAATTGTAGTCCCGGCTTCCACAGAACGGCCCGCAGAGATATCCTGCTTCATGACATCCCCGATGTCCACACTGCTGCTGGTACCGCTTTCCACTACCACGTCAAGCCCCAGTTCATTCAGCGCTTCCTTGGCATCTGCCTCTTTCTGCCCCACTACATTGGGCACCTTCACTGATTTATCGCCCTTTCCGATGCTAACTTTTACGGTAATGGTGTCGCCCTTTTTGGCACTTTCTCCGGCTCCCGGGTCTGTGGAAATCACCTTGCCGATATCCACGGAATCACTTTTCTCCTTCTCCACCTTGGTCTCAAAGCCCTGGTCCTGGAGCGTAGCTTCCGCATCTGTCTGCGTTTCTCCCACAACATCAGCCACACGAATCTCATCGCTGCCCGTACTTACCGTATATTTTATCATAGTGTTCTTATCAACTTTTGTACCGGCCTCAATCTCCTGCTTTATAATCACACCTGCTTCATATTCCGTAGAAGCCTCTTCGCCGGCCTTCTTAATTCCCAGAGAGTTGTCTGAAGCCAGTTTCTGGGCTTCCTCCACTGTCTTTCCCACCAGTTTTGGAACCTCAACCTGTGCATCCTCATCATTCTTGTCTGAGGTATCCTCAACCTTTGGTTTGTTATTTTCTTTATTTTTCGAACCGAAGGTAAAAATCCCTGCTGCCTGACCGATAAGATAGATTAAAATACAGATAATGATGGCACCGACAATCAGTCCGCCTATGGTAAGAGCTTTCTCCAGGCGGGTATTAATGCCGCCCTTTCTGCCGTCGTCGTAGTCATCGTCGTAATCATCACCGTCTTCATCCTCCTCATACTCATCGTACTCCTCATCCTGTGGGGGATAGGAGGGCTGGGTGTCACCATAGCGGTTCTTCTTAATCTCATTCAGCTCATCCCCGGAAATCACCACGGTCTGCGCGTGATTGCTGAGGGGAACCAGATTCACAAAGTCCCCGTCCGGGTCTATCAGTGAATGCTTCAGATCTGCAATTACCTCAGCCATACTGTTGTAGCGCCGGTCAACACTTTTCTGCGTACACTTGAGAATTATCTGCTCCAGGCTGTGGGGCAGCTGAGAGTTATACTCTGAAGGAGGAACGATTTCTTCCTGCAGATGCTTAATGGCAATCGCCACTGTAGTATCTCCGTCAAACGGTACTTTTCCGGTTACCATCTCATAGATAGTAACGCCCAGGGAATAGATATCACTTTTTGAGTCACTGTATCCCCCCCGCACCTGCTCCGGGGAGCTGTAATGCACAGACCCCATAACATTTGAACTGATCGTGTTAGAGGATGCAGCCCTTGCGATCCCGAAGTCCGTTACCTTTACTTTTCCGTCTGTTGAAATAATAATATTCTGAGGCTTCACATCTCTGTGAACAATGTTATGGTTGTGCGCCGCTTCAAGTCCCATAGATACCTGAATAGCGATACTGGTTGCCTCTTTTACACTTAATTTACCCTTCTTGGAGATGTACTCTTTCAGCGTTATACCTTCAACAAGCTCCATGACAATATAGTAAACGCCGTTATCCTCCCCTACATCAAACACATTTACTATATTCGGATGTGCCAGCCCTGCCGCCGCCTGGGCTTCTGTCTGAAATTTCCGGATAAATGTCATATCCTCCCGGAATTCAGCCTTTAATACTTTTACAGCTACAAAGCGGTTCAGTTTATGATCTTTCGCCTTGTATACATCTGCCATACCGCCGGATCCGATTCTGCCGGCAATCTCATATCTTTCTCCAATAATCATTCCCACATTTAACATACTTCCACCTCTTTTGTACCTGGTTTTACTAGTACCACCGCAATATTGTCCTTTCCACCATTTTCATTCGCCAAACGAATCAGACTTTGTCCTGCTGTCTCCAGCGAGGGAGCTTCTTTTACAATCTGCGCAATTACATCATCTGTTACCATATTAGTAAGGCCGTCGGAACACAGCAAAATAATGCTGTCCGGATGCAGCTTGATATCAAAAAAATCAATATCCACTTCCTCTTTTGCCCCTAACGCCCTTGTTATTATATTCTTATCCGGGTGATTTCTGGCATCCTCTCTGCTGATCTCACCCATGCGCACCATTTCCTCTACCAGGGAGTGGTCCTTTGTAATCTGACGGATTCCGTCATCCATGACATACAGACGGCTGTCACCCACATTTGCCACATAAGCATAATGGTCGACTACTGTTACCGCAACCATAGTTGTACCCATGCCGGACATTCCCTCGTTTTTAGCTGCCTGCTCCAGCAATTTAAGATTCGCATTTTCGATTGCCTTACGAATAATCTTTATGGGATTATACTCCGCATCTGCCTTGACGGTATCAAGCAAAACCTGAACGGCAAAACTTGATGCAAAATCACCCGCATTATGTCCGCCCATCCCGTCCGCAACAACAAAAAGATTGGGCAGGTTACCGACAGCCTGCTCTGATGCAAAGACATAGTCCTGATTCACTTTTCTCTTCTGTCCTACATCTGTCACAGAATAAACTTTCATCCTTGCGTCTCTCTTTCTTTCTTATCTATCAAGATATATTTCTTTCGTAATTGTCCACAGGCTCCATCAATATCCCGGCCCATTTCTCTTCTAATAGTAACATTAATTCCGCATTTTTCAAGTTTATTTTGAAAATTAACTATAACTTTT
>OLQH01002156.1_pt1 | contig 12313 bp, 10 predicted proteins | sample 1672671 | NCBI WGS metagenome assembly OLQH01 (sample SAMEA3136712, study PRJEB25190) | human gut metagenome
ATCTTCCTTGGCATAGAGAGCTTCCTTTTCTTTTTTATTATCTTATGAGAAAGAAACAAAAAAGGTGTTTGTGCCAAAAGAAGGCAAACGTTTGTGTAAAAATAGACAGAAGTACCGCTAAATCACCAATAAATGATTTAACGGCACTTCTCTTACAGGACGGTGTCCACATGAAATGCTCTAAAAAATCAAAAAAATGTCAATACTTAAGGTAACGTCGGTCAAAACATGGAGGTAAAAGATTAGCTTTTTGATACGGTATTGAAAGCCCAAAAAAATTGGATGTGGAACGAGACCGCCTGGAAAAGATAAAATTAAAGCAAACCACAAATCTTCTTATAAAGATAAGCAGGTTTGCCTTAAAAATGGAGCATACGGGATTCGAACCCGTGGCCTCCACAATGCCATTGTGGCGCGCTCCCAGCTGCGCTAATGCCCCGAACAATTACATTATACGAGAAAATATATGAAAATGCAACAATTTTTTTGCAATATTTCGGACAGACTCTTTTTCAAAATGTGACAATATAATAGATTAAAAAAGTGAGTAAAAAATCATGAAACGAATTCAAAATTATCTGACTCAAAATCCCTGTTATCAGCAGGGAAAACCTTTAATTCCCTCCTGTATTCAGATTCATTCTATCGGGATTCCTCAGCCTCGTGCCGAAAGAATTATGGAAAATTGGAATAGACCAGAAGCAAATGCCATGGTTCATGCAATTCTGGAAGCAAACGGCACTGTCTATGAAATTATGGAATACAACAAATGCCCATGGGCAGATAAAGGATATGCCAACAGACATGCAATCGCATTTGAGATGACGGAACCGGACACGATCCGCTATACAGAAGGTGCAGTCTGGGAAGAACGGGAAGATGGAAGTCATACCCAAGCTCATGTCCTTGGGACATATCGAACTGCTGTAGAATACACAGCTTATCTTTGCAAAAAATTCAATCTGGATCCTCTAGGAAGAACAAAAGACAACGTCCCCATTGTATTTTCCCATAACGAAGGTTCTCTCCTCGGAATCTCTTCCAACCATGCAGATCCCGCACATCTCTGGAAAGTATACGGTTTGAACATGGAACAATTTCGGAAAGATGTCAAAAATCTTCTGAAGAATGGAAAGGTTCCGGAAATAGAGGCTCTCCCAATCCCGCCTGCTCCCTCCAGAAACGATTACCAAACAGGACAGAACTATCGCCTGCTGGCTAATATGTGCGTCCGCATCGGCCCGGGAACAGAGTATCGCCGAAAAGCTTATAAAGAGCTGACCTCTGACGGTCAGAAAAATGACAGGGATAAAAATGGCTGTCTGGAAAAAGGAACAACCGTTACCTGTCAGGAAATTGCAAAAGCTGGAAACGAAATCTGGATTCGTATTCCTTCCGGATGGATCTGTGCAGAAAATGCCGGAACTGTTTATGTAAAAAATGAAGCTGGAGGAACAGCGTTTTCTGAACAGAGCAAAAATTCCTGGGTTCGAGAATTGCAGCATCAGTTAAATCTGCAGTTCTCCGCCGGCCTTGCAGAGGATGGGATTGCAGGCTCTGAAACTCTGGCTGCCTGCATTACCTGCCGTCCGGGAGCCAGAGGGGAAATTACCCGTCTGATCCAGAGTAAGGTGGGAAGCACAGCAGATGGAATCTGGGGAAATAACACCACAGCGGCTGTGAGGGCATATCAGAGCACACATGGCCTTACGGCAGACGGCATTGTAGGAAAGAATACCTGGCGGGCTATGCTGGGGTTGTAATACAGAAAAGGGGCAGCTTTTTTATAATGGGGCTATCTATTTCCCGGTAGCCCCTCAGTTAACTATTCTTATCATAACATTCAATGTAATGCTTGCAAACACTAATAACAGTGTTAAAAGTATTTTATTTTTTCCTCATCGGTTGAGGTTATCTCTATCATATCAGAGGGCTGATATCTTAAAATAATACAGATCGTGTTTATTTTGTCTAGTATAGAGTGTTGATGAAAAAAAGCAACTGAAAAGTATTTAAAAAAGGACACCAATAATAGTGTAAATAAGCGCTGAGACAGATAACGCAGAGAAGTGCTCATCTCGCCATAAGGCCCTCCATACTGCATCATGTTTGAGTTTTGTCCATGAGAGTTAAAATGGATAATACATAAAAGATTGCCAGAAAAAAAGAAATCTTTCTATATAAATGGAAAAAAACAGGTCAAAAAAGGAATATGTAAAAATTTTGTATAAATCAGCCTTTTTCCCGTGGAAAAGGAAGATTTAGGTAAAAAAATTGGGAAAGTAAAAAATAGTAATTAAAGATTGAAAAAAGCAAAGTGTATAGAGGCACAGATCACAGAAGAAAAGAGAGATTATTTTTTGAGATATATAATAAAAACTGAAAATTATTAAAGAAGAAACTTTAAAAAGAACAATTTGACGAAAAAATGGTCAAAATAAAACAAGAAAAATAGTGAAAATACATATAAAAAATGTTATTTACTTCCTTTCGGGCGTATTTGCTTGCATTTTGAAACTATGTATAATATAATTAATCCGAAAACAAGATGTAATAATGAAAATATGCAGTTGACGTTTTTGGTGAAAATGAGTATTGCATGAAAAGTACAGCTGTATTGAGGAGGAACCTTAAAAATAAGGTGTAAAAGAAAAGATGAATGAGGCGGGAAAAAAACAAAATCAACTGTGGCTGCACCGTGTGGCAATCTTGGGGCTCTTTGACATAATCGGGATCGGGATGTCCTATTTTTTTGCCCTTTTACTTCGGTTTGATTTTCTGTATTCAAAAATACCGGTAGAATATCTGAAGGGGTATCTGAGATCTATGCCCTGGATGATTCTGATCACCGTGACAGTTTTTTATATTTTCAAGCTGTATCACAGTATCTGGAGACTGATCAGCCTGGCAGAATTTAAGAAGATCCTGGAAGCTTATCTGGTGCTGATCCCAATTTATCTGGTGATGGGCTTTCTGACTCATCTTTCGATGCCCCTTTCTTATTATTTTATGGGGTATCTGCTGAGCTTCTGTTTTACGGTGGGAATTCGTTTCTCCTACCGGCTCCTGCGTTCCTGGGTCAACCGTGGGAAGGAAATGGAGCATATGAAAGAAGGAAAAGAAGAAAGGGTGATGATCGTGGGAGCAGGTGCGGCCGGTCAGGTGCTGATCAAGGAACTGCACAATTCTCCTAAAGTGCGAAGCAGAGTATGCTGTGCGATTGATGATAATCCCTATAAGAAAGGGAAGCTTCTGGAAGGTGTTCCAATTGTGGGAAACAGATATGATATTCCGGAAATGGCAGAAAAATATGGGATTAGCAGAATTATTTTCGCAATTCCTGCAGCCAGTGGGAAGAACAGAAAAGAGATCCTGAATATTTGTAAAGGAACCGATTGTCATCTGCAGACAGTTCCGGCGGTCTATCAGCTGGTTAATGGGGAAGTGAAGGTAAGCCGTCTGCGGGATGTGGAGATCTCAGATCTTCTGGGAAGAGAACAGATTAAAGTGAATAATGAGGAGATTTTTGCTGCGATTCAGGGTAAGGTTATTCTGGTAACAGGGGGCGGTGGTTCCATTGGAAGTGAATTGTGCCGTCAGATTGCCCATGCGGAGCCAAAGCAGCTGATTATCTTTGATATTTATGAGAATAATGCTTATGAAATTCAGCAGGAACTGAAACGGAAATATCCGGAGCTGGATCTGATCGTGCTGATCGGATCTGTACGGAACCGGAACAGAATTACTTCTGTCATGGAGAAGTATCATCCCCATACAGTTTTTCATGCAGCTGCTCACAAACATGTGCCTCTGATGGAGGACAGCCCCAATGAGGCAATCAAAAATAATGTGATGGGAACGTATAAGACGGCCACAGCAGCGGCAGCGGCTGGTGTGAAGAAATTCGTACTGATTTCCACAGACAAGGCAGTGAATCCTACGAATATTATGGGTGCTTCCAAACGTCTCTGTGAAATGGTAGTGCAAATGATGAATCGTCAGTGTCCGGGGACAGATTTTGTGGCAGTGCGCTTCGGAAATGTGCTGGGCAGTAACGGAAGTGTGATTCCGCTTTTTAAGAAACAGATCGCGGAGGGCGGACCGGTGACTGTGACAGATAAAAATATTATCCGCTATTTCATGACGATTCCGGAGGCTGTATCTCTCGTACTTCAGGCTTCTTACTATGCAAAAGGCGGGGAGATCTTTGTTCTGGATATGGGTGAGCCGGTGCGGATCGACGATATGGCCCGCAACCTGATCCGTCTCTCCGGATATACCCCGGACGTGGATATTATGGTGGAGTATACCGGACTGCGTCCTGGCGAAAAGCTTTATGAGGAGCTGCTGATGGATGAGGAAGGTTTGCAGAACACGGAAAATGAATTGATCCATATCGGGAAGCCGATTCAGATGGATGATGAGTGGTTTAAGGACAAACTGAAGGAATTGGATAAAGCAAGCCGCCAGGAAACAGACCGGATGAAGGAAATTGTGGCGGAAATCGTGCCCACGTATCATTTTAAAAGATTGGAAGCATATCAGGAAGCGTTAAAAGAATGTGCGGTGGGGGAAGGAAAATAAGAAATGTATAAGAAGAGCAGTTGCAGATGTAATTACCATATAAAAGAAACAACTGCAAATTAGGAAGTGGACCAGAGCCTGTTGTGAGAAATCATGGCAGGCATTTGGTGTATTTAGGACAATGAAAAAATTGTATAGTGAAAATTTTCTAATTGGTGTAATATGTTTTGGAAACTGTTTTTTCAAAGTGATACGATTGCTAATAATGATGAGTTTTGTTGTACGAAATACACTTCTGAGTAAGTATAAAAGGAGCACGTGATGTTTAAAAAATATAATAAGTTTGAAAAATTTGATTCAAAAGTATGGTTAAGTAGTCCTACTATGCATGGATCTGAAATTGAATATGTGAAAGAGGCTTATGAAACAAATTGGATGTCTACAGTGGGGAAAAATATTACAGAAGTAGAACGACTGGTATGTGAATATATTGGTTGCAAGCATGCCGTTGCACTTTCGGCTGGAACAGCTTCTTTACATATGTCGATGAAGTTAGCAGGAATTGTAGCTTATGGTGTGCCAAAGATTGGGCATGGGGCACTAGAAGGGAAAAAAGTTTTTTGCTCTGATATGACCTTTGGTGCAACCGTAAATCCTGTGGTATATGAGGGGGGAGAACCAGTATTTATTGACACTGAGTACGATACATGGAATATGGATCCGGTTGCTTTAGAGAAAGCATTTAATATTTATCCGGATGTAAAGATTGTGGTAATTGCCCATCTTTATGGTACACCAGGCAAGCTAGATGAATTAAATACAGTTATTGAAAAGCATGGAGCGATTCTTGTAGAAGATGCTGCAGAATCTATGGGAGCAACTTACAAAGGCGCGCAGACAGGAACTTTTGGTAAATATAATACTATTTCTTTCAATGGAAACAAAATTATTACAGGAAGTTCAGGAGGCTGCTTTTTGACAGATGATGAGGAAGCCGCAAATAAAGTTCGTAAGTGGTCTACTCAGGCAAGAGAAGATGCAGCCTGGTATCAGCATGAAGAGTTAGGATATAATTATCGAATGAGTAATGTAATTGCTGGTGTAGTAAGAGGACAACTGCCATATCTAAATGAACATATTGCACAGAAGAAAGCAATTTATGAAAGGTATAAAGAAGGATTAAAAGGATTACCAGTATCTATGAATCCAATAGATTATGAAAAATCAGAACCAAATTATTGGCTTTCTTGTTTGATTATAGATAAGGAGGCAATGTGTAAGCAAGTACGCGGTGAACAGGATGTGTGTTATATTAAAGAGCAAGGAAAAACTTGTCCAACGGAAATTTTAGAAGCAATTGCATCTATTAATGCAGAGGGACGGCCTATTTGGAAACCTATGCATATGCAGCCAATCTATAGATTGAATCCATTTATAACAAGAAATGGAAATGGTAGAGCAAGAACAAATGCTTACACTGCAGAGAAAGTAAATAATGTAGGATTGGATATTTTTGAAAGAGGATTGTGTTTGCCAAGTGATAATAAAATGTCAATAGAGCAACAGAAGAAAATTATAGAAGTAATCCGTTGTTGCTTTGAGTAATTTATTAAGCGATTTTCTAATTGAAGATAAAAAGGAAGTGAATGACTGTAATGGCATTAAAATTAATGTATATAACAAATGATGAGACTATTGCAAAAATTGCAGAGAAACATGGTGTTGATAGGATATGGATTGATTTAGAAACTCTAGGAAAAGAAGAAAGACAAAAAAATATGAATACCGTTAAGTCTCACCATAAAGTTTTAGATATTACCAAAGTTAAGAATGTACTATCAACATCAGAAGTGCTTGTGCGTATAAATCCGATAAATGAAAATTCTGAAAGAGAAATCAAAGAGATTATTCATGCAGGCGCAGATATGATAATGCTGCCAATGTGGAAAAGCAAAGAAGAAGTTCAAGTTTTTTTAAAGCTCATAAGAAATAATAGTAAGGCGGTAAAAACCACTTTATTACTAGAAACAAAAGAAGCTGTTGAATGTATTGATACCATTTTGGATATAGGGGGCTTTGATGAAATTCATATTGGATTAAATGATTTGCATTTGAGTTATAATTTAACGTTTATGTTTGAGCTTTTATCAAATGGAGTGGTTGAAAAGTTATGCGATAAATTCAAAAAGGCAGGGATACCTTATGGATTTGGTGGGATTGCAAAGATTGGTGATGGTTTACTCCCAGCAGAAAGGATTATTATGGAACATTATCGCTTAGGTTCTACACGAGCAATATTATCAAGAACTTTTTGTGATAATGCAGTAATAGAGTCTTCTCGTGAGATAGAGCGAGTTTTCAATATAAATATGAAAAAGATGAGACAGTTTGAAGAAACTTTAAAAAATTTTCCTTTAGAAGAATTCATGAATAATAAGAATGAAGTTGCCAAAATTGTAAAAAATATAGTGAAAACCAAAGGTGAAAATAATGCAGAGAGTAAATTATAATATTCTGAAAAATATAGAAAAACAATACGGTGAAGGTTTTTACTTGATAGATACACAGCAATTTAAAAAAAATTATAATGAATTAATGAATGCATTTAAGGAAATTTATAATAATTTTAATATTGCATATTCATATAAAACAAATTATACGCCCAAATTGTGCAAAGTTGTCAATGAATTAGGGGGATATGCTGAGGTTGTATCAGATATGGAATTAGAGGTTGCTTTTCGAATTGGTGTATCTCCGAAAAAAATTATATGGAATGGTCCGATAAAAAATAAAGATAAAGTTCGTGAACTATTATTACTTGGTGGGACTGTTAATATTGATTCGGTTTATGAGATTGACGATGTCCGTGGCATAGTAGAAATGTTTCCAAATCATCAATTTAATATAGGAATTCGCTGTAATTTTGATGTTCATGATGGAGTTATTTCTCGTTTTGGATTTGATACTGAAAGTGCAGAGTTTCAAAAAGCTCTTGATTTTATAGTGGAAGTTCCCAATCTTCATTTGATGAATCTTCAGTGCCATTTTGCAAAAAGAAATATTGAGTATTGGCCATCTAGAGCTAATGGAATGGTAGAAGTTGCAAAAAAAGTTGCTGATTATGTTGGGTATATGCCAGAACGAATTGATATTGGCGGCGGTTTATTTGGAAAGATGGAAGAATCTTTGAAAATGCAGTTTTCTACTAAAATCCCCACCTATACTGATTATGCAAAGAAAACAGCAACAATTTTTAAAAAATATTTTAAAGATGAAAAAATAGAATTGATAATCGAACCGGGATCGGCATTGGTAGGGGATTGTATGCGATTTGTGGCCAAGGTAAAAACAATTAAAACGATACGGGGAAAAAGTTTTGCCACTTTAATGGGAAGCCAAAAAAATATTAGTATGATCGGAGTGAATCCACCGATAGAAATTGTGTCATGTAAAAAGAAGCGAGAGTGTTATGAAAATATGGATTTGGTAGGATATACATGCATTGAAAATGATGTGCTATTTCATAATTACACTGGGGAGTTAGAAGTGGGAGATTACGTTGTGTTTTCTAATTGTGGATCGTATTCTTTAGTGATGAAACCGCCTTTTATATTTCCCAATTTTCCAGTTTTAGAAATTTTAGGAGAAAATTTTGATTTGGTAAAACGTAGAGAATGTTTTGATGATTTATTTCATACATTTTCTTTTTAGACTCGGTAATTTTATAAAGAGGAGCAGATTATGAAAACAGATATAAATAATCGTTATATATGGCTGAAAGGTGAAATTTTAAATGTAAATGATGCAAAAATTAATGTTTTGGCACCTACAGCACAGTTTGGGTTGAATGTATTTGAAGGTATTCCTTGTTATTGGAATGAAGAAGAGAAGCAGCTTTATGCATTTCGTTTAGAAGATCACTATAATAGATTATTGCGTTCCGCAAAACTAATAGAATTAGATTGTCAAATTAAACAGGAAGAATTTAAACAGGCGTTAATTGATGTTATAAAAGCAAACGAATATGATGAGAATTTATCGGTTCGTCAAACCTTGTTTGTGGATGGTTTTGGTTCGTGGGGATCAGAGGGACCGGTTGAAATGTTTGTAGCACCAATTCCTAGAGGCCGAACAAGCGCAGAATATAATAAGAAGGGGCTTCATTGTTGCGTGACTTCTTGGAGAAGAATTAGCGATAATAATTTATCACCGAGAATAAAGTGTGGTGCTAATTATATTAATAGTCGTGTTGGACAGAGAGAAGCTTTGAGAAATGGTTATGATACATGCATTTTTTTAAATGAATTTGGAAAGATTGCAGAAGGACCGGGGGCTTGCTTTTTTATGATTAGCGGTTCGGAAATAATTACCCCTCAATTGACCGATAGTGTTCTTGAAAGTATTACGAGAGATACGATTATTGAATTGGCTATAATGCAAGGATATAAGGTAATAGAGCGAAGTATAGACCGTACAGAATTATATACTTGTGATGAAGCTTTTCTATGTGGATCTGCTATGGAAATAACACCTATTTTAAGTATCGATAAATATCCAGTAGGAGCAGGTGTAATGGGAGTTATTACCAAAGATTTGCAAATAGCGTATTTAGATGCTGTTAAAGGGAAAGTCAAAAATAAAAATTGGGTGACACCTATTTATGAATAAGACTAAGATTAGTGTTTAAAAGTAGAAGTGGTATTCTGAACAATTTAATAATATTTACAGGAGAAATTAAGAATGCATACATATGAAAGATTTTTTAAACGTGCAATGGATATAGTTTTGTCTTTTTTTGCACTTGTATTGTTTTCGCCGGTGCTTCTTACTTTGTCAATAATTGGTGCAATTATTATGCGTGGAAATCCTTTTTTTACTCAGAAACGTCCTGGAAAGATTGATTTTAGAACAGGAAAAGAGAAAATTTTTTCATTAATCAAATTTAGAACTATGAATAATAGAAGAGATGAAAAGGGAGAATTACTTCCAGATGAGCAACGACTTAATTCCTATGGAAAGTGGCTTAGAAGTACATCTTTGGATGAAATTCCTTCGTTATTGTGTATTTTTATAGGAGATTTATCAATTGTAGGCCCAAGACCTCAGCTTGTTCGTGATATGGTGTTTATGAGTGATGAAGTAAGGAGGAGGCATTTGGTTCGCCCGGGATTGACCGGACTTGCTCAGATTAATGGGCGCAATAACATTACCTGGGAAGAAAAATTTTCATATGATCTCCAATATTTAGATGAGGGAATTAGTTTTAGACGAGATTTGAGAATTATTTTGAAAACTATAATTAAAGTAGTGAAAAAAAGTGATGTTGTACGTGAAGGTACTGCATCAGATATTGATTATGGAGATTGGTTGTTAAAAGAAGGAAAGATTACAGAAGGAGAGTACATTGAAAAACAAGAGTTAGCAAAGAATATATTGAAAGGTAATTACTTATGAAGTTATTAAAGTTGTTATATGAAAAGAAATATAAAAAAGCTGCTCCATATTATTATGACTATTCATTGCTAACAATATTGTTAAAACCTGTTCGTAAATGGGTAACAAATACTTTGGCGGCAAATTGTCCGTTTAATTGCGTGAGAATTTGGCTGTATCGAATGTGTGGATTTAAAATCGGTAAAAAGGTATTCATAGGTATGAAATGTTATTTGGATGATATGTGTTATGATTTATTAGAGATTGGGAACAATGTGACTATATCATATGGAGTGTTTTTTGCATGTCATGGAAAAAATCAGGAGCATTTACCTATTGTTATAGAAGATAATGTATATATAGGTATGAGGGCAAATCTTATTAGCAAAAACAAAAAATATACGGGAGGGGGTATACGCATAGGGGAAGGTGCGATTGTAGGAGCTTGCACATTAGTTAATCAAAGCATACCCAAGGGTGCAACTGCTGTAGGAATACCTTGTCGCTTAATTCAACAGTGTAAGAAAGGGGAGAACGCGTATGAAGGATGAACTGGTTTCCATTATAATGCCTTCGTATAATACGGGTAAATATATTGTTTCATCAATTAAGTCTGTGTTGGCTCAAACTTATCAGAACTGGGAACTTTTAATAGTAGACGATTGTTCAACTGATAATACAGATGATTTAGTGAAGCAACTATTACAAGATAGTAGAATTCATTATCTGAAAAATGAAAAAAACAGTGGTGCCGCGGTTTCTAGAAATAGAGCCTTAAAAGAAGCAAGGGGAAGGTGGATTGCTTTTCTTGATAGTGATGATTTATGGATGCCTCAGAAATTAGAAAGACAGATTGATTATATGAGAAAGAATGGATATTCATTTACATATACGGATTATAATATACAATTAAATGGAAAGTGGCTTCCATATATTTTTACTGCACCAAATGTTATAACAAAAAGAAAGATGTATAATTATTGCTATTTTTCAACAATAACTGTAATGTGGGACTGTGAAAAAATAGGATTAATACAAATTCCGGATTTAAAGAAGAATAATGATTATGCAATGTGGCTGAAAGCGATAGAAAAGAGCAATGCATATAGATTACCAGAATGCTTATCGTCATATATTAAGCATAATGATTCGATATCAAGTGGTAATAAGATGAAATTAATAAAATGGCATTATCGATTGTTTAGAATTGGTCTGAATAAAGGTGTATTTCTTTCTTGTGTCTTAACTATAAACAACTTGTTTCATGGCTTAATAAAAAAAATAAAATGTAAAAAGAAAGTATGAGGTAAAAAAATGTCGTTGTATGAAAAAATAATAAGTAATGAAGAAAAAATATCAGTGGTTGGATTGGGGTATGTAGGTATGCCTATTGCAGTTGCTTTTGCGAGTAAAGGTGTGCAGGTTATTGGCTTTGATCTTAATCGTGAAAAAATAGAGCTTTATAAGTCGGGGGTAGATCCTACGAAGGAGGTCGGCGATGATGTTATTAAAAACACTTCTGTGGAATTTACTTCAAATGAAGGAAATTTGCGTAAGGCAAAATTCCATATTGTAGCCGTTCCAACACCTGTCAATTTAGATCATACCCCAGATTTAACGCCTGTGATTGGAGCGTCCCAGCTTTTAGGACGAAATCTTACAAAAAATTCTATTGTTGTATATGAGTCTACTGTTTATCCGGGTGTTACAGAAGATGTTTGTATACCAATATTAGAAAAAGAGTCTGGCCTTAAATGCGGTGTTGATTTTAAAGTGGGTTATTCACCAGAACGTATTAATCCTGGTGATAAAATTCATAGACTTGAAAATATTCATAAAATTGTTTCTGGTATGGATAAAGAGTCTTTAGAAGAAATTAAAAAAGTTTATGATTTAGTGATAGAAGTAGGGACATATCCTGTTTCTACTATAAAAACAGCTGAAGTGGTCCTATGTCAAGATTTAGTACAAGTTAAAATGAGGTTTTCCTCATCTTAACCTGCCAGCTGCAATTCGTCTTGCGGAAGTCTACGATACAGCTCTTCATAATCGTTTGGTGACATATAATCACAGTGACTATGAATTCGTTTCGTATTGTAGAATGCTTCCAAATATTCAAAAATCAAACGATATGCATGGTCATAATCTCGAATCTTAAACCGATTCAGCCATTCTCTCTTAATCAGGGAATGGAACGACTCAATACATACGTTATCCCATGGATATGCCTTTTTAGAATAACTACACTGCATGGTTGCGGTTACATGTTTGTATTCTTTTGATACATACTGGCTTCCCCGGTCTGAATGCAGAATTAAAGGCTTATCGATATTGCGTCTTGCTTTGGCTTTCTTTA
>OLQH01002157.1_pt1 | contig 12289 bp, 8 predicted proteins | sample 1672671 | NCBI WGS metagenome assembly OLQH01 (sample SAMEA3136712, study PRJEB25190) | human gut metagenome
GACGCTATCAAAGCAGCAGGAAAGACCTGCGGACCGGACGGGGACATCACAATCATCTCCTTTGACGCAGTAAAAGCAGCCTTCGAGGCAATGATCGCAGGCGACTTAAACTGTGCGGTAGAGTGTAACCCATTACACGGACCCCGTGTTGAGGAGATTATTCAGAAGTTAGAAGCTGGCGAAGAAGTAGAGAAGATTCAGTATGTGGATGAAAGCGTATTCCCGGCAGATACAGCTGCTGATTTCATTGACGGACGTGCTTATTAATAATTAAAAGCATTCGCAACGATAGAAGGCCAAGGGCGGTGAGGCAGGGGAGCCTTATGTAAGGCTCCCCTCTCATGCCTTAGAATAACAGTGATGAAAACAGGAAAGGCGGAGATGATATGGAGCAGGATATCGTATTAACCATGCGAAATATTGATAAAAACTTCCCAGGCGTAAAAGCTCTGCAGAATGTGGATTTTACTCTTAGAAAAGGTGAAATTCATGCACTTATGGGAGAAAACGGAGCAGGTAAATCTACTCTGATTAAAGTATTAACAGGCGTTGAAGAATTTGAAACAGGTGAAATAAAGATAGAGGGCATTGACCATCCCATCATCAACAAATCCCCTCAGGAGGCTCAGATTCATGGAATCAGTACTGTGTATCAGGAAGTTAACTTATGTCCTAATCTGTCAGTAGCTGAAAATCTGTTTATCGGCAGAGAACCCAAAAAGGGAGGCATGATTGACTGGAGAACTATGAACAAGAAGTCTAAGGCTTTACTGGAAGGTCTGGATATTCATATTGATGTAACTGCGGCACTTGAAAATTATTCCTTAGCTCTTCAGCAGATGATTGCTATTGCCAGAGCGGTGGATATGTCGGCTAAGGTTTTGATACTGGATGAGCCTACGTCATCTCTTGACGACGGTGAGGTGGAAAAACTCTTCCATCTGATGAACCGACTGAAAGAACAGGGCGTTGGAATTATCTTTGTTACCCATTTCCTGGAACAGGTATATGCGGTATGTGACAGAATTACAGTACTCAGAAACGGTACGCTTGTTGGTGAATATAAGATAGAAGATCTTCCAAGAGTACAGCTGGTTGCAAAAATGATGGGTAAAGATTTTGATGATTTGGCTGCCATTAAGAAAGAAGGGGCCTCAAGCGTTAAAGATGAAGTCATTATTGATGCCAGACAGCTGGGCCATAAAGGCACGATTAAACCTTTTGACCTGAAGATTAATAAAGGAGAGGTCATCGGTCTTACCGGCCTGCTAGGATCCGGGCGTTCCGAGCTTGCCAGAAGTATCTATGGAGCGGATAAACCAGATTCCGGAGAGTTGTATGTAAAAGGAAGCAAGTTCCATGCAAATACACCACTGGATGCTATGATGCAGGGAATGGCATATCTGCCGGAGGACAGAAAGGCAGAAGGAATCATTGCGGATCTTTCTGTGCGCGAGAATATCATCATTGCCCTTCAGGCAAAGCGCGGTATGTTCAAATTGCTGAGTAAGAAGGAGCAGGAAGAATTTACCGACAAATACATAGATCTGCTGCAGATCAAGACTGCTGACCGGGAAACTCCGATTAAACAGCTCAGCGGCGGTAACCAGCAGAAGGTAATCCTGGGCAGATGGCTTTTGACTAATCCGGATTTTCTGATTCTGGATGAGCCTACCCGCGGTATTGATATCGGCACTAAGACCGAGATCCAGAAGCTGGTGCTTAAGCTGGCAGACGAGGGTATGTCTGTGATGTTCATTTCTTCTGAGATCGAAGAAATGCTTCGTACCTGCAGCCGAATGGCTGTACTTCGTGACGGCTCCAAGGTTGGAGAGCTCAAAGAAGAAGAACTCTCTCAGGATTCCATCATGAAAGCAATCGCAGGAGGTGCAAATTAATGGAAAAATTAAAGAAGATTACAAGCTATCGCCTGTTTCTTCCACTGCTGTGTCTGGCTATTGTGTTAATGATTAATATTATTACAACACCTACCTTTTTCCAGATCAGTGTGAAAAACGGGGTATTATATGGTTATATTATTGACGTTATCAACCGTGCCAGCGAGCTGGTAATTCTGGCCGTAGGCATGACACTGGTAGTATCCTCCTCCGCAGGAACCGACATCTCTGTGGGTGCGGTTATGGCGGTGGCAGGCGCTGTGTGCTGTTTTGTTCTGGCTGGAGGCCAGCAGGCAGTAAACGCTTATTCGAATCCTTACATTCTTGGATTTTTAGCGGCTCTTGTTGTCGGTGTTATCTGCGGATGCTTTAACGGCTTCCTGGTTGCGAAGATGAAAATACAGCCTATGGTTGCCACATTGATTCTGTTTACCGCTGGCCGTGGTATTGCACAGCTGGTAACAAAGGGACAGATTACTTACATCCGTGTGGACAGCTTTAAGTTACTGGGATCTAATATTCCGGGGCTGCCTCTGCCGACACCTATTTTCATCGCAATTGCAGTTGTCATTATAACCGTAATTATTTTGAAGAAGACGGCCCTAGGTATGTATATACAGTCCGTAGGTATAAACTCCAGGGCATCCAGGCTGGTGGGCCTGAAATCCACAATGATTATCTTCCTTACTTATGCATTCTGCGGATTATGCGCAGGTATCGCAGGTATGATTGCAACATCCCGTATCTATTCTGCGGACGCGAATAATATCGGTCTGAACATGGAGCTGGATGCCATCCTGGCTGTTGCCTTGGGCGGCAACTCACTGGGAGGCGGAAAGTTCTCTTTGATGGGAAGCGTTATCGGAGCTTACACCATTCAGGCGCTGACCACAACATTATATGCCATGAGTGTTTCTGCTGACCAGATTCCGGTATATAAGGCAATCGTAGTTATCGTAATTGTAGCACTGCAGTCACCGGAATTTGCTAAGATTAGAAAAAAAATTGCAGGTAAATTCCACTCAGAAAAAGCAGAATCCAAGAAGGAGGTGGCATAATGGATAATAAGAAAATGAAAAGCAAGAAGAATATAGACGGTAATGCGTTCTTACTGCTGATTACCATCGTGCTGTTCTTCGCCATGTATATCATTGGAGTCATTGCATTCCATCAGCAGGGATTCGGTAAGACCCAGAACTTTTTAAATCTGTTTATTTCCAATGCCGGTCTGATTGTCATTGCTGCCGGTATGACGGTAGTCATGATAACAGGAGGTATTGATATTTCTGTTGGTTCCGTGGTTGCCCTGACTTGTATGATGCTGGCCTGGATGATGGAGAATAAAGGTATGGGAGCAATCCCGGCGGCTATCATTGTACTGGTAATGGGACTGGTATTCGGTTTTGTACAGGGGTGGTTGGTAGCCTATCTAAAGCTGCAGCCCTTTATCGTAACACTAGCGGGAATGTTCTTTGCCAGAGGTATGACGGTTATTATCAGCCAGGACATGATCAGTATTAAAAATGAAATGTTCTTAAGCTGGGCAAAGTATAAAATATATCTTCCTTTTGGAGGATATGTAAACAGAAAAGGAGTAATGATCTATCCTTATATTTACCCAAGCGTTATCATCGCACTGTTAGTGCTGGTAATCGTGTTTATAATGCTGAAATATACCAAGTTCGGACGTTCTATCTACGCTGTGGGCGGGAATGAGCAGTCAGCTCTTCTCATGGGACTGAACGTAAGAAAAACAAAACTGAAAGCTTACATACTGGCTGGATTTCTCACAGGCCTGGGCGGATTTCTGTTCTGTCTGAATACCTGTTCCGGATTCGTAGAGCAGGCAAAAGGATTTGAGATGGATGCCATTGCATCTGCCGTAATCGGCGGTACGCTGCTGACCGGGGGTGTTGGTAATGTCTTCGGAAGTCTCTTTGGAGTATTAATTAAGGGTACTATAGAGGCATTTATTACCTTCCAGGGTACACTTTCCTCCTGGTGGACAAAGATTACCATTGCAGCGCTGCTGTGCTTCTTCATAATCCTGCAGAGTATCTTTGCATCTGCAAAAGCAAAGAAGAAAAAATAAAAAGGTAAAAAAGGGGACGTGTTCTTTCTAAAAGGAACACGTCCCAAAATCGATCTGGGGTGTCCCCAATTGATGTAAAATAAAATTGTCTAGTAAGTCTTGACAGTTTTATTTTTTTGCTTTATAGTATGACTATACCCCCGGGGGGTGTTGTGAGGCGGCAGACATAAGGAAAGGAGTTCTGATATGCAGGCTGATAAGAAAAAAATCGCCCGGCTGTTAAAAACAGCCAGGGGTCAGATGGATGGTATCTTAAAAATGGTGGAAGAGGACAGGTATTGTATTGACATTTCACAGCAGCTGATGGCCACAGAGGCTATTTTAAATAAAGCGAATAAGGAGATACTTACGGCACATCTGAAGTGCTGTGTAGCGGATGCGAAAAGCGATGAGGAAAAAGAGGCTAAAATTGATGAATTAGTCTCTATGCTTGGTAAGATACTAAAGTAGTAGAAACGATTTAACGAAAGGAGAGCGCAGATGAAAGAAAAATTTGATGTAACTGGCATGACCTGTTCTGCATGTTCCTCCAGGGTAGAAAAATGTGTGGCAAAGTTAGAGGGCGTTCAGTCTGTGAGCGTCAATCTGCTCACAAACAGTATGCAGGTTGACTTTGATGATAGCAGACTGTCCCCGGGAGGCATTGCAAAGGCAGTGGAAAAAGCGGGATATGGCGCCAGCGTACATGAGGAAAAAGCTGGCAGTGACCGGAAGGCTGAAAAAGCAGAGGCAGGAGAGAATCCTGTAGAGGCACAGCTGAAGAATATGAAGTTTCGCCTGTGGATCTCTTTTGGATTTCTGATCCCTCTGATGTATGTATCCATGGGGCATATGGCAGGACTGCCCCTGCCCCCCTTTCTGGCTGGACTGGAGAATGCAGTGGGATTTGCACTGACCCAGTTTCTGCTGTGCCTGCCGATTGTCTATGTGAACCGGGTATATTATATCAAGGGCTTTAAGACATTATTCCACATGGCTCCTAACATGGACAGCTTAATCGCTATTGGCTCCACGGCGGCCCTGGTTTACGGAATCTTTGCTATCTATCGGATGGGATACGGTCTGGGCAGCGGGAATATGGAACTGGTAGAACAGTACCATATGGACTTATACTTTGAATCGGCAGCAATGATTCTCGCGCTGATCACCCTGGGTAAATATCTGGAAACCAGATCCAAGGGGAGAACCAGCGAGGCCATTACCAAGCTGATGGATCTGGCACCTAAGACAGCTGTAGTACAGCGGGAGAGCGGTCCGGTGGAGATTCCTGTTGAGGAAGTAGTGGTGGGTGACACTGTTCTTGTAAAGCCAGGTCAGAGCATTCCAGTGGACGGAGTGATTCTTGAGGGAAATACCAGTGTTGATGAAGCGGCTATCACAGGAGAAAGTATACCTGTGCAGAAATCGGAAAAGGATGCTGTCATAGGGGCAACCATAAATAAAACTGGGTTTATCAGTATACGGGCTTCTAAGGTAGGGGACGATACAACTTTCTCCCAGATTATCCGGCTGGTGGAAGAGGCCAGTTCCAGCAAGGCCCCTATTGCTAAAATAGCAGACAAAATTGCAGGGGTATTTGTCCCGGTTGTTATGGGAATCGCTCTGCTCACTGCAATTGTCTGGCTGGTATCTGGAGCGACCTTCGAATTTGCCCTGTCTTCAGCTATCTGTGTGCTGGTCATATCCTGCCCCTGCGCCCTGGGTCTTGCAACTCCTGTGGCAATTATGGTGGGAACCGGCAAAGGTGCGGAAAACGGCATCCTGATTAAGTCAGGAGAGGCTTTGGAGACAGCACACAGCATACAGAGTGTGGTGATGGATAAGACGGGCACCATAACCCAGGGCAAACCAGTGGTTACCGATATCCTTCTCTTATCCGGGGACAAAGACAAACTACTACAGGCGGCTGCGGGTTTGGAAGCAAAAAGTGAGCATCCTCTGGCAGAGGCCATTATGGAATATGCTTCCCGGGAAGGGATTGCGGTACCTGCAGTTACAGAGTTCCAGTCCCTGCCCGGAATGGGAGTGGAAGGCAAGGTTGAGGGAAATCTTTACTACGCGGGAAATCTCCGGCTGATGCGGGAAAAGGCAATCAATACCCAGAAGTGTGAAGCACAGCTGTCCAAACTGGCCGACGAAGGAAAGACCCCTCTTCTGTTTGCAGACAGTAAAAAGGCAGTTGGAATTATTGGAGTAGCAGATGTTGTGAAGCCAACCAGCAAAGAGGCGATCCGCCGGTTTACGGAGATGGGAATTGAGGTTGTAATGCTTACCGGGGATAATAAGAGAACGGCTCAGGCCATTCAAAAGCAGCTGGGAATCCAGAAGGTTATTGCGGAAGTCCTTCCCCAGGACAAGGAAAGAGAGATAGCCAGACTCCAGGAAGAAGGCAAGACAGTGGCAATGATCGGGGACGGAGTGAATGATGCTCCTGCCCTGGCAAGGGCTGATGTAGGGATGGCAATCGGTGCAGGAACCGATGTGGCCATTGAAAGTGCTGACGTGGTTCTTATGAAAAATGATTTATTAGATGCAGTTACTGCAGTCCGCCTCAGCAAAGCGGTAATCCGGAATATCAAACAAAACCTGTTCTGGGCCTTTTTCTATAACAGCCTGGGAATTCCTCTGGCAGCGGGAGTATTCTACCACTGGCTGGGATGGAAGCTGAACCCCATGTTTGGAGCTGCAGCGATGAGCTTAAGCAGCGTATTTGTAGTATCCAATGCCCTTCGTCTGAAGCTGTTTAAAAGCAGCAGCAAAACCTGGGAGTCTGCAGGGCAGCCGGCAGAAGAAGAGGCGGAAATAATAGAGAATGAAAAGGAGAGAAAAGTCATGAAAAAAACGATTAAGATTGAAGGAATGATGTGCCAGCACTGCAGAGGTGCTGTGGACAAGGCGCTGAACGCCATGGAGGGAGTAACTGCGCAGGTAAGCCTGGAGGATAAGGCTGCTTATGTGGAAATCTCCGGTGATGTCAGTGATGATATGCTGAAGCAGGCAGTGACAGAGGCCGGCTATGAAGTGGCAGGGATTTCAGAATAAAATCAGCTTGACAAATGCAGACATAGACTGTATACTATAAAAAATCAAATAAAATAAATGCGATGACAAGGAGGAGTACATACTCACCAAAGTCCCAGAGAGAAGATGGATGGTGTGAATCTTCACGGAGGAAGTATGGAAGTAGCCTTTGAGCAGTGAGACGAACAGGCGGTCTGCCCAAGTAGCACTCAACGTATCTTTCCTACGTTACAGGGAAAACGGTATCGATAGCAATGTCTGTACTGATAAGTGTGAAACTGTCAGGAGGTATACTATCCGTACTGGCAGAGTGCGGGAAGCAGCAGTCTTCCTGAATTTAGGTGGTAACACGGATGAGATATTCGCCCTAAGCTTACAAAAGCTTAGGGCTTTTTTATCGCAGTTATCCAGAAAAAACATATAAAAGGAGGGTCATTTCAAATGAAAGGAACAGAATTATTTGTAAAAGCATTGCAAAAAGAAGGTGTTGATTATCTGTTTGGCTACCCCGGCGGATATGCCATTGATATCTTTGATGAACTCTATAAGCAGGACTCCATTCAGATGATCCTGCCCAGACATGAGCAGGGGCTGATACACGCGGCAGACGGGTATGCACGGGCCACAGGCAGGGTAGGTGTCTGTCTGGTAACCAGCGGACCGGGGGCTACCAATCTGGTAACCGGGATAGCCACAGCAAATTATGACAGTGTTCCTCTTGTGTGCTTCACTGGACAGGTACCAACGAATCTGATAGGAAATGACGCTTTTCAGGAGGTTGACATCGTAGGGATCACAAGAAGTATCTGCAAATATGCGGTGACTGTAAGACGGAGAGAGGATCTGGGGCGGATTATCAAAGAGGCATTTTATATTGCCAACACTGGTAAAAAGGGTCCTGTAGTAGTAGACCTTCCAAAGGATATTATGCTGGAAGAGGGAGACAGCTTGTATCCGAAGCAAGTATCCATCAGAGGCTACAAACCCAGCCAGGGGGTTCATATCGGTCAGATAAAAAAGGCTACGGATCTTCTGAAAAAGGCAGAACGTCCCCTGTTTTTAATGGGGGGAGGCGTTACGATCTCCAGAGGACAGGCGGAAGCGAAAAAGTTGGCAGAACACACTGGAATTCCTGTAATCACAACTATAATGGGGCGTGGGTCACTGCCTACAGACCATGAGCTGTACTTTGGAAATGTAGGAATGCACGGGTGCTATGCAGCAAATAAAGCCATCTCTGACTGTGACCTGCTGTTTTCTATCGGAACCCGGTTCAATGACCGTATAACCGGTAAGCTGGGAGAATTTGCCCCTAATGCAAAAATAATTCACGTTGACATTGATACGGCCTCTATCTCCAGAAACATACAGGTAGATATTCCTATTGTGGCAGATGCCCGGGATGCTATGGAGGCCATACTTAAAAATATGCCGGAGGGTGAGCATAAAGAGTGGGTTGCCCGGCTGAAGGAATGGGATCAGAAGCATCCCATCGACATGCCGGATGGGGAGGGCATCAATCCTCAGAAGATTATCCGGGAGATGAACCGGCAGTTTGAGGAGGCGATTGTAGTAACCGATGTTGGACAGCATCAGATGTGGGTAACGCAGTATCTGGAGATGACGGAAAAGAAACAGCTTCTCACCTCAGGCGGACTGGGGACTATGGGGTATGGTCTTCCGGCTGCCCTGGGAGCCCAGCTGGGGTATCCGGATACACCGGTCATCTGTGTGGCCGGAGACGGGGGCGTTCAGATGACAATCCAGGAAATGGCCATGGCAGCGGCTTATGAACTTCCTGTTATTCTCTGTATTTTTAATAACAGTTATCTGGGAATGGTACGTCAGTGGCAGCAGCTGTTCTACGATAAAAGGTATTCCTCTACCTGCACCAGGAGAAGAAAATCCTGTGAGGGCAAGTGCAAAGGACCGGGAACTCAGTGTCCTCCTTATGCCCCGGATTTTATGAAGCTGGCAGAGGGATATGGTGCAAAAGGGATGCGCGTTGAGAGAGAAGAGGATATCAGCAGGGCATTTGCATTTGCCAGAGAGAACAGGCAGGGACCAACCGTATTAGAGTTTATTATACAAAGTGACGAGCTTGTGCTTCCCATGGTACAGGGGGGGCAGCCATTAAGTAATATGATACTGGAATGTTAGGAGGGTGAGAGAGATGAAAAAAAGATGGATTTCTTTATATGTTGAAAATCAGGTAGGCGTATTGGCTAAAATATCCGGGCTGTTCTCCGGAAAATCTTACAATTTGACAAGCCTTACGGTGGGAGAGACTGCCGATAAGACCGTTTCCAGGATGACCATCAGTGTGGACAGCGATGATGCAACCTTTGAACAGATAAAAAAACAGCTGAACCGCTGCGTTGAAGTTATCAAGGTCATAGACTTTACAAACATCCCTATTCACAGAAAAGAAGTGCTGTATATCAAAGTAAAGGATTGTGACGAGAGAGCGAAAACAGAGATCTTCCGGATCGCAGAGGTATTTGGACTCAATATCGCAGATTATGGAAAAAATGCCGTATTATTGGAATGCCTGCAGACCGAGACCAAAAATGATGACATTATCCGCCTGATTTCGGCAAATTTCCAGAATATAGAAGTGGTGCGGGGAGGCAGTGTAGCCATTGAATCCGTAAGTATTCAGGAGAAATAGACAAATTTACTCAAAGAATTCAAATGAAGTGTTGCTTTTTGTGAATAATGTATAGTAAAATGAGAAAGACAAAACTATACACGGGAAGTGCTCCGGGGGGAAAGGGGCACTTCCTGAAAAACAAAAAGGAGTGTTAAAGGTATGGAACAAGTGGTGTATGTAGCAGTGGTTGCTGGTATACTGGCGTTAGTGTTTGCTTTTTATCTGGCCAGCAACGTAAGCCGACAGGAGGACGGCAACGACAAAATGAAAGAAATTGCAAAGGCAATCAGTGAAGGTGCCAGCGCATTTCTCTTCTCCGAATACCGGATACTGGTAATCTTTGTGGCGGTATTATTTGTTGTAATTGGATTTGGAATCGGGAACTGGGTGACAGCGGTCTGCTTTCTGGTAGGCGCGGGTTTTTCAGTTCTGGCCGGCTACTTCGGCATGAATGTGGCTACAAAGGCGAATGTGCGTACAGCCAATGCTGCCAGGACAGGGGGCATGAACAAGGCTCTGACAGTGGCTTTCCACGGCGGAGCAGTTATGGGAATGTGCGTAGTTGGTCTGGGACTGTTAGGATGCAGTCTGATTTACGTAATTACGGGAAATGTGGATGTACTGTCAGGATTCAGCCTGGGGGCGTCATCCATTGCATTATTTGCGCGTGTAGGCGGCGGTATCTATACTAAGGCGGCAGACGTAGGCGCAGACCTGGTTGGTAAGGTGGAAGCGGGGATCCCTGAGGATGATCCCAGAAATCCTGCAGTTATCGCCGACAATGTAGGTGATAATGTAGGCGATGTGGCAGGTATGGGCGCTGATTTGTTTGAATCTTATGTAGGCTCTCTGGTATCAGCGGTTACTCTCGGGATTGTTGTATATCAGGCGAAAGGTGCTGTATTCCCTCTGGTACTTGCCGCAATCGGTATTATCGCATCCATTATCGGAAGCTTCTTTGTCAGGGGCGGAGAGAACAGCAAGCCCCATCAGGCTCTGAAAATGGGAAGCTACGTATCAGGCGGTCTGGTGCTTATCTGTTCCCTGATTATGAGCAAGGTATTTTTTGACGATTTTAAGGCAGCTGCAGCGATTATCGCAGGCCTGCTGGTTGGAATTGTAATTGGTATTGTGACAGAAGTTTATACCTCTGATGAGTACAAGTCGGTGAAGAAGATTGCCCAGCAGTCAGAGACAGGGCCGGCAACCACGATTATCAGTGGACTGGCAGTAGGTATGCTTTCTACCTGTGTACCTATACTTCTAATCTGTATCGGTATCTTTGTGTCCTATAAAGTGTGCGGGCTGTACGGAATTGCCCTTGCGGCAGTGGGAATGCTTTCCACAACAGGCATTACTGTTGCGGTAGATGCCTATGGTCCTATTGCAGATAACGCCGGGGGAATCGCTGAAATGTCCGGTCTGGACCACAAGGTCAGAGAGATCACAGACAAGCTGGACTCAGTGGGAAACACTACAGCCGCCATGGGAAAAGGATTTGCCATCGGTTCCGCGGCGTTAACGGCTCTGGCATTGTTTGCCTCCTATTCCCAGGCTGTGCAGCTTCAGGTAATTGATATTCTAAACTCTAATGTAATTATTGGATTGTTAATCGGCGGTATGCTTCCGTTCTTATTCTCAGCTTTGACCATGGAATCTGTTTCCAAGGCAGCTTATAAGATGATTGAGGAAGTAAGAAGACAGTTCCGTGAGATTCCCGGCATTATGGAGGGGACAGGAAAACCGGATTATAAGTCCTGTGTGTCTATTTCCACCACAGCCGCACTCAGAGAGATGCTGATTCCCGGCGTGATGGCGGTATTGGCGCCTCTGGCAGTGGGAATTGTTCTGGGCACAGAAGCCCTGGGAGGCCTTCTGGCAGGTTCACTGGTGACCGGTGTGCTGATGGCAATCTTTATGAGTAATGCCGGCGGAGCCTGGGACAATGCCAAGAAGTATATTGAGGGCGGCAATCACGGCGGTAAAGGCAGTGAGGCCCACAAAGCGGCAGTTGTAGGCGATACGGTAGGAGATCCATTTAAGGATACTTCAGGCCCGTCAATTAACATCTTAATTAAATTAATGACAGTTATTTCCCTGGTGTTCGCACCGCTGTTCCTGAGCATTGGAGGACTTTTGGGCTGATAGCCACAAAAAGTATAAAATGTCTTCACGAAACGTTCACAACTTTTACATGGGGAGGTCATAATTGGAAGGTATGATAAATGCATAGTAACAAAACGTTACTGCAATTAATTTTCTTTTTCATACTGCCTTGCAGCAATGTGAGGCATTCCTTCCACTAATAAGTATCATCATACTTTTTATAAAACTCCTCAAAAAGGGTCCTGTTCGAATGAACAGGGCCTTTTTGCTGTAAACATATCCGGATAAAACGCAAGATTGATAAAGAAAATGGCAGTATTGGGGATATACATATGTATAAATATCTGTAATAATGAGGTTGTAATTAAAAAAGAATGTAAATTATGTGTTTAATTTAAAAAAATCAGATTATAGCAAAAATTCAAATCGGTTTAAGACGATTATATTTGAGGGATTAAGGGAAGGATACGCTATATGGATATTTGTATGGCATGGTAATGTATATGGAATATATAATCG
>OLQH01002158.1_pt1 | contig 12288 bp, 10 predicted proteins | sample 1672671 | NCBI WGS metagenome assembly OLQH01 (sample SAMEA3136712, study PRJEB25190) | human gut metagenome
CAGCTGCACAACGGTAATCTTCTTTATATCCCCCATATTCTTCATAGACTTTCCTCTTTAAATATAATGTTGGATGACCAGGGAGCCATCCCTCAGATATTTTCCCCTCTCCCATTTTCCAATAGCGGAGAATCTTGCCCTCTGCATTTTTGTAAATAAGATCTGAATGAGCACCGTCACACTGTGTCTTCTCTATCACATCTACATATTGTTCCACTGTATCCGTTACAAATTCATCATTAAAAAAAGCTATTATGTCTCCCTTTGCCATGCGTAGGCCTTTATTCATTGCATTATATATTCCAGTATCTTCCTCTGAAATCCAACGAACAGCTGAATTCTCTTCAGCACGCTTTAGGATTTCTTCTTTTGTTCCATCACTAGAATTTCCATCAATAATAATTATTTCTATATCTGAATAAGTTTGACGACATATACTATCATATGTCTTTATAAAATTCTGTTTGGAATTGTATGTCGTCAATATCAATGACACAAGCATCATTTTGAATCCTCAGTTTTATAATAGTTTCTCTCTTCGTCCCCATTCCCAGCAGTTCTGTTTCAAGAAACTTATTCATTTACGTTTCCATAGGTAGTAACCTTTTCAGTACGATATTCATCCTTCATACGAAATCCTTCTTTCAATCCTTCTCCTCTCAACTCAATTATTTCTAACCTTTGTTGGTATGGAATTGATGGAAAGGGTTCATATCCAGAACGGTCTCCCTCACTAGGAATATAAACACTTATTTCTTTTTCAAACTCATACTCATAAAATGGAAAATCCACATAATCTTTGGGCAATACAATGGATACGGTTTCACAGCCCTCCATGTATTGGCCTGTACTTAGAAAAATATTAGTCAAAATAGGAAACGATAGTACTCCACAGCAAGCATACCGTAACAGCTTATTGGGCCTTAACTGCTTAAATAACAGGCCTATTATAAACGCTGGTGAAAGGTAAAAATATGCAATACCATACCGAAGCAGCGGAGCACTGAAAAACCACATTCCCACTCCTAACAACGCAACCAAATAGACAAACATCCATTCTTTCATTTTCTTTCTGATCGCCATAATTATTATAAAAGAGAAAAGCAATACGATTAGTCCTACATTTAATATTAACAAACATTTATGCTGCATTGCCAATTTCTCGTACCACAAAGGGAACCATTCTTCTATCCCTAAATCATATCGATAAGCATTCTTAATTCCTTTTCCCCATGACATTATTTCATGGCGATCAAATGTTACTGTATAGCTTGGCATTTTCCAATCAACATCAAATAAATCAATTCCAGAATACGGATAAATCAAATAGCCCGATATAATTACATTCCTAATCAAAAATGGAAGGACTACAATTCCTCCAAACAATAAACAAACTCCAATTATCTTCCACTGTTTCTTTCTAATCAAATCAATTACAGGCAAAATTGCAATTACGACAAGAGAAGCTATTGATAACTTTACAGTAACGCCAAATACAGCAAGTATACACAAAAAGCATTTCTCCTGCATGAAGTTGCTCCGAAACCACCTGGAAAAAATATATAACATAAGTGTCATTGCGAAGAAGTCCGTATTAGGAGAAGATATATCTGCTATTGAATTTCCTATATATAACAAAAGAAAGAGATTAAAGGCATCTGCAATAGTCTCCTCTTTTCTTTTAAAGAAGCGGAAAGATAATATTGAATATCCTGCCATAATTACCGCTATATAAGCGTTCATCCCATGAAGAGATTGTCCCAGAATAGCGCTCCAACTATATAAGGCTTGTAAGCAGAGAAAACTACTGTTATAAGCAAATCGATTGTGAAGATTTCCTAATCCTTTTACGCATCCATAGTTTTCAATCCAATGGATTGCCTGTGCATGGTAAAGACCAGTATCATAAAAGTTAGGTTCCTGACATGCAACCATAACACCAATCAGCGCAAGGCAAAAAACAACTATAGTTTTGGGCCAAAAATTTCTACTGCGAATCAGGCACTTTATATAATCATATATTTTCCTATGTCCCCAAAGTATAATTGCCAGATTGCCAAGCAGAAGTACAGCCATAGCCAGTGTCCTGACTTTATATACAAGACTGAATATTTCCGCATAAACTGTCGCTGCCATTAGGCCACTGATTAATATATAGTCTAATGAAAGAATACTTTTTCCTGTACATTTTCCAAAAGCATTCATTATTGCAAAGCCAAGCAGAAACGTACTGAAAAAGATCCACATAAAATTTAAAATAGTAAAAAACATACAACTTCTCCCATGAGATAGAACTTCACCTTTGGACAGGCAAATTATATTCTCTCCAAACTATATCAATTCCTCATACGTTCTCTTTACTGCCCTACCATCAACTATCTCATAAATCGCATCACAATTCTTTATTGTCGTCAATCTATGAGCAATAATAATTAATGTCTTCTGTCCCTGCAGAGAAGTAATCGCTTCCATTACAGCATTCTCTGTTTCTGTATCAAGTGCAGAAGTTGCCTCATCCAGAACCAGAATATCCGGATCCAAGTACAATGCTCTTGCTATCGCGAATCGTTGCTTCTGACCACCCGAAAAACGAATTCCTCGTTCTCCAATTTCCGTATCAAGCCCCTGCGGGCTATTTTTAATCGTTTCTGCCAGCTGCGCTCTCTCCAACGCTCTCCAAACCCGATCATCTTCTATATCTTTTTCGTCCAAACCAAATGCCACATTTTTCCTTACTGTATCATCCAGCAAATTTACATTTTGCGGCACAAAACCCATCAAATGATTTTTACCGGCATGAATATCTCCAATATTGACACCATCTATTTTAACGTTTCCCTTCTGCGGAGTCAAAAGACCTAAAATCACATCTCCTAATGTGGTCTTTCCAGAACCTGATTTCCCAACAAAGGCCACCGCCTGTCCCTTTTTTATATCTAATGAAACGTCGTTCAGTACATTTTCCGATGTACCTGGATATTTCCAGCATATATGTTCTACTGATATGTACTTTTGAAAAGACTTTTTGACCGCTTTCTTTTTCTCCTGCAAAATGGGTTCCGTATTTTTCTTTTCTTCATTCCTAACCTTTTTCAGATCATTATAGGTGTCCTGAATTCCCGGCAGGCAAAACATAAATTGATTATAATTATTGGAAATCCTCCCTAAAGACGGCAGTATCCGAAACGCCGCCACTGCAAATGAAGCTAACTGAGGAACTAATGCCGCCGCATTTTCAGAAGTAATTGCTTTCAGACAAACTGCAATTATCATTCCCGCCACACAAAAAGCCTCGATTAAATAGGCCGGGCTTTCCGCAGCAACTGTCTGTCCAATCAAGCCTTTCTGCTGTTTTATATATTTCTCTTTATAAGAATTAACGAAATGATCTTGCCGCTGCATTACTAAAACTTCTTTAATGCCTTGGAAGGTTTGAATTAAAGTATTATTGATCTGAGCAATATATTTATAATTAATTTCACCACATTTTTTTACCCACTTCTGACACCCCAAAACAACCACTAAAAGGCATAACGCTGCAAGCAAGACAACACATAACGCCATAATAATATCGGTCATCATTATATAAATGCATATAAACATGATTGTCAGTGCCTCTGCCAAAAGTTTAAATATTTGATATAAACCTGTATAGGTATTGGCTATACTGTCTCTCATTCCACGAAGCAATTCCCCAGTACCTGTATTCAAAAAAAACACATACCCCCGCTCCATATAAGACTGCATCATCTCTATAGATAATTCTCTCTGTACTTTACAGGAATACTTTATTCGAACATAAGATAAAAGCAACAGTAACAGATTCTTTATCAAATATACTATAATTACAGCAATTCCCATAGCCCACATTAAAGAACTATCGGTATTTAGTCCAAACTCTTCTAGAATTGGTTTTAAAAGAGCATTCTCTCTTAACTGTTGCGGCGCAATCATTACCTGAACGAGCGGCAAAATGATAGATACTCCAAGTGTTTCACATACCGCTCCAACAAGTGTTAATAATATAACAACAACTCCCCATTTTTTTTGGGAAGTTGTTAAAATAAAACTATACTTATTCCAGATATCCTTAATACTTCTTAATTTATTCATGATTATAAATCCCAATCTGGTGAAAAATTCTCACCAACCTGAATAAATGATTCTTTTCTGTTCCAATTACAATGAGAGGACTGATAACATCTCTTACATGGTCCATCCATTTCCTCCGTCCTGTTAACAGTATCTCTGTATTTCTGATATTCTGCAGAATTCCACATATCCATGAAATCTCTATTTCTATCATATGCAAAAAACTGAACGGGTGTAGACATACACGGGCGTACAAAACCATCTGAGCCCAAGAAGAAATCTCTCCATGCTACATAGCAATCTTTATGCAGCTTTTCTCCTGCCACATCCTGGCCCGGTATATGAGGCAACTTCAATGCTATTCCCAATTCTTCTCCAATCTTTACCGCTTCATCAAATACAGAGGCAATCTCCTCCTCATGCCCCCATAGGCTTTCATTCATCAAATCCTCTCCGAATACCGTAAGATACACTACTTTCACTTCTTCAATTCCAATATCCGCTGCCAGCCTCACCAAACCCGGAAGTTCTATTAAATTAGAACGCATTGCACAAAAAACGAAGTTTATCCAAGGGTATTTAAGCCCCCTTTCCTTTTTTATCCGTACGATGTCCTTTAATTCTTTAACAATCACATCAATTTTGGAACCTCTTCGGATTCTGCTATTTGTTTCGTCCGTTGCTCCATCAATACTGACCGCAAATACATCTACGTTATAATCAAAAATAGCCTGCTTTATTTTGCCCAAATTCATACCATTAGAGCAAAAATACTTTCTGGCACTATGCTGATTCACAATTTCCAACATTTTGATAAAATCCGGATGGATTGTCGGTTCTCCCCAACCCATAAGTGTAACCTCTTCAACCACATCCATAAGCGGTTCAAAGCTTTTGAAATCATCCATACTGAACATAGTCGGCTTAAAATCAGCCGCATTTCTTCCGCACATAACGCAATTTAGATTGCATGCATTTGTCAATTCAAACACCAAACGTCTCGGATAAGATTTTAAGATTGTTTTTCCTGCTTCTAATTCCGATATATTCAGGTCACTATTTGCCCTTTGCCTCTGTGTTAATTCTTTTCCACTAAATAAATTTTTTGTTTTAGCTCTAAGTATCATATGAAGTCCTTCCTAGCAATTTTCTCCCAATTCTGTTTACAGACAAAAATATTATATCCTTTTTATCGAAATAATGCAATTACTGATCCAAAAACGGATATAAATCGTCAAACTCTGCCGCTTTCAGAGAACCATCCGGCATCACACGCGACGCAATTCTTGGTATAATGGGTGCAAACTCCTGAACCATCACCTCACATACTACTGGCTCTGTTGCTTCCAATACTTCCTTAATTTTTTCATCCAGGTCTTTTTCTTCTGTTATCTTTATGCTTTTAACCCCATACGCGTCAGCCACTTTGCAAAAATCAGGTGTTTGAATCCCACTATCAGGTCCTACTCCAAGGAAACGGTCATTCATATAATTATGCTGATTATGCCTGATAAGCATATAGCCATTATTATTATATATAAACAACTTAACAGGGATCTTATTATAACTAAGTGTAGCCAGTTCCTGAATATTCATTTGAGCACTTCCATCACCTGTTATAGCAATCAGCTGTCTATCTTTTTGAAAAGCTCCGATCGCGGTGGCCCAAAATCCCATGCAGGACAAACCACCAGATATTAGATATCTTTGCCCTCTTTTCAGATGCCAGCTTTGCGATACAACATTGCATACACTCCCTGTATCTACAATAATATTAGACTGCGCACTTGCTTTTTCAGCAATCTTATGCGTTACCCAATATTCATTTAACGGTCGCTCCTCTTGATATTCTTCTCTTACATTCGGGTATTTATTTTTTAGTTGAATACAATGCTCTTTCCAGGCCCTCTTTTTATCCGAATTCTGTTCAGGAAGAACACTCAACAACCTTTGCAGAAAAGTCTTCACATCCGCATGATATCTGTAGTCCAAAGGAACATCCTGCTTCTGCAATTCCTTCTCATCAACATCCACCATAATCTTAACCGCATGTCCTGCTAATCTCTGCGGATAATATCCTATTGTAGAAATAGATAGACGACTACCCAAAATTAAAAGCAAATCACATTGCTGAATCGCAAAATGAGAGGCCCTATCGCCATACGAACCCGGTCTTCCAATAAACCATTCGCAATCCGAATCTATTACATCAATTCCTCCGCGTGATATCACTACAGGGGCCTGCATCTTATCGCATAATATCCTCAATTCTTCAGCAGATCTCCCACTACGCACACCATAACCAGCTAAAATAAGCGGTTTAGAAGCACTTTCTATCAACTTAACTATATTCTCATAATCTATTTCTTCTTCCTCATTTTCCGAAATATCCTGATATCCTTCCATTTGTTCTGGAATCTGTTTATTTTGGATATCTACTGGCACATCTATCCAAACAGGCCCCTTTCTCCCTTCCATAGCCAAGTGATACGCCTTCTCCATATGCATTCGAATATCTTCCGGTCTCATAACAGCGGCAAAATACTTGGTTATAGAAGATACAAGCGGCTCCAAATTCAAACTCTGTGTACCATTTTGTCTGATTCCTGTTCTCACCTCATATTCCAATAATCTTGAATTTGCCTGACCTGAAATAATAAACATTGGCGAAGAATCAAGCCATGCCTGAGCAACTCCAGTAATTGCATTTGTGGCCCCAGGTCCTATGGTTACAAGGCAACATCCCGGAACCGTCTCATGTACCCTACCATAACCATCTGCCGCCATTGCTGCAGCCTGCTCATGATGACAACAAATCGCTGTCATATCTTTATTTCTGCACAAAGCATCTGTAAGCCACATAGCTGAACTCCCCGAAACCATAAACACTGTATCACAGCCTTTTTGTTTCAAAAAGTTAAAAATATATTCGGAAACAGTCATTCTTAGTATTCCTCCTAAATATAAGAATCTCATCAAGTTAATCAGCGCTTCCTAAATTGCTGTTTCTCAAAAGTATTCTCTTAACCGGTTTATATATAATGCGATACTAAACAATAATCCCAAACTGAAAAGTTCAATATTACAATATCGCTAATTCGAAATTTCCAAATATCCAAACAAATCAATAGTCTGAACATAAAAAACAAGATGCCATAATTAAATCCGAAACAATATCTCTTCAAACATTCTGTAAAATTTATTGCTATGCCCTTCAGCATGACATCGGATGGCTGAAATAAACTCGTGCAAACATATTTTAGCCCCCCATACCTCCACAGTATTACTAAGCAAGTCATAACAACGCCTACATATTTTAACACCTCCAACGAATGCATCCATTTCATGATTACTTCTTTAAATCTAACAGCCTTCACCTCAAAAAGCTTAAACAGCATAGCGATACAGCCAATGATCGTATTTACAAAGATTTGTCTAAAACATAAGTCAAATAATCATTAACAATATCCGCAGGAGTTTTTGATACAAACCCCATCTTATAGGCTTTATCTGCATTTAAAACAAACAAACCCGCACCCTTTTCTTTTACTGTAACTACCGACTTTGATTTCGTCCTCTTTCTTATTATCTCTACAATCTCTTTATTATTTATGGTATCTTTACAAGCCAGATTTACAACCGAATACTCAAACCATTTTCCCTCTGCTGATTTATCCAACAAAATACAAATAAATTTACCAATATCATCTATATGGACCAAATTTTTTGTATCAAAATCCGAAATAATGATAGGTTCGTTATTTATCATTTCATCTACTATTTTTTTTAGCCAAATATCATGTGCACCCGGCCCAATAATTCCGGGAGTTCTAATTCCAATAGTATTTATGCCTTTCGCTTCTTTAAAAATCTGTTCTGCTATAAATTTAACTTGTCCATACTTGTCAGGATTTATTATATCATTTTCCTCATAAACTTCTTCACATCTAATTTCACCATAGATGCTTCTTGTAGAAAAATAAATTATTGTTTTAACACCAGTTCTTCTTGCAAAATCAACAATATTTCTCGCCGTATCAATATTATCTCTTATATATTCCTCCATTGTAAGTACACTACCCGATTGAGATACTGCAGTATGAACGATAGCATCAACAGGATCTTCCAAACAAATTCGATTGGATAAATCAATTCGCACATATTTTACTCCACTAATAAATTCATGGGGTTTATTATTCCTATAAGTAGCTATTACCTCAAATCCATGATGATGAAAATACTTTATAAGATTGCTCCCTGCAAACCCCGAACCACCTGTAACTAAAATTTTCATATCCTTCACTCATTATATTCCTCTAATATCTCATTCATTATTATCTAAAATATTTTACTTTATCCAAAGGATCTTTTGATAGCTTCTATCATATAATCTATCCTAGTATCATCCATCCCCGGATAAACACCAACCCAAAAAGTATCTCTCATTATACGATCTGTATTTTTTAAGCTTCCTATTACCCTATAATCTCTACCCTGATCCTTCATATAATCAAAACATGGATGTTTCAATAAATTTCCGCTAAATAGCCTTCTGGTTTGAATCCCTTGACTTTCTATATATTTCACAACTTTAACACAATCAATTCCTTCTTTCACAGTCATAAGGAATCCAAACCAACTCGGATTACTATTCTTAGTTGCTTTGGGCAAAATAAGCTTATCTTGTAACTCTATTAAACCATTATAAAGTCTATTCCAATTATGTCTTCTCTTCTCAATAAAATCGGGTAACTTTTTCAGCTGCTCACATCCTACTGCTGCTTGCATATCGGTCGCTTTTAAATTGTATCCAAAATGACTATATACAAACTTATGGTCGTATCCCTCAGGCAATTTCCCGTATTTCCCTTCGAAACGATGCCCACACAAGTTATCTTGACCAGCCGCACACATACAGTCACGTCCCCAATCTCTATAGGAACGAATAAGTTTATGCAGGAGGGGATTATTAGTATATACACATCCGCCTTCTCCCATCGTCATATGATGCGGCGGGTAAAAACTCGATGTTCCTATATCTCCTACAGTTCCTACTAAATATTCTTTTCCATTCAATTTATAAGTACCACCAAGCGCATCGCAATTATCCTCCACCAACCATAAATTATGCCTTTTACAGAACGCCTGTACAGCTTCTAAATCAAAAGGATTTCCAAGCGTATGCGCAATCATAACTGCTTTTGTTTTTTCTGAATATGCTGCTTCCAACATACTTGTATCAATATTATATTCGGGAATAGTTACATCTATAAATACAGGGATGGCTCCATATTGTATAATCGGCGTAACAGTTGTCGGAAAAGCAGCGGCAACCGTAATAACCTCATCCCCTCTTTTTATTGCCCTTTCTCCTAATTCCGGTGCCGTTAATGCCGAAAATGCCACCAAATTTGCAGAAGAACCACTGTTTACTAAACTCGTAAATTTAAGTCCTAAAAACTTAGCAAATTCTTTCTCAAATTCATCTACAAATCTACCAGATGTTAGCCAAAAATCCAAAACTGCCTCTGTTAAATTACACATCTCCTTTTCATCGTAAACTCTACCAGCATACGGAATTTTTTCCCCCGGACAATATTCTTGTTTATCTTCTTTAAAATTATAATAGTACTCTTCTACCATCTTCAAAATTTCAGCTCTTGCTTCTGCTTCCGTAGTCCATCGCTTATTCATATTCTCCTCCATAAAAATCAGAAACTTGCTTTTGGCAAATTTCATATATGTTATACCCTGCCTGTTGACCTTTAAAAAAATCCACCACCAAATCAATCGTTTTTTCACAAGATAAGCGTGGCTCCCAATCAAGTCTTTTCAACGCTTTTCCAATATCTAACCCCAACGTCTCCGACTCTGAGACAAGAAATTTTTCCCCCTTTTTTCCCTCCAATCCGCTAAAGCGCTCTTTCATTCGTTCAAAAACCCAAGAAACCGTTCTAATTCCATCCCGCGTAGGGCCTATATTCCAATTTCCCGAATATTCAGTCGGATTATCATATAAATATCTTGCTATTGTAAGATATCCATTCAATGCATCTAAAACCGATTGCCATGGCCTTGTTTGTAAAGGATTTCTTAACTCTACAGGAATCCCATCTGCTATGGAACGTAATATTGTTGGAATCAATCTTGTTTGAATATGATCTCCTCCCGCTAGCACATTACTTGCTCTTACCGTAGCTAATCCTACCATTTTCCCATTAGCCTGAAAATAAGACTTACAATAATCTCTCGCCAAAAATTCCATACAGACCTTACTACACGAATAAGGATCTTGTCCTCCCAAAGCATCTTCTTCTTTGTAATTTGCACCATCCCCTTTATTTTCATATACTTTATCTGTAGAAATCAAAACAATACTTTTGACTGAGGGACATTCTCGCAAAATCTCAAGTAAGTTTAATGTACCAAGCAAATTTGTTTTATACGCCTTGGTAGGTTCTTCAAAGCATTCTTTCATAAATCCAAATGCTGCTAAATGAATTACTATCTCTGGCTTATAGTCCAAAATAGTTTTCCTTAGTAATTCATAATTCAGTAAATCTCCTTCAATACTATTTATCAATCCATCTCCTGTGATTTGTTCATATAAACATCCATCAGATGGTGCCAAAGAATAACCAACGGCCTCTGCTTCCATATAATCTAAAATTACAGTAAGCCATGCACCTTTAAATCCTGTATGGCCTGTCACCAATACTTTTTTCCCCTTATAAAATCGACAATTTTTTATATGAGCATCCTTCATAGTCTTTTCACCATAGAAATTCCCTCAAAATATCATATCCCCAATTTTTCCAATTCACTCCCGTTCTTTAAAAATAGCTCTCCTATGGGGAATTTTCTTAAGCTATAACCCAGCTCCTTTTCGTAATCCTCCACTGCCTTACCCACTCCGTGGTAAAACTCTGTGAAATAATCATGCACCAGCATAACCCCATCTTTCTCCATCCTTGGGAAGAAATACCGAAGCCCGGCCAGTATGGGAGAATATAAATCAAAGTCTAGATTTACAAATATATATTTCTCCTCTGGCAACCCTTCTGTAGTCTCAGGGAAAAAACCCTTTCTGATAACTGCCTTTTCCCGATGGGGAAGTCTATTTAATACGATTTCTTCTGTAGTCTCATTATAATAATTTACCTTCACATCAGAGTAATTAGCCTCTCGCTCTACAGCTACATCTCTCTCGTCGAAGCCTTCAAAGGTATCAAAAAGATACAACGTATATTCAGGAAAATACCGATTTATCTCTTCTGCAAACATCCCATGAAACACACCGCCTTCTGCCACAGCCACGTTATTTCTCCCTAGACATCTATGAAGTTTTGCAAAATCACGAAGGAAATTCACCCTAGCGTGTGTCTCAGTCATCAGCCTTGCCTGAATGGAACTGTTGAATTTTTCTTCTGGTATGTCATATTCCATCAGTGACTTTTTGATATCATCATACCTCATGGTGGAAGCAATAACTATCTCGTCGTAATCAATGTCGGAAAGAACGGATCCATTCCCCAAAATTGGATAGCCATCCAGCTTGTTTCCCCATTTAGACTTGTTATTATCCAAAAAACCTATAACTTCATTTTCTCTACTCAACTCCTTTGCCAATACACTTCCCAGATTCCCTGCACCAAAAATAATGTATCTCTTCACGCTGCCTTCCTCCTCGCCTACTGGCTCCTTCTCGCTGGATATCCCAACGATGTCATCATCTTATTATATAACCCCGTTCCATCCAGCCCAAACTCCTTATATAAATAAGGTGCATGCCCAATGGGAAAGAACTTGTCTGGAGTACCTACCACATCAAACTGCGTGTTAAGATTCCTCTTAGCTATGACGGAGGCTACAGCATCCCCCAAGCCACCAACCACATTATGATCCTGTGCCACGATTATACGTCCTGTAGCAGCAGCGGCAATTACTTCCTTCTCATCAATGGGCTTGATCGTGTGCATATCCACTACTCGAATTGTCTTTCCTGTCTCTTTCTCTATCCTTTGAGCAGCGTATAATGCATATTTGACAGTTATACCGCTACAGATGAAACTTCCATCTTTCCCGTCCACAAGTCGTATCGCCTTCCCCAGCCGATAGTCGATGTCTTCTCTGTAGATCTCCATTACAGGTTCAATAGTGATACGAAAATAGACCGGACCTGGATAATCGTATGTC
>OLQH01002160.1_pt1 | contig 12277 bp, 10 predicted proteins | sample 1672671 | NCBI WGS metagenome assembly OLQH01 (sample SAMEA3136712, study PRJEB25190) | human gut metagenome
CACCGTGAACTTCAAACCGGAGCCCGGTTACTATGTCGGCAAAGTAGTCGTGGATGGTGTCGGGAGAGATGATCTGAAAGACGCAGGAAGCATTCAGTTTAAGGGGGTGGCGTCTGATCATACGATTTACATAGAGTTTGTAAAGCATGATGGAAGCACAGCCGGAAAGCAGTTTGATATTTCTACTTCCATCGGAGGAGGAGAGGGAACGATTTCCCCGTCTTCCAAAGTTGAGGCCGGAACAAACAAAGAAGTACAGTGGAATCTGAAAGAAGGATATGAGGTTTCTGCAGTGATCATAGACGGAGTTATCAGGGATGATTTAAAAGAAGACAAAGGGAAGATATCATTCAGTGGCGCAGACCGGAACCATTCTTATGGAAGTTATTTATAATAAAGAAAGACAACAGTACACAGGGAAACCCTGACTTTATAGAGATTAAGACATCCAGGGAAGGAAAAGGAAGCATCACAGCAGGCGGAGATGTAGAAAAAGGTGGAAGCTATCAGGTTGTATGGAAGCCTGCCAAGGGATATGAAGTCCAGAAGGTCATTGTGGACGGAGTAGAACGGAAAGATCTTAAAAATGCTGGAAAAATTGACTTTAAGAATGTGAGCGGAAATCATACGGTAGAAGTTGTGTATCAGAAAGAACAGAAAAACAGCGGCAATACCGCAGATGATCCGTCAAAGAGCAAGAAGAAAAAGAAAAAAGATGATAACAGCGGTAAGTTTCATGCAGGCAGTTCAGAAACAAGATCCAATCGGGTTCTTAGAAAAGGCGTAGCTGAAACAGGAGACGAAGACAAGGGTGAAATGGAATTGATCTTTTTGATTGTGTCCGCGGCAGCAGTGTATATGGTCTTAAAGAAAAAGCGGGAGATTCATTAGGTCCCTGTTGTTGAGAAGAGCAAAAAAGGAATGCATTTAGGTGCATTCCTTTTTTGATGCGTAGAAAAATCAGCAAAAGTATTTGACAATCACCGCAGATTGTTATACAGTGAAAGTGTAAATGCACATATTAGTGAAAATATGTGCACATAACAGAAAGGAGAAACTATGGAGGAAAGATTAAAAGCTTTAAAACAGCAGATACAGCAGCGAAATGATATGGGAGTGCGGTCCACTTATCTTTATAAATATATTGCGGATTCATTAAGGACGACAGAGAATGAACCGGTACAGATCAGAAGGGCGAAAGCTTTTGCCAATATACTGGAAGAAGTAAAATTAGAAGTCCTTCCGTATGAATTGATTGCCGGGAGTATGCTCGGCATGTGCCCGGTGTATGAGGAACGGATGACAGAGGAAGAACAGGAAAAGAAGTCTGTACAGACGATTGAGAACTATCGGAAGGAAAAAGCAGAAAATAAGAATCTTGACGGATCCATCGTGTTTGAAGAGGGCCATGCAAAAAGCTTTGAGGACGATTTCACCAGCAAAAAAAGCCGCTGGTCGCTGATGTCCAGAGTCCACCATGACGCCAGCATCGAATTTAAAGATCTGCAGAAGCAGATTGCATTGATGGAAGAGCGGTACGCCGGATGTAAAGATCTGGAACCGTATGAGATCGGAAGAGAGCTGGAACGCGCATTCAAGATCCCATATGCGGCAGAGGACAAAAAGCTGTACAATGAGCTCCCGTGGTTTGTGGGAAATCATTTGAATCTCAATTACGGGAGGGCTTTGCAGAAAGGTCTTTTACAAATGAAAGATGAGATCATCAGCCGGCTTGGCAGTTCGTCAGACCCGGAAAAGTCTGAATATTATGAGGCAGCCCGTATTGCGGTTGACGCAGTGATCCGATTTATCAAACGGTATGCGGATGAACTGGATCTGCACAGCCAGAATACCAACGTGACGGAGGAGAGAAGCAGAGAGTTAAAAAGGATGGCAGACATCTGCCGGAAGATTTCAGAGAAGCCTGCAAAATCATTTTATGAAGCCGTCCAGCTGACCTGGATGCTGCATATCATTGCCAATATCCAGGGCGGTTCTGCATTATCTTTCGGAAGACTGGATCAGTATTTATATCCGTATTTTAAGAAGGACACAGAGGAAGGCAGAATTACATACAGCGAGGCAAAAGAGCTGGTGGGATGCCTGTGGCTGAAGGTGAATGAGCCGAAGATGCGTACTGTACAGAGTGTTACATTGGGAGGGATTACCCCGGATGGAAAAGATGCGGCCAATGAGCTGACCCGGATCTGTCTTCAGACAGCAAAAGACGCCGGGATGCCTTATCCAAATGTGGGACTCCGGGTGAACCGTCTGAATCCTGACTGGATTTATGAGGAGGCACTGGAAACGATCAAAGCCGGATGCGGGCAGCCGATGCTGTTAAATGACGAGATATGGATCACAAATATGAAGAAGCTTGGATATCCGGAGGACCAGGCCAATGATTATTACAATATGGGATGCGCGGAGATCATGATTCCCGGGAAACAGCCCAACTGGGGAGTTACAGAGGCCATCGCATTTCCGGTCCTCATAGAAGAAGTTATGAGAAAATGGGGAGCAGGGGAAATTAAGATCCGGTCATTTGATGAGTTCATGGACGCATATTTACAGGAGATGGATATAGCAATAGAAGCTGACCGGCAGGAGGCACTGCAGAAGAAAGCCAATATGACAGAACGGTGTTATGATCCCTTTTCTTCAGTCTTGATCGATGGGTGCCTGGAACATGGAAAAGATATGCTGCAGGGCGGAAGCGAGTGTCCTGTGCACTGGTCTGTCTATGCCTACGGCATCGGAACTGCGGCTGACTCCCTGTGTGCAGTGAAAAAATTTGTCTTTGATGATCAGAAGGTGACACTGGAGCAGATGAAGGATGCGCTGGAGGCAGACTTTGAAGGTTATGAAGAACTGCGCGCCATGCTGGACCGCATGACACCTGCTTACGGCAATGGATTAGAAGAAGTGGACAGTATTGCGGACAAAGTCCTTACTCATTTCTCCAAATCGGTCTTTGAGCTGAATCACAATTCAGAAAAGGATAAATATGTGTCGACGCTCTTCGGTTACTTTTTCCACATTTATCACGGGGAAATTGCCGGTGCGACACCAAACGGCAGGCATAAAGGAGAACCGTTCAGTGACAGCATGGGACCGGGACAGGGAAAAGACGTAAAGGGCCCTACCAGGCTGCTCCATTCTGTCATCCGGCTGAATGATGACTATATAACGGGCGGATATGCCTTGAATTATAAGCTGAATCCTGCATTTTTAAATGAGGAAAAAGGGAGGCAGGCTGCCATCAGCCTCCTTAAGACCTACATAGAAAACAGAGGACCGCAGATCCAGGTTTATACAACAAATTTGGACGATATAAAAGATGCCCAGGTCCATCCTGAAAAGCACAGGGATTTGATCGTACGCGTAGGCGGTTACTGCGAGTTTTTTGTGAATCTCGACAGAGTGCTGCAGAACGAAATTATTGCAAGAACGATGTACGGGGAAGGATAGAGATATGGAAGAGGAAGTGAAGGGGCTGATTTTTGGTATCCAGCATTTTTCAATTCATGACGGTGACGGAATCAGGAGCAATGTTTTTATGAAGGGATGTCCGCTCAGATGCCTGTGGTGTCACAACCCTGAAGGGCTGGCACCGGCCGCTGAACTGCAGTATTTTGAAAACAAATGCCGGAAGTGCGGCAAATGCGGCGGCATCTGTCATAATCTGCAGACCGTATCCAAAGAGTCACAGTCCATAAAAGAAACATATGCAAAAGGCTGTCCTTACGGTGCACTGGAACTGGTGGGAGAAGAAATGACGGCAGAGGAAGTTCTCGAAGAAGTCTGTATAGACCAGGCATTTTTCCGTACAAGCAAAGGTGGAATTACTCTTTCGGGCGGGGAGCCGATGATACAGGCAGACTTTGTTCTTGAGCTGTTAAAGAAATCGAAGGAGATGGGACTGTCCACAGCCATAGAGACCAGCGGGTATTCTGACCAGAGGAATTATGAACGGATTCTTCCCTATGCGGATGAGTTTTTATGGGACTATAAAGAGACAGACAATGTAAAGCACAGGGAATTGACCGGAGTGGAAAACAAGAAGATTCTTGAAAATTTAAGATTTCTTTACCAGAAGGGTGCAGTGATCACTTTGAGGTGCCCGGTAATCCCGGGAGTGAACGACACAGAGGAACATTTCAGAGGAATCGCGGGACTCATAAAAGAACTGAGGAATTTGAAAGGATGGGAAATCATGCCCTACCACCGGATGGGCATTGCAAAAGAAAAGAGATTAGGAAAAGGTGAGAGCATAGAATTCTCTGTGCCCTCCAAAGAAGTACAGGAACAGTGGAAACAAAAAATTTTATCATATATAGGAGAAGATTCAGATGTTAATGTTAATTGATGATGCAGATTTAAGAAATATTGAGGAATTGTACAGCAAATACCCATATGATGGGGTGACAACAAATCCTACCATTCTGAGCAAAACAGGAAATCCTGATCCGATGGACCAGCTGAAACAAATCCGCAGCCTGATTCCTTCAGATGCCATGCTTCACGCACAGGTATTATCTGTGGAAACGGAAGATATGGTGAGAGAGGCGAAATATATGGTATCTGTGTTGGGAAAAGATACCTTTATCAAAGTCCCCGTCACGGAAAATGGATTAAAAGCAATTTCTATTTTAAGCAGTGAGAATATCCGTGTTACAGCCACGGCCATTTACGGCACGATGTCAGCGTTTCTGGCAGCCAAGGCGGGAGCAGAGTTTCTGGCGCCTTATGTAAACCGTCTGGACAATCTGGGATACAACGGTGTACAGACTGCTCTGGATATCCACATGATGGTAAAAGCTGCAGGCTATAAGGCCGAAGTCCTTGGAGCGTCATTTAAAAACGCACAGCAGGTCATTGATATGGGGAAAGGCGGCATCGGTGCGGTGACAGTCAGTTCCGATCTGTTAAAGTCACTTGCATTTAACGGGATTGCAGAAAACGCGGTGAAAGACTTTATCCGTGATTTTGAGAGCTGCTGCGGTGAGGGGAAGACCATGCTGGATTTTTAGAAAAAAAGATAGATTATTTGTTGGCACGAAGAGCTCCGGAATTGTTTCCGGAGCTCTTTTGTGATTTTAACCACTGAAATGAAAAAATGTGCATTTTCTATTGACAAAGAGGAAACAGCTGGATATAATAACACCATAGAGAACATAATCACACTTATATGGAAGTATGAACAGGAGGATCGAATTTTGAAGGTTTACAGACAGGAAAAAATGAACAAAGACCTGCCGGGGATCATTTTATTAAGTCACGGACCGTTTGCAGTCTCTCTGGTAGAAACTGCACAGATGATTTTCGGAGACAGTGAAAACATCGCAGCCTTTTCTCTGGAAGCAGGAGATGATATTGACAAGTACAGAGGAGCTTTTACAGAAATGATCGAAGCATTTCCGGAGGGAAGCCTGATCATGGTTGACCTGTTCGGCGGAACGCCGTGCAACCAGGTTATGAGATACATTCAGGAGACAGGAAAGACACTGGAAGTTGCGGCAGGAATGAATTTACCGATGCTGATCAATGCAGTGATGTCCAGGGAAGAACTCATAGGAAAGGAATTCAGCATGGACACAGTGGAAAATGGCAAAAAGGAAATTTTCAGAATCGATGTGGAAGGATTTCTTAACGATGATGATGAGTAAATAACCATCAAAATAAAAGGAGAGAGCTTATGGCAAAGAAATTAGCAGTGAGAGTGGATGACAGGTTAATTCACGGACAGGTGGTAACACAGTGGGTCAATGTCTTTAAAGCGCAGCACATCGTGGTCATAGACAACAATGTGGCGAAAGACAAGATGCAGAAAAGCGTATTAAAGTTCGCAGCGCCGCCGGATATCAAAGTCAGTATTTTCTCTGTGGACAAAGCAGTGGAAGCATGGGAGAAAAATCAGTTCGGGACGAAAAATGTGTTCGTACTTTTCAGGGATGTAAATCAGATCGCCGAACTCCAGGAAAAAGGGGTGTCCTTTGAAGAGATAACCATCGGACAGATGGCGATCATCAATGACAGAAAGCAGATTTATAAACAGGTAGGTTTGTCAGAGAGTGAGGCACAGACTTTAATGGATATTGAAAAGACCGGAGTGAAGTTATATTTCCAGATGCAGCCTACAGACAAAAAAGAGTCGTTGGAGATCATGAAGAAAACATTTCCTGATCTGCACTAATTTATTTACATAGGAGGAGAGAAACTATGACGATTACAATTTTACAGGCTGTTCTGCTTGGTTTATTCTGCGGGATAGCAAAATGCTGTGTTCCTTATACAGCCGGCGCTTTCATGTTCAATACCGTCATTTTTAACGCGGTGGTTGTCGGAGCCGTGCTCGGAGACATGCCGCAGGCGATGATTATAGGAGCATCACTGCAGCTGATTTACCTGGGAGTCATCTCAGCGGGCGGAAATCAGCCGTCAGATCCTTGTCTGGCCGCTTATATAGCAATTCCGGTTGCTATGGCTTCCGGGCTGAACACTACAGCAGCAGTTGCCTTGGCAGTGCCGGTTGGACTTCTGGGAGCACAGATTACAAATCTGATCTATTTAATGGCCGGATTTTTTGCCCAGAAAGGCGATACATTCGTAGAAAAGGGCAATGCGGCAGGGATGACCAGATGGTCGGTTATATACTGTGCCATCGCAAGAATTATCTGCTTTGGTGTCCCGGTTGCTATCGCGTTATATTTCGGAAGCGGTGCTCTTCAGGGTGTGCTGGATAACATACCTGCAGCAGTGACAAATGGCTTATCTGCAATGGGAGCCTGTCTTCCGGCCGTTGGTTTTGCCATCATTGCGAACCTGATTTCAAAACCAAAATATATTCCGTTTTTCTTTGCAGGCTTTTTCCTGATCCAGTATACGAAGATCGGAACCATTCCCCTGCTGATGGTGGGAGGATTCCTGACATTCCTTTACATCACATTTAAATCCAACGAGTTCCAGGGGGAGACAGACGAGGATGATGACGACGAAGATGAGGAAGAAGAACCGGCAGAGAAGCTGCTGAGCAAAAAAGATATTCTGAAATCCTGGGTGATCTGGTGGTTCAGCGCAGAGACCTGCCACAGCTTCGAGAGAATGCAGGCACCAAGCTTTTGTACCTCTTTAGTGCCGGCACTGAAAAAGTTCTATCCCGGAGAGGAAAACAAACCGCGCTATATTGAGGCATTAAAAAGAAATATGACATTCTTTAACACAGAGGCACACTGGGGCGGAGGACCGATTCTTGGACTTACCTTAGCACTGGAAGAAAAGAAGTCACGCAACTATGAAGCGATTCCGGGAGAGGTTATCATGAACCTCAAAACCGGTCTGATGGGACCGCTGGCAGGTATCGGTGACACGATCTCATGGTCAACCCTGATGTACCTTTTAATCGGTTTATTCCTTCCCCTTGCTAAGAAAGGAAATCCATTGGGCGGCATCGGGCCAATCGTACTGCTGACTGTGATCTGCTTTGGAATCGGATATTTCTTAACACAGAAATGCTACACATTTGGATACTCTTTTGCAGAAAATATGCTGAAGTCAGGCTTAGTCAACAAGATTATTGCAGGAGCAAGTATTTTAGGACTGTTTATGATGGGAGGGCTTGCCTCTACCTATGTGACAGTATCCACACCAATAAAATTTGCCACAAGCGCATACACGACGACACTCCAGTCCATTTTTGACTCTATTGTGCCGGGACTGCTTCCGCTGATCGTTGTACTCTGTGTATGGGGATATCTTTCAAAAGTAAAACGAAACTATTTTGCGGCCACTTTGGGAGTTACAATAGTCTCTTTAGTATTGGGATGCTTGGGAGTTATTATTTAATTCAGCTGATTCTTTCGATTGACGTGTCCTTCCGGAGTTATGTATACTAGAAATAGAAAAATACCTTATCGTGCGAAGCACGTTTACCCGAAGGGTATAGATTGAAAACAGAAAGGCGTGGGCAAATTGAGAGAAGAAAGATTCATCATCAAAGTGGTAGAAATGCATTATAAACAGGGGATGTCACAGCTGGAGATAGGGAAAAAACTGAACGTTTCGAGGACGACCATATCAAGGACCCTGGCTCAGGCCAGAAAAGAAGGGTATGTACAGATCAAGATCAATTATCCTGACGGGGCCATGACAAGTACAGAGACGATTCTGGAAGAAAAGTTTCATTTAAAGGAGGCAGTGATCGCCTGTGTAAAAGATGGTGAAGACCTCAGTGAAGAAATTGCCTTTTATGCGTCAGACTATATACTGAGAACGCTGAAGAACCATATGACTCTTGCCTTGACAAGAGGAGTGACCCTGCAGAAGACGGTGGAGTGCCTGGCGAAGGACGTGAGGCTGAGATTCCTCAAGGTGGACGATGTCAAGGTGGTGCCTCTGATGGCCACGACCAACATTCCTCTTACTGCAGAGAAATCATTTCGTCTGGCTTACTCTAATTACCTGATCGATGAGGTGGCAAAGATCATCAACGGCAACGGCTATCAGCTGCTGGCACCGCAGTATGTGACGTCCTCGGAAATAAAAGAACATTTCCTCAACGAGGCCAGTGTGAAGGAAGTCATGGACCTGGCGAGAGCGGCAGATGTGGCGGTAATGGGAATCGGAACCGTGGATCAAAACTCCGCTATCATCAATGCAAAACTCATTCCAGTGGAAGAGTTTGAGCGGATGCAGGAAAAAGGCGGAACAGGAGAAATCCTTTCCCATGTGGTCAACAAGGACGGAGAACTGATCGAAGATGACTTTGAAGGAAGACTGATCAGTTTAAGCCTGGAAGACCTGAAAAAAATACCGATCCGCGTCGGCGTGGCATATGGCATGGAGAAAAAAGATGCGATCTTAAGCGTATTAAAAGGCCAGCTGATCAATGTGCTGATCACAGATGACAATGTAGCAGAATATCTGGCTAAAGTATGACATTTTCACCAGTTCTCCGGCTTGCTGTCTCAGGAATGTAAGATTTTCTAACTTTCAGCAAAGTTCCTCCGGCGGCCCGTTCGGAACTCGCTAACGCTCAGACAGCCTCACTGCGCTTTGCGCACCGCCTGCGAAACTTTGCTTCAAGAAGAAAAACTAACATTTCTTCGAATGCAAGGCCTCCGAACTGGTGAAAATGGACGTAATGTCTGCTGGAGCAGGTTGTTTAAAGACAAAAATCCCAAAGAACAAGCTTCTTTGGGATTTTTTCTTTTGATATAGAAAGGGAGAAAAATGAAGATTTGTGTGAAAGAAAAATTAGAAGAGATAACGCCCCATGCATTTGAGAAGAAAGTTCTGGAGAGGGAGATGGCAAAAGGGGAGCCGAGGGTCGGTATGTTTTATCAGAAAAATCAGATCCCGTCGGAGGATCTTGACCTGGCCCTTCTGCGCACGGAGATGAAACGGGAAGGTGAGGATATCACGACAAGTGAAATCTGGGAGATCTCGAAGATTATTAAAGTAAAAGATCATATGATCAATATCCATATATACGGGGGAAAGGACACCGGAAAGAAAAAGAATGCGGTGCTGTTTATCCATGGAGGCGCATTTTTTGGCGGGGATGTGAAGACAAAGGGGAATCAATGCCGGTATCTGGCGGAACAGGCAGAGGCAGTGGTGATCTCGCCGGAATACCGTCTGGCCCCGGAGACACCGTTTCCGGGAGCGGCAGATGATGTGCTGGGAACTTTAGACTGGATGACGGAACATGCGGGGGAACTGAAAATCGATGAGGATAAGATTGCAGTTATGGGAGAGAGTGCAGGCGGCACCCTGGCTGCCAACTGCTGTCTTATGGATCAGAAAGAGAGAATTAAGCTGGCGGTTTATATTTATGGAGCCCTCGACCTGACTCCGGCAGAGAAGACGCCGTATCACTGGGACTATTCTTTATATGACATGTATGAGGGGCAGAAGGATTATATTATGAACCGGCTGTTCCGCTTTAAAGAACTGGCAGGTTATATGGAAGAGCTGTATGTGCAGAATGGATATTCTACAATGGACGGAAATGTATCGCCTCTTTATGCAGAAGACTTATCAAAAATGCCTGAGACTCTGATGATAGAGGCAGAATTTGACTATTTTAAAATATGCAATGACGAATTTGTAAAGCGGCTCACTGAGGCCGGGATAAATACGGAGGTGATCTTATATGAGGGCCTGGACCACGGGTTTTTTGACCGGATCGGTTCACTGCCCCAGGCGGAAGACTGTATCCGGGAGATCGCCGAAAGAGTAAAACGCATGTAAAAAATGAGATCTGTCGTCTGTTCCGCTGATGATTGAAGTTTCAGTGAATGTGTGGTAAGATTCAGAAAGAAATGAAAACAAAATATGCTGGTGTGCCCGGATGAAATCCTGCTGGTCAGGAGAGAATAAGACGGAAGACTGCCGGAAGCGGACATATGCCTGAGGGCTGTGTCTGCTTTTGGCAGTCTTTCTGTTTTATTGGAATCCCCGGTGAAATAAAAAGATATTTGTACAGACAGCACACAAATGAGTATAAAAATGATTCTGAGGAGGCGTTAAAATGTATGTGATGGTGGATCACTATGATTCCTATGTTTATAATCTGGTGAGGGACTTTCAAAGTTTGGGAGCAGAAGTAAAACCGGTAAGGAGCGACTGCATAGATTTTGAATCTCTGAAGCGGCTGGACAGGCAGAAGGAACTTCAGGGACTGATTCTGTCTCCGGGTCCTGGCAGTCCGGAGGAATGTGTAAAATCCGTGGAGTTGGTGAGGAGGTTTACAGGCAGGGTTCCAATTCTCGGAGTATGTTTAGGACATCAGATTATCTGTCATGCCTTCGGCGGCCGAATTATCAAAGGATCAAGACCTATGCATGGGAAACTGACCCCGGTAAGGCACAGACAGGAGGAATTGTTCGCAGGGCTTCCTCAGGATTTTCTTGTGACCAGATATCACTCTCTGACTGCGGACAAAGCGGGCCTTCCGGAGACACTCAGAGTGGACGCTGTCTCCCCGGACCGGGAGGTGATGGCGGTCAGCCACAGATCAGAGCCGGTCTGGGGCGTCCAGTTTCACCCGGAAGCGGTACTTACGGAATACGGGCCGGAGCTGCTTGCAAATTATATGAGACTGTGTGAGAGGTGGAGAGCATGAAGACAAAAATAAAAAAACTGGATTTTTATAAGGAGCCGGAAGAGGCCTTTTATCCGTATAGGAACGAAAAATATGCCGTATTTCTTGACTCTTCTATGAAGAATGAACAGGGCAGATATTCTGTTATTGCCCTGAAACCTTATCTTATTCTGGAGGAGAAAAATGGAGTGTGCAAAATAAACGAAAACATTTCCCGTGATCCTATTGAGAAAGTTCTGGATCATTATCTGAACTTATATAAAGAAGAAAATATCACCGGACTGCCTGTGGTTTCCGGGGCATTTGGGTATTTGTCTTACGATTTCGGAAGAAAATTTGAGATGATCCCATCCAGACATGCAGACACGTTAAAAATTCCGGATGCCGTATTCGCTTTTTATGACCGTCTCATCATAGCGGACCAGGAAGAGAGACAGCTTTATCTGGCGTCAAGAGAGGAACTTACCGGCGCCGGTGAAGCATTTCTGGAGATGGAGGAGACACTGCAAAAGAATACGGTTCCTGATTTTTTACAGAAACAGGAGGGGAGAGCGGAGTTTTTTCCGGATTTCAGGAAGGAAGAGTATGAGAAAGCCGTGGAACAGATGATTGCTCATATTGAAGAAGGAGATATTTATATTGCCAACATGACACAGCAGCTTTCGATTTCGGGAAACGGAAGGTGTTATGAGGTGTTCCGGTATCTGCGCACTTATAATCCGTCTCCGTTTGGAGCCTATATGAACTATGGGGAATTTCAGGTGATCTGTGCCTCTCCGGAACATTTTCTCAGTGTAAAAGACGGCGCCGCCGTGACAAGACCGATTAAGGGAACCAGAAGAAGGGGTGAAAACGCAAAGGAAGATGCACTGCTGAAAAGAGAGCTTTCAGAGTCGGAAAAAGACCGAAGCGAACTGCTGATGATCGTGGATCTGGAACGGAATGACTTAAACCGCGTGTGCACGCCCGGAAGTGTCCGGGTGCCGGAACATTGTGTGCCGGAGGAGTATGCGACCGTATTTCATTTGGTCAGCACCGTGACAGGGAAACTGGAAGATCAGATGTCTGTTGACCAGCTGATAAAAGCCATGTTTCCGGGGGGATCGGTAACCGGGGCTCCGAAGATCCGGGCAATGGAGATCATTGACCGGCTGGAGAGGAGCAGAAGGG
>OLQH01002171.1_pt1 | contig 12201 bp, 9 predicted proteins | sample 1672671 | NCBI WGS metagenome assembly OLQH01 (sample SAMEA3136712, study PRJEB25190) | human gut metagenome
CGGAGAATGCAGAAACGGTAAAAGAATTTTCAAAGAAAATTGATACAGCATTAAAGCGTATAGAACAGCTCATTCAATCCATGCTAAAAATCACACGATTAGATACGGGAAATATCTCTTTTGAGAAAAAGCTATGTCGTGTGAGCGAAGTTATTAAAACTGCCCTCAACGAGCTTACAACAAGAGCCCAAAATGAAGATAAACAAATTGTAATAGAGGGAAATTTGGAACAATCCATTTGGTGTGATATGGATTGGACAAGTGAAGCTATTGGAAATCTTGTTAAAAATGCTTTGGATCACACTATGGCGGGTGGGATTATCCGTATCTCATGGGAAAATACACCTAATATGCTGCGGCTTTGCATTTCTGATAATGGAAGTGGTATTGCCCCAGAAGATATACACCACATTTTTAAGCGTTTTTACCGCAGCAAACATTCTTTGGACACACAGGGAATTGGTTTAGGTTTACCGCTTGCAAAGTCTATTGTAGAGGGACAGGACGGACTGGTTTCTGTACAAAGCACTCTCCATGAGGGGACTACATTTACGCTTTCCTTTCTTACAAAACCGTAAGGTTAAATTCACCGGGTTGTAAGTTGACCTTGCTATCATAGGAAAAAAGGAGGTTATAGGCACTATGGAAATTTTAAGAGTAGAAAATTTATGTAAAACTTACGGCAAGGGAGAAGCAAAGGTAGACGCCTTAAAGGACGTGTCCTTTTCCCTTGCAAAAGGCGAATTTGCCGCTGTAGTTGGAGAATCCGGTTCTGGAAAAAGTACCTTGCTTAACTGTATCGGTGCTTTAGACACACCGACTTCCGGCTCTATTTTTATTGACGGACAAAACCTGTTTTCTATGAAAGAGGAAAAAAGAACCATTTTTAGACGTAGAAATATAGGCTTTATATTTCAATCATTTCAACTCGTTCCAGAACTCAATGTAGAACAAAATATTATCTTCCCTTTATTGTTAGATTATCGTAAACCCGACCCCGCAGAAGTTGAGGAAATTCTGGATTTACTTGGTCTTACAGAACGCCGCCACCATTTGCCGAGTCAGTTATCCGGCGGACAGCAGCAAAGAGTAGCCATTGGCAGAGCTTTGATTACAAAACCAAAACTGATTTTAGCTGATGAACCCACAGGAAACCTTGACAGCAAAAATAGCCAAGATGTTATGGATATGCTTATCAATGCTTCCAGACGCTTCCAACAAACAATTTTAATGATTACACACAATCATAACTTAACGGCTTCTGTTGACAGAGTATTTCGCGTAAGTGACGGTGTGCTTACAGATTTGGGAGGCACAACGAATGAAAAATTATCTTAAACTTGTTCCCATATCTGCAAAAGTTCATCACAAGCATAGTAAAATGACCCGTATCTGTATTACGCTTGCGGTATTTTTAGTTGCGGTTATGTTTGGTCTTGCTGATATGTACTTACAAGGGATTACTCAAAAGGAAATGCAGACAAGCGGAAACTGGCATTATCAGATTGCTTCAACTGATACAAAAACAGCAGCTTTTATTTCTGCCCGTCCAGAAGTAGAAGTTTCCGGCTGGCATAACACTATTTCTGCTGACACAGGGTATTCCATAAATGGAAAGAATATTTCTATCAGCGCACAGGATGAAAGTGTGTTTGAGAATATCTTTTTGAATAAGGTTGCAGAGGGCAAATATCCAAATAAGGAAAATGAGATTGCAGTTTCTTCTTCACTTAAAAAAAGCGCTTCTCTTTCATTAAATGAAACAATCAATTTGTTATGCCCGAATGGAAAAAGCATGAGTTTCTTGGTTGTCGGTTTTTTAGATGATGAGCAGGCAGCAAGGATGATGTCTGGAACGGAACAAATTGCTGCAATAACCGTAGAGGGACTTTCAAGCCTTACTGCTTTTTCAGATAGCTACGTTACAGAAAATTACATGATTCAGTTTTCGCGACTTAGCAATATACCAAACGCCATTAAGGATATAAAAGTACAAAATAATATATCTGACGAGCAAATAACAGAGAACTTATCTTTATTGAGCATACAGGGGCAAATTGCGGGAAAAACAAGTGTAAATCAAATTTATCAAGTTGCTCTTATGCTTTCCTTTATTGTTATGCTGACCTGTATTTTAATGATTTCAAGCAGTCTGAACAGCAATATCTCACAGCGAACAAAATTTTTCGGTATGCTTCGCTGCTTGGGTGCGACAAAAAAACAAATCATGCGCTTTGTCCGATATGAGGGTATCTATTGGTGCAAAGCGGCAATCCCCTTAGGACTTGTATCATCTGTTTTTGTTATTTGGATTTTATCTGCTGTAATGCGAATGATTAGTCCCAATTGGTTTTCTTATATGCCCCATTTTGGAATTAGTTGGATTAGTATAGTCGTTAGCACTATATTAGGGTTAGTTACGGTTTTGTTGGCAGCGCGATCTCCTGCAAAAAGAGCCGCAAGAGTATCTCCGCTTACGGCTGTATCTGGAAATACAGGACATACTGTTTCTTTCCGAAAGGCGGCAAACACAAAAAAAATTAGGATTGAAACAGCATTGGGTGTTCATCATGCAAAAGCAAGAAAAAAGAATTATATTCTGATGACAGGAGCATTTGCTGTATGTATTACATTGTTTCTGACATTCAGTACCCTTGTGGGCTTTATGAAAAATGCCTTTACCCCGCCGGTGTGGACGCCGGATTTATCCATAGCAAGTGAAGCAAATACCTGTTCCCTTAATAAAGCCCTGTTAGAGGAAGTCGTTCAAAACAAAACCGTTAAACGGGCATACGGGCGTATGTTTGCTTATGATATTCCGGCAATAAGTAATGCAGCGGGTTATAACACAAATGTGATTTCCTATGAAGAAAATCAATTTGAATGGGCTGCCGAGACTTTGGTTGACGGTTCCATAGATGCCGTTATGCAGCGGGAAAATCAAGTGCTATTTGTGCAAACCGAAAATACAGATATTCAAGTTGGCGATAACATTACTCTTTCTATCGACAACAAGGAGCATACCGTTACTGTTGCCGGGATTTTAGCAAATAGCCCATTAGCCCGTATAGACGGAACAGAAACTATTTTCTGTTCAGAAAAGACTTTTTCAGCATTAACGGGACAAAACAATTATACGATTATTGATGTTCAATTTCATAACAACGCTTCCGCAGAAGATGTAAAAGACATTGAAAATATTTTTTCTGACAGTGAAGTTATATTTGCTGACAAACTTGCTCAAGTGCAGCAGCAAAGAAATTTGTATCGTGCGTTTTCTGTACTTGTTTATGGTTTCCTCTCAATTATTGTTGCCATTACTATTTTCCACATTATGAATACAATCAGCATGGGAGTTGCTGCTAAAATGAAAGAGTACGGAGCAATGCGGGCAATCGGTATGAGTAACCGACAGCTTTCAAAAATGATTTATGCAGAAGCCGGAACGTATGCAATCAGAGGTATTCTTTTAGGCTGTATCATAGGAGTACCTATGCATTGGGTTATATTTGTGAGCTTAATTACAAATATATGGGGAACTGCATGGAGTGTTCCTTTTGTTCCTCTTGGATCGATAATTGCTATTGTTTTATTTGCGTCTTTCCTTGCAGTACGACGACCTGCAAAGCGACTACATGACATGTCTATTGTAGAAAACAGCGGACTCTGACCTATGTTCGATTGTTTAAGGATGATTTTACACAGGAAATGTTACTGCAGGATGAAGCCAGCCGGAAAGCAGAACTGACGCAGAAGCGGAAATCCGTTTTCAAAAGTTATCAGCACAATATGAGACGGAACAGGCAGAAATCCGGCAGTTTCCCGAAGCACTGGAACGGGAAATCACAGAAGAAACGGGAGAAAACATGTGACGATTGAGATTTATTTTACTTATGTAGGCAAGATTCGGATTCCGCTTCAAAAACCAAAACTGCCTGCAAGCACGGAAAAACCGGCGTGATTTCCACCACGCCGGTTCTACCGGGAAATTTCATTTATTTCCTTATGAGCCTCCGCCTAACTGTAGAAAGCCTTTTTCTTCTATGCCTCCAGTGTTCCCATCCGCTCCGTGACGTACTTGCGAATCTTTTCCCTGGGTATTTCAAGAGCCACAGCCAGTTCCCCATACAGGAACTGCTCTGCAATGCTCAGATATTTATCGTCTACATTTATTGATTTTTTCCCGGAAGAAAGACGGTCCATCTTGCGCAGATAGGATGTCTTGATAATCGCGATCCATTCCTTGCACTGATTCTTAAATACCGCTTCCTTATACAAGGCTTCCCGCTTTTTCTCATCAGTCACCCACAACACTTCAATATTCGGGATATCCTCTATCAAAGCCCGGGCTTCTTCGTAAGTAATCACTCCCCGTATCTGGTTTCTTTCGTTGGCAACTGGCATATACAATGTTCCACCGGCATCATATAATGGCCTCAGCGTATAGTATTCCTTCTTTCTGTCCGAACATCTCATGTCCAGTTTTCCGATATCAATTACTTCACAGACCCCTTCTTTATAATGAGTTACATAATCACCAATCTTAAACACATAATTCCCTCCTGTCTGGACCTACATCTATGAAGTTCTTTTTATACCGACATAATTCCTCTATACGCTATATTATATCATGCAAATTTTTTTGATGTAAGAATATTTTTGTAAAAACTTTCTCCGTCACCTCCGTATGCCACCCCGAATATGTCTGCGATCGTCTGCGCGATATCGGCAAAACTGCTTCTGGTGCCAAGGTCGATTCCTTTCTTTAGATTCCTGCCGTAACACAGGCAGGGCGTATATTCCCTGCTGTGATCCGTACCTTTAAAGCCCGGGTCGCACCCATGGTCAGCCGTAATCATCAACAGATCCTCAGGCCCCATCTTCTCCATCAGCCGCCCGATCTGGATATCCGCTTCGTTGAGCGCCGCTGCATACCCGTCGATATCATTCCTGTGCCCGTACATCATGTCAAAGTCGACCAGATTCACGAAGCACAGCCCTTCGAAATCTCTGTTCATCAATTCCAGGGTACGTTCCATATTCCGGGTATTCCCTTCATTGGGATAGGTCTCGGTTATCCCTTTCCCTGCAAAGATATCATAGATCTTTCCTACGCCGATGACCGCATATTCTGCCTCCCTAAGCGCATCCAGCACCGTCTGCCCTGGCGGTTCCAGGGAAAAATCATGACGGTTCACCGTCCTTGCATAATCCGGATATTCTCCAACAAAGGGCCTTGCGATCACGCGTCCTACGCCGTGCTCGCCTTTCAGTATGGCTCTTGCCTTCCTACAGTCCTCATATAATTCTTCCAGAGGGACTACATCTTCATGGGCCGCAATCTGGAATACGCTGTCCGCGGAAGTATAGACGATCAGCTTTCCGGTACGGACATGCTCCCTTCCATAATCCCGTATCACATCTGTCCCGGAGTATGGAAGATTGCACAGCGTTCCTCTTCCGGTGCTCGTTTCAAATTTCTCAATAATTTCATTCGGAAATCCATGGGGATAAGTAGGCATTGCTTTTTCTGACACGACGCCCGCGATCTCCCAGTGCCCTACCGTCGTATCCTTTCCTGCCGACTTCTCCTGCATACGGCCATAACATCCGGCCACCTCTTTCCCCGGATTGTAAAAAGATGTCCCCTGGATATGATAAATTCCTAAGGCTTCCAGGTTCGGCACATTCAGCTTGCCACTTCGGACACAGGTGCCAAATGTATCGCATCCGGCATCGTCAAACTTGCCCGCATCCGGCGCTTCGCCTACTCCAACGCTATCCAGTACAATCAGGAATACTCGTTTTCCCATAGAATCATGCTCCTTTTTACATGCTTTTTTATACATGCCATTTTTATACATGCAACTTCTTATGCATCTCTTCCTTGAACTCCCGTCCCTTAAACAGGATAAGCGCAAGCAGGAATAAGAAGCTGAATCCCACGCACACCACCGCCGGGGCAGTAAACGTGATGACCCTTGTCAATAATAGTATGAACGGAAGTAGAATCCCGTATCCCGCTGCCATGACATAATAGATCATATACTCCCGCGGCGAATGGGACTGAATCTTTGATATGATCATCATGGAGATCTGGATGATCATGCAGACGCCCGGCAACACATAATTTACCGACCATCCATGCCATCCGGTGCACAAGTCCCATAGGATGCACCCAATCGTCACCACAAGCAGCTGCCACATGGCGTTCTTAAGCAGGTTATGCCGCTTCAGATATCCCACAGCCAGGGCAAACCACATGCTAAGCGCCCCCGCCGCGACAAACGCTGCCCAGTATCTTTCAGGCGTAAATATGACATTTCCCATTATTCCTATGACAACTGCCGCGATGCAGCAGAATGAGAACACCTTAAAAAACTTCATTCCCTCATAATTCGGCCTCACTTCTTCCGGGAAATCCGGCTTTTCAATCTTGCTGGGAATCCCCAGTTCTTCCAAGATACGGTAAAAATTACGCTGGATATTGGAACTGTCATATCGGGACGTGAAGCCAAAGGAAAGCACGTCCTGAAACGAGCAGACGCACAATTCTACCTTCGGCGTGCTTGTAAAGACGCCGAAACGCTCAATATACGGCGTATATTCCTCCGGCATCCTAACCGCGCTCATATTAGAAAGGATTGCTGTCACTTCCTTTTCCGCCATTTTTGCTCCCACTTTTATACAGGGATTCTTAAGTTCAAGAGGCGCCCATCTAAGAATCCTATTCTTCTCAAAGGCGATTAATTCATTCATACCACGGGCAATCTGTTCTTTTTTTAGATTTTCATCAAAATATTCTTTTACTTCTTCCAATATCTCTGAAAATTCGTCACGGCCTTCGCCAAATTTGTGTAACGGCTCAATATATCCGAAGAAGTTCAACATGGAATCCGATGGAAATACCTTTCTCAGATTCACCGGCACCATCAATATTACCGGCCGCTTTTCCTGAAGCCTGGACATCTCCTCGTGGATCGCGCACAGATAGACTGCCGTAAGCAGTACCGTCATAGACACGCCCTTTTCCCGGGATACCGCAAGCACATCTTTTACCGATGCCGTGCCTTCGATTACGCGTAACTCGTCATATTCTTTGCGCATCTTTTTTATCTGGTAAGCATGCGGCTTTTTCTTTTTGCTCCTTTTCATATCTGGATTGTAATATTTGCTGAAACTATCGTCTTCCTGATCGCGTATCGTAACCTTCTCATCCGTCAGTATCACATCTGCAAGGCCATCCTCCTGGTGCGCGAGATGCAGGTAATTCTTTACCAATTCGCGCAGGAACTGGGTAGCCCCGGTTCCGTCCGTCAAGGCGTGGAACACTTCAAAATTAATCCGGTTGTGATAATAGGTCACCTCAAACAGAAGCGCCTTCTTGTCTCTTACATACAGGCAGCTGCAAGGCTCCTTTTACTCTTCTCTTATAACCGGCCTTAACTCGCTCTTTTCCAGGTAATGCCAGAACAGCCCCTTTCGCATGACAGACAGGAATACCGGATATCGTTTGACCGTCCGGTTTAATGCCTCCTGCAAAAGTTCTGGATCGATCTCTTCTTTCAATATGCAGTAGAACCGGAATACCCGGGTATCTTTCAGACTGCTTGTGGCGGAAAATAACTTCGCTGCATTATCCAGATTCCTCCAATATGCTCTTTTTTGCTGAAACACTGGCTAGTCCTCCCTTAAAAACTGATTGATAATCTCAAAACTTTCCTGGACATGGTAATACTTGATTCCAAGAGCAAAATACCCATGGAGCGCGTCCTTAATCCGGTGGATCTCCACTTCGTTCCCGGCATTGGCAAGCCGCCTGCCGTATGCTTCCCCTTCATCTCTGAGGGGATCATATTCTGCCGTAAGGATCAATGTCTTTGGCTGATTCGAAAAATCCCGCTCCCTTAGCGGCGCAAAATATTTATTTCTCTTATCTTCCTCGCAGGAAGCATACAGATTGATGTAATCCTGCATCTTTCCGGCTGTCAGAAGATAGTCGCTCCCATTCTCCCGCACAGAGCAAAAAGGCGTATTCTCCCCATAGTCGCAGTACGTAGCCGGATAGATCAAGATCTGTCGCTTTGGCAGGAACTCTCCCTTATCCCTTGCCATCAGCGACAGCGCTGCCGCAAGATTTCCTCCCGCGCTGTCTCCGATCAGCGTAATCCGTTCCGGATCCACCTCCAGTATGAAGCGATTCGTATACACGGCCTTGGCCACCGCATAGCAGTCATTTAAGCCAATCGGGAACTTATATTCCGGGGCCAGCCGGTAGCCCACGGATACCACGATATGATTCGTGGCCTCCGCCATTCTGGCACAGATGCGCTCGTAATTATCGATGCTTTCAGTGACCCAGCCACCGCCATGAAAGAACAGCATGACCGGCAGGCCTTCCGTCTCCTTTTCCCTTGGCAGATAGATCCTCACCGGAATCTCATAGTCATCATTATATATCTTATAATCCATGGTACGGTAGAATATCTTCATAGGATCGATCGCCTTAAGATTCGCGAGATGCCGGGAAGCCTCTACCTCTATTCCGTCAAACGACAGTGCTTTAAGAACCATTCTCATTGATCTGTTAATTGCCATTATCTTCTCCATTCCTAATTGTATCAAGCAGGCAAAACTCGGAGACGCTAAATAGTCCCCTTGGCGTGATCCGCAGTTCCGGTATCACCGGGAGAGCCATGAAAGACAGGGTTATAAATGGCTCCATAGCTTCCGGAACGCCCATCTGATGTGCCTTCACCAGCATCTTCTTAAGCATGGCATTAACATTTTCATATCCTGCGTCGCTCATAAGCCCCATGATCGGAAGCGCCAGCGTCATAGACACCGCTCCATTCTCAACGATGGTATAGCCACCTTGGGTGCGTACCAGTTCATTGACCGCCAGTTCCATATCCTCATCATTATCTCCTACGACGATGATGTTGTGGGAATCATGGGAGACGCTGGAAGCGATGGCTCCGCCGTGAAGCCCGAACCCGGCCAGGATGCCGACTCCGGTTCTGCCGGTTCCCTTATGCCGCTCGATCACGGCAATCTTATTGAATTCTCCGTTTGCCTCGAACTCCTTCTCTCCCGGAACCCGGCATACAATATCCTTCGTGGTGATCTGCCCTTCCTCCATCTGGATGACATGCGCACGCTTCCCTTGCAGCGGAAGTTTCAGGCATTCTTTTGAGAAGTTCTCCAGATGTATCGTGTGCTTCAGTCCACTCGGGCATTCTCTTCTCTTATCCAGTTCATTCCTGCCTACTTTCCTCCCTTTAAAGAACACTTCGCTGACATTCATGCTGCATAGATCATCCAGCACCACGATGTCGGCCTGATATCCCGGCGCAATCGCCCCGATATGCCTAAGCCCATAGCATTTTGCCGCATTGACCGTGGCCATCTGGATTGCCTGTACGGCAGGGATGCCTAATTCCACGGCCTTCTTAACGTTATAATTAATATGCCCATCTTTTTGAATCTCCTCTATATGCTTGTCGTCCGTGCAGAAGCAGAAGCCTTCCGTACTGATTCCATGCTCTACGATTCCCTTCACGATTGCCTCCAGATTCCTGGCGGCGCTGCCTTCCCGGATTAAGATCTGCATGCCTAAGCGTCGTTCTTTCAGCGCATAATCAAAGTCCGTGCATTCATGATCTGTAGCGATTCCAGCCATTGCATACGCTGCCATATCCTCGTCGCCAAGCCCTGGCGCATGGCCATCCAATGTCCTCCCCTGAAATAGTTCCAGTTTCTCGTGCATCCTGGCATCCCCGCTTACCACGGATACATAGTCCATCACTTCCCCCAGGCCGAGTATCCGGGGATGATCCAGATAAGGCTTCATCTTATCGGCCGTAAATTCACATCCATTATCATCAAATTCCGTAGACGGCACGCAGGAAGGCATCATCACATACACATTCGCCTTGACATTCTCGGTCTGTTCCAGTATATAGTCAATTCCCGCCGCCCCTGAAACATTGGCAGATTCATGGGGATCCACAATATAGGTCGTGGTGCCGCACTGCACCGCCTGGCCAATCAGTTCAGAAGGCGTCACCAGCGTAGACTCCAGATGGAGATGGCTGTCGATGAATCCCGGACAGAGATATTTTCCCTCCATATCTCTTTCCTCAATTCCTTCAAATTGGCCCACGCCCACGACGATGCCCTCTGCTATAGCCACATCCCCTTTGATGACTTCTCCGGTAAATACATTGACCACATTTGCATTCTTAAGCACAAGTTCTGCCTTCGCATTCTTCTTTGCCGCCTCTGCGCACAGACGGTATCTTTCCAGTTCCATAACTGCCCCTCCTTGACTATTCTAAGCACGCGCGTTGATGCTACCTGATATATCCTTCCTGGAATGCCTTTGCCTTATTATAGGCATACAGTTCCGCCATTGTTGCCTCCGCATATGGATTCACAAAGAAAATCCCCACTATCCCGCAGGTGATCAGGGACAGGAAGTACCAGCCCAGAAAAGAAAGCGTAAGTTCAAATGCCTTCAGTTTTTCCCCATCCATCATCCGCTTGCTGATCGCAAAAGCCGATTTTCTATCCATTGCCGGATTCTCCGCCAGGATATAAGGCACCATAAGATACTCATAAATCTTGACAATTCCCGGAATTACTAAAAGCAGAGTCCATAGGGATATAAACAGGTCCCTCAGAAATATTGTCAGCACGATATTCCCGTAATGTCCGGACTTGAATCCGTCAAATATGGTGGCCACATCCGGGGCTCCATTCTTATTCAATATAAAGAAACGCTTGCCGCCGACTTCCAGAAGGTTCCCTATAAATATCCGAAGCAGCGCGACAAGCAGAGCCACCAGCAATATGACGATGCCCATTGCCGCCCCGATCCTGGGGAAATATCTGGTATAGCTGTGACTGAAAAGATGAGGGCCGCTGTTATAATAATTGGTGGCAGATATCGAATATCTCCGGTTCCCCCAGGAACTGCCTACGCTAAAAACGGCTGACACCACCGTCATAATAAAGGCTACGCCAACGCAAGGCCAGTAATTTCTCTGAAAAGCAAACTTTCCATTCCTCTTCAATTGTTCTCTAGTCCACATAATCTCATGCCCTCCCTAAATGTTACTCCTATTATACTCTAAGTCAGCATACATTGCCAGAACATATCAAAAAAGGACCAATCCGGCAGTTCCTTAAAAGGATTGCCGGATCGGTCCGGATAACGCTGTCTTGATCCATCTATATATTTCTGGCCAATTCATACGCATTCCATATTGCGTACATGATGTTGCTCACCTGTTCCGCATCCCCGAGCAGATGCACGTATGGCATGGATGCCTTGATTTCTTCATAAATTCCTCGTTCAGGCGCATAGCCTACCGCGCAGATTACCGTGTCGGCAGAGATCGTCTTCTCTCCGTCCGGAGTCTTTATCCGGTAGCCTTCTGCCGTCTTTTCCGTCACGCAGCTGCCGGTAAGAATATCGATCTTATGGAATTTCAGCAGGTCTTGAAGCATATCCTTATTCGCCGAGCATAAAGGCCCGCCCACGCTTAAGATATCCTGCATAAGTTCCACGATGGTGACATCTACGTTCCTGTCCTTTTTCAGCCACAGGGCAGTCTCGCATCCAACCAGCCCTCCGCCGATAATAATCGTAGATTTTCCCGCACCGTTTTCGCCCAAAAGCGCATGGATCTCGCCCTTTTTGAGCTGCAACGTTACATCGTCGTTTGCAATGATGCCCGGGAACTCTTTGGTGATGTTGCACATCTCGATGATATACTCGTCCATACAGTCACTCCTATGCTGTTTTTTCCTGCCAAGGACATGCCTTTTGATATTTGCATATATCGGATCATACTAGGACGCCGCCGAAAGACGGCTATAATAAAAACTGCGCTCGGCACAGTTTGCGCGGTTCAATATTTTTAAGCCCATGCGCGCCGGCACAGGGGCGCGTGCAGCGCACACGCCCAACCGCGACAGCGGCGGGTTTAAGGTTATTATACCATGACGCCGCAAAGCGGCCTCAACAAAACCGCACCTGCTGCGGTTTTGCATGGTTCAATGTTCTCAAAGCCCTGTGCGCCAGCACAGGGGCGTGTGCCGTGCACACGCGCAGCCGCGCAAGCGGCGGCTTTGGGGTTATTATACCCTGACGCCGCGAAAACAAAAGCCCCGTCCCCGGGCGGGGAACGGGGC
>OLQH01002172.1_pt1 | contig 12193 bp, 11 predicted proteins | sample 1672671 | NCBI WGS metagenome assembly OLQH01 (sample SAMEA3136712, study PRJEB25190) | human gut metagenome
TCGGAGGCGTGAAGATGAGCGGCGTAGGGCGGGAGAACAGCTCATTTTCAGCGGAGGAATATACGGAACTGAAATGGGTTACGGTTCAGCATTAAAGAGAGGGGGACAGTGACAGAACTGCAGTGCCGGGGAGGCCAGAGATGACCCGGCACTGCAGTTCTGTCATCTGGTTATTGGAAGGGCGAATTGGTATAATCATTCCATTTCTGCCATAGCTGTGTAGAGTTTACGACAGCATAGGTTGCCAGAGATATATCTTTGTTCTCTAGGGCATTCAGCAGAAGGGTATGATTTTCGATGGTTACTTCCGGTGAACTTTGTACTTGTCCCTTTCCATAATTACTTAGCATATAAGGCGAAAACAAACTCAAAGAAACCGCATATACGTCAGCCAACAGACGGTTTTTGGAGGCTTTTCCTAAAATGTTGTGGAACTGAATATCTAAATCATGTAAGACAACTGGTGATTTCTGTTCCTCATTTGTTATATATTGTGAAAATTGAAAAAGATTATTCTTTAATTCTTTTAAAATATCTTCAGTGACATTTCTTATGGCAAGCTGCATGATGCCTATTTCCAGTTGGATTCTATAATCTACAATTTCTTGAAAATCAATATCCTCTAATACAATTTTATATAATAAAGAATCAAAAGCCTTATTTTGGCGGACGTCGGAGATGTAAGTGCCATCACCCCTGCGTACGTTTAAAAGACTGATGGCTTCGAGACGTTTTACGGCTTCTCTTACCGAACCGCGTCCGACACCTAATTGTTCGCAAAGTTCATTTTCTGTTGGAAGCTTATCCCCTATACGCAATTCACGGTTAAGGATAAGGTTTCGAATATAATTAATGACAGATTCAGTCGCTGTCTGGGTATGAGATGTATTTTCGGAAGCAGTTTTAAATGTGTCGGTAATATAATTTTGCATGTGTTTTCCTCCTATGGTATGAATGTACCCCAAAGCACAAAAAAATTCAAGTGCAAAAATGGAAATAATGCACAAAATACTAATTGGTATGATGTAACATATGACATATTTTAGGAAATACAGCAAAAATCATTGAAAAAATAAAAGATAAGTGGTAATATCTCATTAAAACATATGATGAATATAAATGAAACATCATACAAATAGCACGAATTTCTAAAGGAGGTAACAACGATGAAAGCGATTGTAAAGACAGGACCCGAGCCGGGAATCGAACGGGAGGACATTCCTATTCCCGATCCGGGGGCCGGAGAGGTTTTGATCAAGATTGAAGCGGCGGCAATTTGCGGAACAGATATGCACTATTATCATTGGAATCAGGCCGGACAGGGATTTGCCTCAAAATTTAATGTAAAATGGCCGCTGGTACTTGGACATGAGTGCGGAGGCACCATTGTAAAAGTGGGAGAAGGAGTTGTGGACCGTAAAGTGGGAGACAGAGTTGCTGTGGAAACTCATATTCCCTGCGGGAAGTGCTTTAACTGTCAGAATGGTATGGCACACAACTGCTCCGACATGGCGATATACGGAACCAGTACAAATGGCTGTTTTGCAGAATACGCACTGGCTCCCTCAAAAGTAACCTTTGTTATTCCGGAAGAGATGAGCTTTGAGGAAGCATCCCTTTTAGAACCAGCCGGCGTTGCTATGCGTGCGGTAGAGGAGGCCTGTGTACAGCCTGGAGATACCGTAGTGGTAAATGGCTGCGGGCCTATAGGTCTGCTGGCGGTACTGATTTTGAAAGCTGGAAATGCGGCAAGAGTGATTGCTGCGGATTTGGATGATTATCGCCTGAATCTGGCTGAAAAATTGGGTGCTATTACAGTCAATCCCATGAAAGAAAATGCTGTTGAAAGGATAAAATTGCTGACCAGGGAACGCGGAGGTGCTGATATTGTACTGGAGACCAGCGGAGCTGTTCCTGCTTACAAAACCATTTTTGATTTTATCCGGCTGGAAGGACGGCTGATTACTGTGGGACATCCCGGAGGTGAAGTGCCCATTGACGTGGCGGGAAATATTAACACAAAGGGGCTGTCTGTAAAAGGTATTTTTGGACGCAGGATTTGGGAAACATGGTGGAATGTCTCCTCCCTGATAACCGCTAAAAAAATCAATGTGATGGATGTTGTAACACATAAATTTACGCTGGATGAATGTCAACAGGCATTTGAGCAGTCAGCCAAGGGCTCCGGGAAGATACTTTTTGTAAATAGGTAGTCCGGGGATTGGCTTAAAGAAAATATAAATTTTAAGGAGGTATTTGTTATGCTGAAAGCAAAAGAGATTGCTGATTTACAGGAGAAGGCGCGCCTGGTCCGTAAAGGAATTATAGAGGTTTCCTATGCATGCGGACGTTCTGCGCATCCGGCGCCGGCGTTAAGCTGTGCAGATATGGTGACAGCATTGTATTATGGATTTATGAAGGTTGACCCCAAAAATCCAGAAAGGGAGGATAGGGACCGATTTATTTTATCAAAAGGACATGCCTGTCCTGTTTTGTATTCTGTATTAGCTGAAAAGGGCTATTTTCCAAAAGAGTATTTCCCAACCTTACGTCATCTGGACAGTAAGCTTCAGGGACATCCGGTATACGGAAAAACACCGGGCGTTGATATGACAAGCGGCTCCCTTGGAAATGGGCTGGGCATAGGACTCGGAATGGCATATTATTTGAAAAACGCTGGGAAAAAGAGCAAAGTATTTGTCATGCTGGGCGACGGTGAAATGAATGAGGGGACCCTGTGGGAGGCTATTAATGTGGCTCCTGCTCTAGGAGCAGACAATTTAATTGCAATTGTAGATCAGAATTATTTACAGAGCTGCGGCTCTACACAGGATATATGCCCAATGAATAATATGGCAGAGCGCTGGCGTGCATTTGGATGGAATGTCCTTGAGATTAACGGTCATGATATGGAAGAGATCGTGAGCAGACTGGAAATGGCGGTGAACCATCACGGTACACCAACCGTTATTATTGCCCAGACAGTGAAAGGGAAAGGCGTTTCGTTTATGGAGCATGATAATTCCTGGCATCAGAAGGTCATCAGCGAAGAACAGTATAAAATCGCTATGAAAGAACTGGAGGAGGTATAATATGAGCGTAGTATTTGATAAAGAATCCACACGAGTAGCTTTTGGAAATGCGTTGGTTCGTATGGCGGAGGAAGATGATACTATTATGTATGTTGCAGCAGATACTTTAAAGTCTGTTGGGGGAACGCAAATAAAACAAAAATATCCCAATCGGGCATTAAATATTGGAATTGCTGAGCAGAATATGGCTTTGATGGGGGCTGGCATGGCTGCAAGTGGGGCAAAAGTCTTTGTGGCTACCTATGCTACGTTTGCATCAATGAGAATCTGTGAGCAGATTAGAACCTTTATCTGCTACCCCAATCTTGATGTTACAATCGTTGCCGGGTTAAGCGGTCTGTCAGGGGGACAGGAAGGTGTCACGCATCAGGGGATAGAAGATGTGGGAGTGCTGCGCTCTATTCCTAACCTGGTAATCGTAGAACCGGCAGACGCTGCCTCCACAGAAGTGATTACAGAAGCAATAACAAAGCATAAAGGACCTGTCTATATGAGGATAGGGCGTAATGCATCTCCCACAGTGTTTGATGATACATACAAATTTGAAATAGGAAAAGCTAACTCCCTTATTGATAAGGGAAACGATGCGGCCATCTTTACTACCGGGGCAGCGGTTAGACGTGCTTTGGATGCGGAGAAAATCCTTGCTGCTGAGGGATATGGAGTAAAAGTGATTGAGATGCCGTGCATTAAGCCGCTGGATGAAGAGGCGGTAATCGCAGCTGCAAAAGCCACCGGATTGGTATTTACTACAGAAGACCATAATATTATCGGCGGACTTGGAAGCGCTGTTTCAGAAGTCCTGTCTGAAAAATATCCTGCCAGGGTTGAGCGGATCGGGATCAGAGACCAGTTCACAGAATCAGCAGATCATGAAGAACTGCTGGATAAATATTGTCTGTTCCCACGCGATATCGCAGATTGTGTTATTGCGGGGATCAAAAATAAATAAACTTTTAGTGCCGCGCTTGTGGATGCAACCTGCCACAAGCGCACCTCCAGAATGAAACTCTAGATAAAAATTATAAGGGAAACATCATACATAGAATTGGTGTTTCGGGGTAAAGTTAGCAAAAATATGTGAAATATAAATAGATGAAGTAGTACTAATGCTTTTATATTGACCATCCTGCTGCTTGGTGTTATCTTAAACATATGATGTATAAAGGAGGAATTATGAAAACAGGAAGACGTTTGTTATCTATCGTTCTTATTGTTACAACCCTCTGTGCTATGCTGACCGGCTGCTCAGGCAGATCCAAGAAGGACAGCGTGACACTGACCGTTGCCCATGTTCTCAATGAGACCCACCCCTACCATTTGGCCTGGACAAAGGTTGCAAAACTGGTAGAGGAGCGTACAGATGGGGCAATGAAGATTGAAGTGTATGCCAATGGGGTTCTTGGAAATGAGCGGGATATTATTGAAGGAATGCAGCTGGGCATTGTGGATATCAGCTGTATGTCTACGGGAGCGCTTGCAAGCTTCTCGCCTTCCTTTATGGCTCTGGATCTTCCGTTCCTTTTCGATAGCCGGGAGAATGCCTATAAGGTGTTAGACAGTGAAATTGGCAAGGAAATGTTAGACGATCTGAGTAAGCATATGATAGTAGGCATTGATTTTTGGGAAAATGGTTTCCGCGACGTCAGCAACAGCAAGAGGGATGTGGTTGTACCGGATGACCTAAAAGGGCTGAAGCTGAGAACTTTGGAAAATGAGCTTCAGATGGGCACCTTTACAACCCTTGGGGCAAATGCCATTCCTATGGCCTGGGGGGAGGTTTATACTGCTTTGCAGCAGGGGACTATCGATGGACAGGAGAATCCCCTTGCTACCATCTATCTCAATAAGATTCATGAGGTTACGACCCATATCTCTTTGACCGAACATTTTTATGCTGCGGCTCCGGTTGTTATGAGCAAGAAAACTTATGATAAGCTTAGCCCTGAAAATAAAAAGATCCTGGTGGAGGCTATACAGGAAGTGACGGATTATGAACGTGAGATTAGTGCCCAGAGTGATATAGAGTACTTAGAGGCTCTGAAAAAGGATGGCGTAAAGATAATAGAAGACATTGATAAAGAGCTGTGGCGGGAGGCTTGTCAGCCTGTTTATGATAAATATAAGGAGCAAATCGGGGAGGAACTGCTTCAGCGGATCCAGGAGAAAATGGACTCTTGAGAATAAGGAGAGAAAGCTGTAGAAGACTTTCATCAAGAAAATAATGAAAGAAAAGGTGAGCCTCACAGAGGCTTACCCGTAGAGAAAGGAGTTTGCATATGAAAAGACTGGATTCTTTGCTGGACAAGATTGAAGGAACTCTGTGTACGCTGTTTGCCTGCGTCATGGCGGTTGCCATTCTGTTTCAGGTCATTAACCGCAACACGCTTCAGCTGCCCTTTACCTGGGGGGAAGAATTGGCTCGTTACTGTATGGTGTGGCTGATGTTTATCGGTATTAGTGTGGGTGTAAAAAAGGGCGCACATATCGGTGTGGATGCGCTGGTTAACCTTTTACCGGCTAAAATCAGGAGGATGATTCAAGTTGTTTCCAACTTGCTTGTGACGGTGATTTATCTTTATCTAACTGTGCTGTCAGTTCAGATTACCTTAGGCATTCGGGAGACTCATCAGGTATCCCCTGCTATGCAGGTGCCTATGTATATTGTATATGCAGGTCTGATTGTGGGAATGCTTTTCAGCACCCTGCGTTCTATTCAGGTTACCGTTGACTGTATTTCTCATAAGGAACTGCAGAATCCGGATGCAGATTTTGCAAGTCAGTTTACGGATGAGATTCCAAGAGGAGGTGACGATACATGAGCATAGTTATGTTTGGCGCTCTGATTATTCTGATTGCAATTGGCGTACCCATTGCCTTGTCTCTTACGGGAGCAACGCTGGCAGCATTGTTCACTACAGATGTTTCGTTTCTGGTTGTTGTTCAGAGGTTCTTTACCTCGATGGATTCGTTCTCTCTAATGGCAATTCCATTTTTTATGATGGCGGGACTGCTGATGGAGCGGGGCGGTATTTCTAAGCGTTTGATCAATCTGGCTAATTTGCTGCTTGGAAATATGTACGGCGGACTTGCAATTGTTTTGATTATTGTTTCTGCTTTTTTTGGTGCTCTCACAGGCTCGTCGGCGGCAACCGTTGCGGCTATAGGCGGCATCATGATTCCGTCTATGATTAAGCAAGGGTATGATGAACGTTTTACCCTTGCTACCAGTGCAAGCAGTGGCTATCTAGGCTGTATCATCCCCCCTAGTATTCCTATGATTACTTATGGAGTGGCAACAGGAGTATCTATCGGTGCCATGTTTATGGCTGGTATCTTTCCCGGTATACTTCTGGCACTGGGAATGTGCTGCTATGCACTCTATGAGGGGAAAAAACGTAATTATAAAGTACATAACGGACGTGCCTCCCTAAAGGAGATTGGTATAGCTTTCCGGGAAGCTATATGGGCGCTTTTTATGCCGGTTATTATCCTGGGAGGGATCTATGGAGGAATATTCACCCCAACCGAAGCTTCCTGTGTTGCTTTGTTCTATGGTTTAATTGTAGGCGTCTTTGTCTATAAAGAACTGAAGATCCGTGACCTGCCAGGGATGATCAAACAGTCAATGGTAAACGCTGCCATGGTTATGTTCATCATAGCAGGAGCTACAGCCTTCGGATACCTTATGACCCGGGGGGCGATTCCCACGAAGATTGCAACAGCGATTATCAGTCTTACGGATAACCGCATAGTGTTCCTGCTCATTGTCAATCTTGTGCTGCTGATTATGGGGACTTTTATGGAGACGAACGCAGCTATTATGATTACCGCGCCGATCTTTCTGCCCATAGTTCAGGCCTTAGGAATTGATTTAGTACATTTTGGTATGATCATGATTGTCAATCTGGCAATCGGTCAGATCACACCGCCTTTAGGTGTCAATCTTTTTGTGGCTGCAGGTGTACATGGAGGTTCCATTGAAAAAGTTGTCAATAAGCATTTGGTTTGGTATCTGATAATATCCATTCTGATTTTGTTATTGATTACTTATATTCCGGGAATTTCTATGATGCTTCCACAATTTTTAAAATAGGTTTACATAAATAAAAAGGAAATGTCAAGAAAACCTGCTGGAAAACAGCAGGTTTTTCATAGGTATTGTTTACATTTTGTTGTATTTTTTATCTTCTTCTCTGTGGTAAAATAGCCTTAACTTCAAAAACAGAGGAGAGACAGAGATGAAAAACAGGATTCTGGTTGTGGAAGATGAAAAAGCAATCTCAGATTTGATCTGTATGAACCTGGAGGTGGCCGGATATGAGGCGCTCCCGGTTTACGAAGGAGATGCCGCGGAGCAGGTACTGTGGAATGAGAAGGATCTGGATCTGGCCCTTGTGGACATTATGCTGCCTGGCCGGAACGGATTTGAATTAATGGAATGCTTTCAAAAAAGGGCAATTCCTGTTATATATCTTACGGCCATGTCAGATGTTGCTTCTAAAGTAAAAGGCCTTCGGGAGGGAGCTGAGGATTATATTGTAAAACCCTTTGAGGTGCTGGAACTCCTGGTGCGCATAGAAAAGGTCCTTGAGAGGACCGGACGGCAGAAGGAGGTACTCAGTTTCGGAGGGATTGTAATTAACCTGGACAGCCATCAGGTAAGAAAGGATGGGGAGTGTGTCACCTTGAAACCCATGGAATATGATCTGCTGTTGCTGCTGGTGAAGAATAAGAATGTGGCGTTTACCAGGGAGCAGCTGCTGCAGCAGGTGTGGGGCAGTGACTATATGGGAGAAACCCGGACTGTGGATGTACATGTGGGCCAGCTGAGAAAGAAACTGGGTCTGACGGATCAGATAAAGACCATTCCCAAGCTGGGATACCGCCTGGAGGATAGGGAATGAAGCTTTGGAAAAAGATATCTATACTAACCACAGGCATACTTCTGTTGGCCCTGGGGATCTGCGGGAGCTTTACCGTAGTCCGGATGGGCGGCTACAGCATAGAGCAGAGGGTGTTTAATGAGGGCAAGCAGATGGAGGGCGTGGGATACGCCTTTGAACAGTTCTGCAAATCCAATGAACTCCTGGACATGAGCGACACAGTAAAAGCATCTTTTCTGGACTTTCAGTTCAGGAAGTGCTGCGGGAAGGATTATGCTCTGATACAAAAGGGGGAGTCTGTGATAAATCTCACAGAGTTTCAGGTGTCTGATACAGGGCTTCTGGACAAGCTTAGGCCCTGGAACAGCGAACATCCGGATTATGAGATTCAAAAACTGAATCACAGATATATTCTTCTTATGGCCAGGCCCGTGGAGGGTATGGAAGAGACGTATATTCTGACCGCAAAGGATATTACCCAGGTTTTTACGGGGATCGAAAACCAGGCTGTACTGTTCGGGGGCGTCTATCTGCTGGTGTCATTTCTGGCGGCAGCCGGTATTGGCATTCTGACCAGGTTTGCCCTGAGGCCTCTGTACAATCTGGAGAAGGCATCCCTTGCCATCAGCCGGGGGCAATATCAGGAGCGGGTGCCCGTAGCTTCCAGGGATGAAATACAGGTGGTGGGAGAGGCTTTTAATCAGATGGCAGACCAGGTGGAAACACAGATTACCCAGCTGCAGGAGATTACAGAAAAACAGAAGATGCTTTTGGGCAGTCTGACCCACGAATTAAAGACGCCCATGACTTCCATTATGGGGTATGCGGATACGCTGCTCCATGTAAAGCTGCAGGAGGAGCAAAGAGAGAAGGCCCTCTCCTATATTTACCAGGAATGCTGCCGTCTGGAACGGCTGTCCGGAAAGATGATGAGCCTCACGGGACTCTATGTAAATGATACGATTCATCTGAAGCTTGGCTCTGTGGAGGAATTGTTTCAAAAGGTTGCCCATGTGGAGAAGGAACACCTCCGGGAGAAGGAGATACAGTTTTCCATGGACTGCCGGATGGAGAAGATCCCCATGGACAGCGATCTCATGGAGAGCCTGCTGGTAAACCTTGTGGACAATGCTATCAAAGCTTCCAGACCGGGAGGAAGCATCTGGATGGAGGCAAAGGATCACAAAATCGAGGTGATCGATGAGGGGAGGGGAATTCCCCCGGACGAGGTTTCAAAGGTAACAGAGGCTTTCTATATGGTTGACAAGGCCAGAACTAAAAAAGAGGGCGGGATTGGACTGGGGCTTGCCCTGTGTAAAGAAATTGCCCATATCCACAAGGCCAGTCTTGAGATCGAGAGCTCTCCCGGCTGCGGTACGGTAGCCCGCATTCTTTTTACAGACGCTTACAATTTATTTACAACTTCCTGAATACTTTGAATGTTCTTGCTGGTATGCTGGGATGAGAAAGGAGGAAGTGTATGAGCAGCAGGTGTATGAAAAAGTTTCTGGCAGGAGCCGCGGGAGCGGGAATTCTTGTGACAGGGCTTCTGGGATGTTACCAGACAACCAGTCAGATGACGGTTACAGAGAAAAAACAAAATGAGACACAGGGAGGTGCCCAAAGCCAAAACGCAGCGGAGGAAAAGGGGCAGAATACATCTACAGTGGAAGGGCAGGTACAGGCCCCGGAGAGGTATCAGGCTTCTTTTGAGACCAATGAGGGGATGTTTCGGGTTGAGGCGGATGCGGATATCCGGGTGCCGGAAGCCGAGAAGATGGAGATAAGGCCTGTAAAATCAGGAAATATCAGTCAGGAGGATCTGGACCGAGTCACAGGGGTGCTCTTTCAGGGACAGCCGCTGATGCAGTATCAGGACGAAAAACAGGCGGGAGAGATGACCCAAGAGGAGTGTGAGCGATATATCCGGCAACTGGAGGCGTTGAGGGACAAAGTGGATTCCGGGGTGAGGGAGCGTCTGGACACAGAGATAGAAGCGTACCGGAAGAGAGGTGAGAAGGCACCGGCATCTGTAAAGATGAAGGAGGTTCCCATCAAGGTGCCGGAACCTGCAGACGGGGCCAGCCTGGAGGGATTTGTTACCATCGGGGAGAAGGAATATGAATTTCAAATGGTAACTGTCAACGATGAGGGAGAGGTGCTTCAGAAGATAGGCTTTTATGACAGGACAGCCAGGTGTGCCCAGTACTTTACGGAGTCCCGGGTCTCTGAACAGGAGGGAGATTTTTCCATGGAAACTCCGTCAGAGACAATCATTGGGGAGGGCAATGCCCTTCTGGAACAGCTGGGATATGAAGGTTTTGCCCTGGCACAATTGGAGTATCAGAAGGCAGCCAGCCCTTACCTTGAGGAGAAAGATGCGGAAACTGGGCTGGTCCTTCACTATACCAGGGAAATTGACCAGATTCCGATTCTGTATTATCGGGAGGCGGGCAAATATGCAACCTCCCTGACTCTGAGGGAAGACAGGAAGAGTGACGGAGGGATTGGATTAGGGGAGGGAAACTCCCCCATCCAGAAGATCTGGCAGCCGGAGGAGATTTCCATCCTCTACACCGATGAGGGACTTCGGCGGGTTTTGATTAAAAATCCTTATATCGTTGAGGCAGGAGCCGGTGAGGCGGTCTATCTGCTGCCCTTCCAGGAGATAACTGACGTGTTTCAGCGTATGATAGGAGAGAAATATAAAAGCTATCAGGAACAGAATATTCAAGCCTCTGCGCAGGTACAGCAGATAAAACTCGGGTATGTAAGAACCGCGGAGGATGCGGATGACCAGGAAGGAAGACTGATCCCCGCATGGATTTTTTACGGGAATATGGAGACAGTGTACCCGGAGGAGGGAGAGTATCTTTTATCCCAGGCAAGCTTTCACAGTGCGGCTCAGGCCCTTCTGATTATCAATGCCATGGACGGTACGGTAATCGATGCCCCGTGACAGCCATTATATAAAAAGGGCCTCCCGGCGGGCTGACGATTTATATTGAATTTCTGGCATGATATTGTATAATATCCATAGATAGGACAGAATGACAGCATACCACAGAGCGGGGGTATTATGAGCCAGAAGGGAAATACTACAGAAGAGGCGTTAGGGTACAGTCTGAAGAAGCTGATCCTTAAGATGCCTTTTGAAAAGATTACAATCCGGGATATCACAGAGGAAGCGGGGCTGATGCGTCCTACCTTCTATAATCACTTTAAGGATAAGTATGACCTTTTAGAGTGGGTTTTTACAGAAGAGATAATACAGCCGGCGGAAGCTCTGATTGAGAGCAATATGATGGAGGAGGCTGTCCATCTGATGCTGAGGCGGATGGAGATGGATCTTGACTTTTACAGGAAGGCTGTACGGATTCAGGGGCAGAATTCATTTCAGGATATAATTTTCCAGGCATTCCGGGATATTATGAGGAAGGTACTGGAGAGCAAAATGAAGGGAAAGCGCATGGCCAACCGTCTTCTTACGCCGGAATCTATAGCTGAGTATTATGCGGCGGTCAGTTCCTTTGTAATAATGCGGTGGATTAAGACTGAGTGGGAGGTAACGACACAGGAGGTTGCCCAGGCGTACGCCATGCTGGTGGCAGAGCCTCTGGATGAGATGATTCGGGAGCTGTAAAGCTGCGCATGACAAATAGTCGAATTTGTCATTAAAAAGCGACAAAATAATGTTGTTGTCATTATAAAGAAAACATTGTAAAGAGATTGAATATTAACATATTCAGTCTCTTTTTTTATAATAAAAGAAAGAAATAATACTATTGTCCGGAAAGAGGTGGTGTGAGGTGGGGACAGTTGTAGTGTGGCTCCTTGCCCTGGGATTGGCCCTGCATATATTCGAGACCACTATGGAGATAGGAGCCACCCAGGAAAACTGGGGAAAAAAGAAGGCTCTGGTCATGGGGGTTGTGTATGCAGGAGTACAACTGCTTCTGATGGCCCTTGGGGGACTGGCTGCCTGTGTGCTGGAAAAGCTTCCGGCCGTATATATCATTGGCAGAGCCTGTCATTATACAGCAGTTTTGCTGCTTTTGATGATTGCCGTGCGCCGGTTCCGGAACGGGACGGACAAGGCAGGGTTTCTGGAGCGCAGGGAGGCTCCTCTGTCTGTGAAGGGATGTATTCTGAGGTCTGTGAGAACCGGGATGGAGGCAGTTATTATAGGAATCTGCCTCTACTACGGGAACGGCG
>OLQH01002173.1_pt1 | contig 12181 bp, 10 predicted proteins | sample 1672671 | NCBI WGS metagenome assembly OLQH01 (sample SAMEA3136712, study PRJEB25190) | human gut metagenome
TGCGGGTGTTCCACCCGCTAAACCATCCGCCCTTTTCTGGGCGCACTTATCCCTTAACGGCCCCAACCGTCATACCGCCAATAAAGTATTTCTGGAAGCAAAGGAATACAACGAATACAGGGATAATACCAAACATGGATCCGGCGATGAGCACATCATAGTTGTTCCCGTAAGGCGTCAGCAGCGTATTCAGGCCTATGGGCAGCGTAAATTTGGAGGCATCCCTGAATACCAGCATTGGCCAGAGCACATTATTCCATGCTCCCATGGCACACAGTATCGACATGGCCGCAAAAGCAGGCTTTGTGATCGGAAGCATGATTTTAAAGCAGATGCCGTATTCAGTTGCCCCGTCAATACGTCCGGCATCCAAAAGCTCTTTAGGCAGCCCTATCATATACTGCCTGAAAAAGAAAATCGTAGATGCGCCGCATATTCCGGGCAGCACAACTCCGGCCATAGTATCAATAAGCTTCAGGGTTATCATTTCCCTGTAAAGGGGAAGTATCAGTATTTCAAAAGGAACCATCATAGTGGCTATTACCAGGAAAAATAAGAAGTTCTTCAGCGGGTATTCATACATTGACAGTCCATAGGCCACCAGATAGCAGATAAGCAGCGTTCCCACAACAGAAATAAAGGTAAGAACCAGACTGTTCTTAAACCACATAAAATATTTCTGGGAATCCACGTTTCCGGAAAACAGGTAAATATAGTTGTCCAGTGTCATAGTGCTTATATCAAGGTCAATACTCAGTCCCCTTCTGATTAATTCTTTGCCGGGGCGGAAGGATGCAAGCAGTCCGGCAAAAAGAGGGAAAATTATTATCAGGGAGAGAATCGCAAACCAGCAGGTGGCAAGGACAGTCAGAACACTGCTTTTTTTGCGGGCTTTTTTGCCTGCGTCGGCTTCATTCTTTTTTTCAGCCATATCATCTCTCCTCCTTCTTGAATGTTCCATTCAGTACAAGCTGAACAACATTGATAACAAGGGCAATCACAAGGAGCACCAGACCAACTGCACTTCCATAGCCAAGATCATTTTTAGTGATGCCGCGCTTATAGAGATAACCGACAATAGTCAGACCGATGTTATTGGGTGAATCCGGTCCGGCCCATAACATATAGGATTCCATAAACATCGCCAGGCCTGCATAAATACTGATTGTAAGGACATAAATAGAGGTCGGCTTAATCAAAGGAATCGTAATATAGCGGAATTTCTGGAAGGAGGAAGCACCGTCTATCTCCGCAGACTCATACAGACTGGTATCAATCGACTTCAGTCCGGAGATAAAATAAAGCATATTAACTCCTGTCCATCTCCAACAGCAAACCACCAGCAGAGCCATCAGCCCTGTCGCCTTGGCCTTCAGCCACTTAAAGGTTCCCAGGCCAAGGGCGGCGGTTATGATATTCATCTGGCCCGTATGGTACTCGGAAAACATAAGCCTGAACAGTGTCCCCGAAATTACAACAGAAGTTAACGCAGGCAAATATAAGCATGCTTTCCACAACCCCTTTGCCTTAACCAGCCTTGAATCAATAAGCACTGCAAACAGCATTGGGAAAGGGATTAAGAAAACGAGTGTCAGGAGCATATATTCCGCACTATTTAAAATAGCCGTATGGAATACAGTATCCTTCAAAAGCTTGGAAAAATTTTTAAATCCCACCCATTCCGTTGTCGCAGGCCCAATATCCTGAAAGCTCATAATCACCGTGCTGCACAGCGGATATACCCAAAATAACAAAAAGCTTACTATAAATGGCAATACAAAAACATATGGTGCTACTTTTTGTGAATATAGAAATTTTTTTATCTTCACAATACTCACTCCTTGTAGGAAATGCCTTCCAATCGAATTGGGTATAAATGAGAGTGCCTGGAAAACTTCTGGCTGCAGTTCACTGAACTGAACTGTTACACCTCTTGCTCCAGACACCTCATAAATACCTTCAGTTAACTGTTAAAACCTGTTTCTCCGACGGGTTACTGTTCAAGCGCCACTACATCCTGCGCCGCCTTAAGAGCTTCGTCAACATCAACACCGTTCTCAAGTACGTCATTTAAAGTAATATTGCAGAACTGCTCATTAATCGTAGGACTGATTTTAACCGTCATGATTGTTCCGATTTGATCCTTAATGCTGTTAAGCACATCATAAGGATAATTTCTGAAGAAGGTATTGTACTGGTTGCTTTCGTCATGGGCAAAAGCATCATCCGACCAAAGAGAAGTATTGCATACATCAAATCCGAGGTCTTCCCAAATCATCGTTTCACCTTCCGGAGACATCTTCGCATAGCAAAGGAAATCTGCCGCCAGCGCCGTATCCGCCGCCTGATTTGTCACAACAGTGCCTGTTCCGCCGATGCCGACCGAGCAATCCTGACCTTCTTCAAATACAGGACATTTGGCAATGTACCAGTTGCCCTTTTCTTCCGGCATGTAGTTAATAAAACGGCTCATATACCACATAGCCTTCGGGAAGGAAACGATATTGTGATCCAGGATATTCTGGAAACCTGCCTCAAGGTCTGCATGGCCGTCAGGGGATACCTCTGCCAGACCGGAGTTGATCCAATCCTGCTGCATTGTAAGCATTGTTTTAACGGAATCAAGCTGTACATTTGCTGTTGCATCACTGCTTCCGCCTGTCCAGTCTTCACCATATTCCGCCATTGCAATCCACATCCAGTCAACACCTGCTGTATCAACGGAGGTCCAGTATTTTCCATCGGGCTTACCAATTGCTTCAAGGTATTTCTCACCAAGCGCCTGATAATCAGCCCAGGTTACCACAGCGTCAACATCCGCCTGTGTGATTCCTGCTTCTTCCAGAACGGCCATGTTGTAATACATTACCGTAGCGCCTACATGGAAGGGTGCGCCATACTGCTTTCCATCCGATCCCTTATAGGCATCCAGACGGGAGGTCAGCATATCCGCCGCATAAGGGCTCATAGCCTCATCAAGAGGATACAGCCAGGTATCAAGTCCCGCATATACGTTCGGAACCTGCCCCATTTCCACATCACAGATATCCGGAGCGCCAGTGCCGGCCGTCAGGGAGGTCAGCAGCTTCGTATGCATATCCGAATAGGGGTATGTGGTGAAAGTGATTTCAATTGTTTTGTCGGGATTTTCCGTATTCCATTTTTCAACCATCTTTGCATAAAACGTGTTGTGTGCTTCTACAAAGGACCAGCATTCCATATGTGTTCCGTTGGGATCTCCCACGGTGGTAACCGCATCCGCTTCAGCCTCAGCTGCAGACTCCCCCTCAGCCACCTCTTCGGTAAGATTCGCTTCAGTGCCGCTGTCCGCAGGTGCCTCTCCGGCGCCCTCTCCTGATGCAGCGCTGCTGCCGCACCCTGCCAGCATAGATGCTGTCATTACTGCTGTCAGAAAAACAGCTAAAAACTTTTTCCTCATAACTCTACCTCCTGTAAATGTTTTGAATTCATCATAGGAAACCCGTCGTGCCAAACAACAATTAATGTTTGAATAATTTGAAGTAATATTTTATTGATGTTCACAGTGGTAAATTTCACTGTATAAGTTGGACCTTTCCGGCCAAGTGATTAGACATTATGTATATTTTCTATACCATTTAGGTTTCTTATATCGATATATTACACTACGTCCTTTATTCTGTCAACCATCATTTTAGCTTTTTCTTAAATATTTTTGCATATCGCTAACTATCAAACTTGTTTAGCATTTGCCTTATGGCTGAAAAAAGTTTTTAGCCGTTATCTCTGCCTGCCGGAAAGAAGCTATCCCACCGGCACTTATTCAATGGCAGCCAGTCCGCTTCCCCAGATCGCTGTCCCATCCTCAGACAGGGCTGTAAAGCCAATTACATATTTTTTGCCAAATTCATCATACTGCCTGCACACGATTCCTTCATAGGTATCCTCACCAAGAGTTATTTTTATATGGTGATCCTCCGCGAGTTCCCAGCTCCCAGTATAGGCTCCCTCGACTCTGCCGTCAGAAAAGAGGGTTATATTTACCGATTCTTTCATTTGTGTGGTAATCTGCCGGCCATGCTTAAGCAGTTTATATCTGCCCGGCACCGCCTTTTCTTCATATGCCTCCGGATCCTCACCCGCATAACGGTAAGGCGAGATAACCGGCCAGCCTTCTTCGTTGAAAAACATTCTATGTACCCTGACCTCATGACTTTCCCCCATATTCTCAAACCGCGTATGGAAAATAATAAAATAATCTCCTGTTTCTTCGTCAAAATATGTGGAGTTATGACCCGGGGAAACAAGGCCCCTGCGGTTTTTGCCATCCTCGCCTTCCTGCCAGGCCCATTTGTAATTTCCTATCAGCTTCACGCCATACTGCTCTGCCGTCCGGTCATCAAAAAAGCTTCCGTCAGGACCGGCGCAATCTATCATATCGTGTCCTGCGCTGTCATAATACGGGCCATCCGGTGTTCTGGAACGGCATACCCTGATATTATAGCCGCCATCTGACGCCAGGCCGCCAAAGGATAAAAACATGTAATAATACTCCGTATCTGGATTGTACTGCACATAAGCCGCCTCTATGCGCAGATGATTCCCTCCGAGCAGTTTCTTTCCATAGCCCGGCTGCAGCGGCAGGCCGGTGTCCTCATCCATTTCCAGCGCAAAAATCCCGCCTGAATAGGAGCCGTAAATCATCCACAAACGGCCGTCCGCATCATAAAAAACACAGGGATCCACCACATTTGGCTGCTCGGTTGCATCGTAAGGATTTCCATCCTCACTCTCCCCGTTCATACCGGATTTCAGAAAAATCCCTTTGTCCGAATAAGGACCCTCAATACTGTCGGAAACTGCCAGCCCCATGCAGGAAAGTGGGGAACTCCCTTCACAGTTGCAGTAATACATATAATATTTTCCATCCTTCAGCCTGATAACATCCGGTGCCCAAAAGGTATCCGTCTTTGCCCACTCAAAGGCCTCCGGCATTTCATTCATAGCATCCGGTATTACCGGATTTCCCTTTGTCACTCCGCTCCCGATCAGGCTCCAGTTCATCAAATCCTGTGATTTCGCTGCTGCAAGGTGGGAGCCGAAAATGTAATAGCTTCCATTGTCCTTCACAATTGAGGGATCATGCACCGATACATTTTTAAAACCAATGTCCGTCTCTTCCTTGGCAGTCAGGGGAATATTATCAAAATTCTCTTCCTTTGCACCGCACCCCTGCAGAGCAGCCAGCAGGAATACCAGTCCGCACAATAATGATATTTGTCTTCCCAGTCTTTTTCTTTCTTTCATTCTTTACCCTCCTAAATCTTTTTCTAAACAATCAACAATTATATAAAATAATTTTATATTAAATAAAAGAATATCAAACTAATCACTAAGTTTCAACTATATTTTTATGTATAAATATAAATATTACATAATTACTTATATAATTATTTTATTATTTACAAATTATTTTATTTATTTAACCTTTTTGTAATATAATTTTACAGCTAAACTCGGCAACAAAAAACTCCCTTCCGGGCAGCAAGCTTTTTTTCACTTGTCTGTCCGAAAGGGAGCATAACCCCTGCAATATTCTGCCGTACCTTTAACCGATCCTTCAGTGCTCCGTTTCCCACCCCTGCGGTCCATTCATGGGGCTGTAATTTATTCTTACGGAAATATCCTGATTGTAATTGCCAAATCCTTTGCCAAAGATGGTCAGCCCGCCCACATGCGCCGCATCCTCCGCAACCTCCATTTTAAACTTTATCACGCTCTGATAATCAAAATTAAAATCCTTTACAGAAATATCCGATACCTGCAAGCCGTCAATAAAGGTGCCGGATTTATTAATGACAAGGATCTTCAGCAGACCGTACTGATTCCAGTTGGGGTACCACCAGTCAGGCGTAAAGACTCCTCTTACGCTGCCAAAATCTCCGGGGCTTGTCCATTGTGCGATCTTTCTGTCGTTTAGGATAAAGGATATGTCTGAAGGCCATATATCATTGACGCCGGGAGCCTCCGAACAGATTTCCAGCGAAATAGTAATCTGATCGATTTTCTGTGCACAGGGAATAAAATTCGGTATCATGTATTCTACAAAGCCCTGTGTAAACCACAGCATATCCGCATTATATCTGTCAGGATGTGCAAAATACCTTACGTCATCCACTTCGCCGATAATTGCCTTGCTGGAAGCAAGGCCGCATGTGGGATATACCTTATAATCTGAAAAATGTCCCACCTTAATATCAGTCTGATAGACATTTTTATCATCAGCCCTGCCATCCAGATCGACCAGGATTTTATCCAGGTGCACAAAGCATTTCTTCTGATTGCCGTGTCCGGCAGACTCATTGGAAATACTCACCAAACCGCATTCTTCCAGCTTCTTTATATGGCCGGTCAGAGCGCCATTGCTGATGTTCAGTTTGCTGGCCAGTTCATTCATGTTCATCCCGCGGTTTTCCAAAAGCACTTCAATAATTTCTATACGGACTTCTGAACCAAGCGCCTTAAAAATATCCAGCCCTTCCTTCAGCGATTTGATATGCAGCATCCGACTCACCTACGCTTTTCATTTATTTTAGTAATACTTAAATTAATATGTATTTATTATAACAGGTTTAAGAGATTAGTCAAATAAATAAGCTTTGTGAAATAAATTATGAAATAAATTAAAAACGGGCCGTCAAAAAAGCATGGCTTTTTCACCATGCTTTCCTCAAATTTATTATGTTTTTTCCGTCATGAGGCTGCGGCCCGTTTCATGCACAGCTTCATACGGCTGCGACGGCCTGCCAGCGCTGCCGCGTATACAGCGCATACCTTTTCCCCGAACTGCCCCGCACCGAATTCCAGCCCCGTGCGGACCGCACCTGCGGACAGGAAATTTCTCCAGGCTGTATCCCCTGCGATTTTCAGGATTTCATCCCTGAATTCCTCATAGGTTTCATACTGGAAACCATTTTCATTTCTTTTTACAATGCCCTCTACGCAAGGGTCTTTTCTGCATATTACGGGAAGGCCGCTGGAAAGCGCCTCAAGATAGGTAATTCCCTGAGTTTCACTCTGGGAGGAGCTGACGAACATGTCACCCGCCCGATAGTAAGCCGTTGTTTCCTCCGGGGAAACCATTCCCGTAAAATGAATGCGGCTGCTGTTCTTCTGCAAATCCGCCAGCTCCTCCAGTTCTTTTCTGTAAGGGCCGTCACCCACAATGAGAAGTTCCATATCGTCACGGTTCATCTGTCCGAAAAAGCTTATGATTTCTTCGATATTTTTTTCTTTGGCAAGCCTTCCCAAGACGAGGAGAACCTTTTGCCCTTCATCGATTCCATATTGCTCTCTGATCCTGTTTCTATCCTCATCCACCTGCTCCCAGCTTACGGGGAGGAAACGTTCCAGCCGTATTCCTGTGGGAATTACCGCTACCGGACGATCTACGCCATAGGATTCCAGCAGCTTCTTTACTTTTGCTGTGGGAGCGATGACAAAGTCGGTTTTCTCCAGGATAAAACGTGAAAACCAGGCCGCCGCCTGCCTGCCCCAGGGCCTTCCGGCGCTGAAATAGTGGGTATAATCCTCATATACCGTATGATACGTATGCACCACCGGAATTCCAAGCTTCCCGGCTATTTTTCTGGCAATCAGAAAGCTGCTGAACTCGCACTGAGAATGTATGAGATCCGGCTGCCATTCGATCAGCTCCTCATAAAGGCTGCTGTCCGGAAAGCAAACAGCTCTGGCGCCGGGATAAATCCTGCTGATATCCACAGAACGCATATAATAAACATCATCCTTTTTATAGGAATGCCCGCAGTCGGAAAGAGTGGCCACCTTTACCTCATGTCCCCTTTTTACAAGCTCTCTCTTCAAAGTCAGTACAGATGTAACTACACCGTTAATAACCGGTTCATACCAGTCAGTTGTAATCAAAATTCTCATATTATGCTCCCCTCTGTGTGCTTTGCAACCTCTATTTTTACAGCAGCTGCAAGTTCTTGCTTTCTGCCTTTTCCTCCGCAAATAAACCTTCATAAATCCCTGCCAGCGCATCGCCTATCTTGGTGATGCTGTTTTCCTGCACCAGCCGGTACGCCTCTTCGGTCAGCCTGGGAAGCCTGCCTTCCAGAATATCCGGAAGAAGCCTTGCAAAATCTTCCTGCCCCCTGCCTTTATATACGGTCCTGCCATGCTCCAGCCAGCCCTCATATACGGGGATATCCCTTGTCAGGACGGGGGTTTCCATGGCCATTGCCTCCAGCATCACAATCCCTTCCGTTTCCTCCAGCGTTGGGAAGAAAAACAAATCGCTGCCGCTGTAGGCATCCATCAGCTCTTCCTTGCCCACAAAACCGGGAAACTGAAGATTGGGAAGCTGTGTTCTTACAGCCTTTCTTATCTTTGCCGGAATCAGCGCGGACGGCGTGGAGCCAAACCAGATAAAATCATACTGCGGATACCATTTTGCCATTTCCACAAAATCCAGGATACCTTTTCTTTCTATATAATGCCCCACGCCCAGAACCACTTTCCGGGATTCTGTGAAGCAGTAGGCCTCGCGGAACCTTCTGGCGCCTTCCTCACTTCTTTTATATGCGGCCAGATCAATTCCGTTTGACAATGCAACCACCGGCTTTCTCAGCCCGTAGGTGTTCAGGAGGCGCGCTGAATAAGGAGTGGGGGTGATAATCACATCACCGCTTTCATAGCACCGTTTTATCCACCGCTTGAACAGCCCCGCCGCCAGATTGGAGCCTGTAAAAGAATTTCTGAAATCCTCCATGGTGGAGTGCCCGTAATAAACCACCTTTTTCCCCTGCATCCTTGCCTTCATTCCCATCCACAGGGAATCGGGAAATACGGTATTCAGCTGCACGATGTTATAGTCCTCTCCGGGAGCATGTGTATAAGGAATCCCCGCATTCTGCAGTGCGCGCGCCTGATGCTCCATTGCACGTCCCACGCCGCTTTTCCCTGCCAGCTTCATACCGCCGTCATAAAGTAATACCTTAAGCATACCTGCACCCTCTTTCCCTTTCGCCTATCTGATAAGTTGAAGCACCTGCGTAAACACCAACTGCAGTCCCAGAGAATATGCCGCAATTGACAGCGGTTTTCCCAGAAGAATGATAAATAAAAATTTTTTAAATGACATGGAAGTCACACCGGCCAGAAAGCACAGCAGATCATCCGGCGCCGCCGGGAAAAAGATTGCCAGTGCAAACCATTTATCAAAGGTTCCGTTTTCCATCCATTTCAGATATTTCCCATATTTCTGTCCGTCGGCCGCCCGTTCCACAGCCTTCATTCCCAGCCGCCTGGAAATCAGGAACGCACAAGCTGAGCCGATACAGATTCCCACATAATTATATATAAAGCCCCACAGAGGCCCGAAAAGCAGCACGCCGCCCAGGCATGACACCCCGCCCGGAATGATTGGCGCCACGACCTGTACCACCTGTATCAGTATAAAAAACAATGGGCCCCAGATACCAAGAGGCTTCAGGAACTGCTCCATTGCTTCCTGAGAGGTAAACAGCCCCTTCTGCATTCCGTATACCGTAAATGCCACGCAGAAGGCAATCCCCACTGCCGTAATCAGATACGAGGGCTTAATCAGCATTTTCCTGTTTTCCAGCTTAACTTTATTGTATTGTGCCTTTTTTACTCCTGCCGCATATTCCATAGCTTACTCCTGTTCTGTCTGTGAACTGTTTTACTTATCTTTCCTTCATTTCCTATATCGTAACAGCCAAAGCTTAAAGAAGAGTCCCGTAATTTCTAAATATTTCTTTAACAAAACTGGTATTTTAGCTTAATTGATAAAAATAAACTGTCCTGGGTTTTATTCCACATTGATACAGCTTTTTATCCGGAGATATATTATAATTGTAATTATACAGAACCTTCATTGTTACTGGCATAATCCGTACTGGCCCGCCTTCGGCGCTGTATTTTGTCATTTCTGCGCTATTTTTCTTAAGATTGATAAAAAACCGGCCCGCACAAATACAAGTGCAGGCCTGACGGATAATTACTTCCAATTACAGAATTATTAAAAGGGGGATATTTAGGATGCAGAAGCATAAAAAAATATTAGTTTTTATATTATGCAGCATTTCAGTTCATGCCCTAATCCTGACAGGATGCGATGCCTGGCCTGCTTCTTCCAAGAAGACCACAGCTATAAGCTCTGCTGAGGAACCATCTTCCGAAGAAGGAGACACCGCCCAATCAGCAGAAACTGAATCAGCTGATAAAAAGGCTGGCAGAGCCGCGGGCTCTAAATTAGCAGATAAAGAGGTAAGCAGAGCCCCAGGCACTGATTCCGTTGATGAGAAGATAAGAACAGCCGCAGACGTGGAGACCCGTGCAGATGCCGAAGCTGCTGCCAGGGAGGATGCCGTCAATTTGGAAATTCTGGAGAAGCGATAAAGGCCACTGAGGGAATGAACAAAAATGGGGACTTATATGATTAAAGTACTGTCAAATTTCTTTGACCTGGATCGGGAGCAGAAACGGGAATATAATTTTGTCCAAAAACTACAGGGTGAGTATGTTCCTTATGATGATCAAAGCAGAGGCGTCAGTGTGATAATCAGCGGATATGAAATCCAGGTCAACGGCACTGTTGATAGATTTTCCTACAAAATAGTGAATCCCTTACCAGAACTTGAATACTTCGACAGCCATCTGGCATTAGAGCACGGAGGTGAAGTGGAAGAGATCCGCGGCGGTCTGATTTCCATTAATCAGGAAAATGGAACCTCCAAAAAATATCTCTCCACTGCCAGCAGGGAATATTAGGAAAGCAACAGTAAAAGAGTCGGCGGAGGAAGAAAACAAGGCACAGCATCTTCCTAAACCAAACCGGAATATGCTGTGCCTTGTTATTATCTTTTTGCGGTCGATTCCTGCTCCAGCAGCTCTCCGGCGAACACCTTATGCTGATGCCCGCTCCTCCCGGCCAGGATATCAAACAGAAGCTTCACAGAGGCCTCCGCGATATGCTGTATCGGCTGGCGGATGGTGGTCAGCGTCGGATTATAATAGCTGCACAGCTCAATGCCGTCGAAGCCGGCCACCGAATAGTCCTCCGGCACCTTTTTGCCCGCTTCCACAATGGCCCTGCAGGCTCCCACGGCCATGGTATCCGAAAGAGCGAAAATGGCAGTAAACTCTTTTCCGGAATCCAGCAGCTCCCTGGTGAGGACATAACCGCTTTCCATGGAGTAGGATTTGATTTCCGGACGCATGTGTCGGATCAAATCCTCGTCCGGCTTGATTCCGTGGTCCTTAAGGGCCTTACGGTAACCGTTCAGACGCATCCTGCCGATACTCGCATCATTGGGCTGGGCGGCGAGTATGGCGATTTTCTCATGTCCCTGACGGATGAGGAAATCCGTCATCCTGTAACCTTCCTTCTCATCGTCCACCGAAAGGGAGGAGTAATTGTCATGATGCATTCCGTCAGGCGCGCAGCCTACAGTGGACAGGATGAAAGGGATACGCAGCTTATGCAGCTTCTCCTCGGAGTGGGAAAAATATCCGCCCAGGAAAATAATTCCCGCCAGGCGTTTTTCCTTCACCAGCTCCAGGGCCACATCCACTTCATCCTCATTGAATTCCACATGCCTGATTACCATGGAATATTTTTTCTTCTTTATTTCATCTTCCATTATCTGTATGGCATCCGCAAAAAAAGGATTGGTAATTCCCTTAACCAGCACCGCCACGCACTTTCCGTCCGTACGCTTCAGATTTCTGGCGCTGTTGTTGGGAATGTAGCCGTACTTCTGAATGGTGTCCATAATCATTTTCTTCGTTTCCGGATTGATGTCCGGATGGTTATTGATGGCTCTGGATACCGTGCTGACTCCTACCTTGCAGATTCTGGCAATATCCTTGATTGTGATCTCTTCCACATCTTCTTCTATCCTCATATTCAAACACCCGTCCCCCGCTCAAGCAGGTATTTTCTACGGATTCCGACAGGAAACCCTGATTTATTTTGCAACAATTCAGGACGTCCTGAACTGCCACTTTATTTTAAAGGACAAATGTGGTGTAAGTCAACCGTATCCTTTTGTCGCGGCACTTATCCTGCAACAGCTCAGCCTTTGGCCGGACTGTTACTGTTTAGTAAAATCATATCTCACGATATGAAGTCCTTTCCAGAACCGTACGTGCG
>OLQH01002176.1_pt1 | contig 12144 bp, 9 predicted proteins | sample 1672671 | NCBI WGS metagenome assembly OLQH01 (sample SAMEA3136712, study PRJEB25190) | human gut metagenome
TACCAGCTTTTGGGCATAATCCGATGGTGTAAGTTCAGCAAGATGGACAGGATTACCGTCATACCAGCCCATATATTTCTCATATACTGCCTTCGAATTATGAGAAACTGTACCGTAATACTGACGAGTATACCAGACTTTCTCCAGTTCCTCCGGAAGCTGGATCATATTGGCAATCTCTGTTTCCGTATAACCTTCATTAATGTAGAGCAATGTCTGGTCGTTAATAAACTTATATACAGCTGCAGTATTGGTCATATATTCCTGAATGGTATCATTTCCCCAATGTGGCCAGTTATGGGACTGGAATACCACATCTGCCTTATCACCATAGAGAGCCAGAGATTCCATGATGTATTCTGCCCATGCGTTTCCATCACGCACCTGGGCTCCACGGAGTGTATACAGATTGTGGAGTGTTCCTGTACAGTTTTCAGCCATCCACAAAGCATTTTTGGATCCAATCCAGAAGTTCATCTCTGCCGGTGCTTCGGTGCCCGGAGTAAGCTGAAATTCAATTTCCACTCCGTCAATGGTATGCTTCTCACCAGTTTGTGTGATTTCAAGTGTAGGAGAAATATAACTTGTTCTACCCTTGGACTGTCCCATACCAATACCAATGGCAAGGGATCCTGTTTCACCACCCTCAAGCATTGTTCCATACTGATAACTTGCTCTTCGTCCCATAGCAGTACCTGCATAAATATTCTCGCTGACAGCATGCTTCTCAAAGCCTTCCGGTGCAATTACCTGCACATTGCCGGCTTGTACCTCTTCTTCCGAAACAATTCCCTTGACTCCACCGAAATGATCAACATGAGAATGGCTGTAGATCACTGCCTTTACAGGAAAAGTGCCCAGATTCTCTTCCACCAGGGCAAGAGCCGCTTGTGCACATCTACTACAATCCATCCTGTATCGCCTTTTATGAATGTGACATTTGACATATCATAGCCACGCACCTGATAAATTCCATCCGTTACTTCAAAAAGACCATAAATGTGATTCAGCTGTGTATCTCTCCAAAGACTGGGATTCGCTGTATCCGGAGCATCCTGATCCAGAAAAGCATATGCCGTCTGACTCCATACAAGCTTTCCGTTCTCATCATAAATATCCAGAGTATCCGGAGAAGCGATCCGACCCTTTGTAGCATTCTCAAACTCTGCAGTATCCTCGAAATCCAGCAATGCATAAACTTCCTGGTTTGCATCAATCGTATACTGAGTGGCCGGTTTACTTTCCGCTGTTAATTCTGATGCTGCAGCTGCAGTTAAACTGCCACAGATAGTCATGGTAAATGTCAATGCAGCGGTAATCAAAGCAATTACTTTTTTTCTTTTCATGTTATTTCCCCCTTGTCCTACAAGAATTTTGAATATTCTCTGCTGTAAATCTTAATTGATCACAAGAGCTATATTTAATAAAAATATAGCATGAATATATCAGGGAAACAATCAAGCTGTTGCGAAATGACATTTTTATTGCGGTAAATCAACACAATAAGCGGTAAAACAACATTTCTTTATATAGTGGGATTACTTTTCATAGCAACTGCAGCCAACCTGACCAGATGATTTTCTTCACTTATAGATTTCATTTGGTCTGCATTAAACAAAATGCATCCACAGTGTCCCGGAAATGTGGGAAAACATATAATTTTCAGATTGGTATCTATTTCCGGACTATAGTCCATGATTTCAAGTGTTTCACCGTACAAGGTGGCACGTTCATAAACATGAAGCCATTTTGCGTCCATATTGGAGAAAAGGCTGGAAAAGGAATTCCCGATCATCTTGTCCAACGGCAGCTTTTCCAGTGTAGCCAAGGCTTCATTCCCATATCGAAAGATCCAGTCCACTGCCTTTTTTTCTTCATTAAATACCATTTCTATATCCGTAAATGCAAACGGGAGACCATCACATATTTTATAATATTTGCCATATTCTTCCGGGGTCAGCGGCAGCTTTTTTTTACTGATCTTTGCAATCATAAGCTCCTGTTTTTTCTGCAGTTCTTCTCTGAGAGCCTTTTTCTTTCGCTTTGTATAGCAGATTTCCTCTCCATTAGACAGTAAAATTTTATCTCCAATATCACTGATTGCAGACACTGCAATCATACAGCCACGTTTTACCTCCATAAACCCTTCATCCAACTGCTTCTTTAATTCTTTCAATGTCATTCGACAACGATAAACACTTCCATCAAACATATGAATCGTACAATGATCATCTGACATGATCACATAAAGAATGTCTGCACACCGGATAGCAATCTTAGTACGATTAAAAATTACTGTAATAAATTCCTGCTGCATAGCTGATTCTCCTCTTATAAGTAAAAATCTACGATTACTCTTTCTTCTTCATATACATTGTTTTACATCCTGCACTCAATTCGTATTATAACACTTTCATCGGTCAGTTCTGAGTATTTTTACATCTCTGAATAAGGGATAACACCAGAACGAAACCCAAATGTTAGCTAAAAAATACTTCTTTTTTGTGGAAAATCATTACACGAACGTGATCAGAAAATAAGAAAAGCGTTCGTTGTCAGCTAATCCAGCTAACATTTCGAACGCTTTGAAGCCCGTCCATAAGAGGATTTGAACCTCCGACCCCTCGCTTAGGAGTTCATCCTGGTACAGAAAACAGCTTGCATTCTATGTCAATCAAAGTCATTCAAAGCCTTGATTTTACTGCTTTTTCTGTCAATTTCAGAAAAGATAAGAAAACCTGTTTTCATCTGAGGAATTACAGTTTGGGTGGAAAAATGGTGGATTTTCCACCATTAGGGTAAAGCCAACCTGTTCCTTCCAATTATAAATGATGACTACCATTACCTGACATTTTACAGTAATGATTATTTGGTTTTCTTATTAGATCTACATTTATTATACCGTGCTTGCGGTCAACTGTCGATAACAAATTGACCGCAAGTATTTTTTCTTACGTTTACAGTACCTTCATTACTTTTAATTCAATTCTAACTCGTTTTTAACTCGTTTCTTTTTGAGTTGAACTGCGTTAAGAATTAACCACTTTGTACTTAGAATATTTTCCCCCACATAACAATTTCAAACGACCTTCTCCTTGAAGTTTTTTTATAACTGTATATGCCTGTGAAGGAGTTACTTTCAACAATTCAATTACATCTTGCTTTGTGATAATTCCGTTCTGAGTATTTGCCAGCTTCATTACTAATTCAGGATATCTAATACTGTCTATGTCTGTCTGTCGAACATACTGTATTGCTTTTTTATTCTCACGATAAATCTTTTTTCCCAGAATGCAAGTACGATTTTTTCCTTTTCCAGATGCTTCAATCAATCCAGATTCAATCATAAACTCAATTGCCGATCTGATCTTATTTTCTCCAAGATTTGTCAACTCAACAATCCGTTCAACAGTACATCTTCTTTCATTATTAAGAACCGACAAAATCATTAACACATATATTGATAACGGTTTCCCCTGTCTGTTTTGCTCATCCGCAACAAATTTTGCAAACGGTAAATCTGCTTTTGCTCTTTGAATAAATAATTTAACAGATCTACTGGTGGACTCAGAATAGTCTGGCCAAGGTCTTCCAAAAATGATAGATCCTTCATAAATTCTATCAATTCCTCTTCCCGTTTTCTCAGCTAAGCCAATTCGTTTCATTGCATCTGCAAGTGCCTGATTACGTCCATGTGGTTCTACTGTAAGAAGATTTTTTAAATTAACCCCATCTATAAATCCGCCAGGATTACTAATAGTCATTCCTTCATCATCTATCAAAACCCTTACTGAGCCAAGCATAGTATAATCCCTATGGCAAAATGCATTTACCAAACCTTCTCGAAAAGCAGCCCAGTCAAACTCCGGGATTGGAATTCTAAATAAGCCATACTCGGTCTCTCTTTCCGGATTCCATGCTTTGACGTATGTCTCATAGCTCTCGAACAATTCAAGAAGAGGTTTATTACTATCCTCATTTACACGGACAGCTGTTCCCTCTAAAACCTGAAATGCAGCTTTCGCTGTTGGTAGCAACTCTGCAATGCGTTCCTCCTTACCAATTAATAGCATACCTGCAACTGTTGGAACATAGTTACCAGCAACATTTGTAACAAGACGCAATGCAATATCCAATTCCTCATCCGGTAAAGAAAGTAAAGTTTTTTCGCCTCCAGATCTATTCTGGATGATTCGCCGAAGTCTTACTCTCTGATTTGGGTCCAAATCATCTAAAGTAGCTCCTGCTAAAGGCTGAGCGGAATAATCAAGCATCCCAAGCTCTGCAAGACGAGATGGGATCTCATATGAATACATTGGTATTACTTCCGGGCTTCCATCCAGCTTATTCCGCCTTCTCAATATTTTCCCTGATGCAGTAGATACAACCCCTCGACTTCTTGGCACTTCAATTTTCAAAACATCCTTACCTTCTTCAGTAATTATCTCTGCCCTCACAGCTATAGGTGGAACAGTGCTATTGGCAATCAGCGCAGTTACTCCTATAGGGTCTCTATGTTTTTTATGAACACCGGTAATTGTTCCATCATCTTCAACGCCAAGGAATAAACATCCCCCGGCCGTATTTGTCATTCCAACAATTTCTTCAATAAGATCGTGATCCGGGTAACATTTTAAATCACTCTTAAACTCGATATCTAAACTTTCCTCTTTAGGAATTGTACGCATCTCAATCCCTCCTATCATTTAACTCAAATATAGTGTAACTCGTTTTAACTCATTTGTCGAGTTAAATATTTCCTCTAATTCATTTTTACGAATTAAGTTGAATTAGGTATGCTAAATGCAATCTTACATATTCGAAATCATCTATTTTAGTTTTATTACATTCTAAATTTGTCAACTATATTTATTTCTTTATAACAAAACAGCGGGCATTTTACCCGCTGTTTTGTAGCTCTGTGTCATTTCGCCTATCACTTTTCAGTTGTCTGCAATTTCTAATGCATTATAATATTCTTCTTGATCTCCATGTGTAACTAACTTTGCTGTTCTTCTGTTTCTAAGAACTTCTCGAATAATGTATCTACTGCAAAAATAAACTTATCTACATCCTTCCGTTCTGCCGGCATTTCCTGCAAAGATTTATGATGCACATATTTCTCCACATACACCCAGCAGGCAATGCTACTGACCTCTGTGATGATATCAGCGAATATCCGTTGCATACTCTGCTCTAGAAAGATTCGGATGGAAGAAATAAATTTCTGTGTGTGGTTTTGAAGGTATATGAGATAAGAGCCAGGAGCAAAAGCTTCTGGTTTTTTTATTGTCTGGATACAAAAGTTTCTCAAAATCTGTTATAGTAAAAAAAGAAAAGCGGAGGAGGGGAATATGGTGACAATCAAGGAAATTGCAGAGGAACTGGGAGTCAGTACAACTACCGTTTCTAATGTGATCCATGGGAAAACAAGAAAAATGTCAGCAGAAACGAGAAAAAAGATCGAGGAAGCGTTGGTACGTTATCACTATGTTGCCGATTACAGAACGGAAAAAGAGACAGAAGAATTAAAATTTATTCTGGTAAGCTTTTGTCTTGGAACGAAAGAAAATATTCTCATGGATCCTTTTTGTGGAGAAATGCTTGGAACGATTGAAAAAGAGCTTCATCTTTATCACAGAAATGTGTGGTACGATTCTTCTTTAAATGAAGACGAACTGATTCGGAAAAGTCAGGCTTTTCAGGTAGAAGGAGTACTGGTTTTGGGACAGAATCCAAAGACCTGTGAGTACTTGTCAAAATGTATGCCAAAACCGGTGGTCTTTATTGATTCAGAGGAAGGGGATTATGATAATGTCAGCGGTCAGAGTGTGGATGGTGCCAGAAGCATGGCAGAGTATCTGCTCAGTCAAGGACATGAAAAAATCGCTTTTTTCTGTGACGAACGGATGGATTATGGAAGTACGAAAGAAAAGCTGCAAGGAGTAAGAGAGGCTTTAGAAGCTGTGGGGAAAAAACTTGAGGAGAAAGATATTTTTGTGGTGCCGGAGGAGCGGCTTCTGCGTTCAGAAATTTTCAGAAGCTTTGTTCCAAGAGCAAAAAAACAGGAATATACGGTAGCTTTTTTCTGCTCGGATTACTATGCCTGTGAGGCTATGGATGTATTCTCTGCGCAGGGATTAAAACTTCCGGAAGAACTTTCTGTGACAGGTTTTGATGATAATCCTCTTGCAAAACTTGTGACGCCCAGGCTGACAACCATCCGTCAGTATCCTTCTCTTCGAGCGAAGGAAGCGGTAAAACTTCTTATGAAAAGGATACGGGGAGAAGCAGTAGCCGTACATAGTTATAGTTTTCCGCTGGAACTGATCGTGAGGGAGAGTGTGAAAAACAGAAACTTTGGGCAGAAGTAACAAAAAGTGGTTTTCATTTTTGTTAAAAGATCTGGTTTTGGAAATAACCGGTTGAATAACCGGAAACAACCATTTAGGCTATATCTCAGCAAAAGAAATTTCCAAGGAGGTTATTCAAATGAAAAAGAAACTGATTTGTGCGTTGATGACAGCTGCAATGGCTGGTTCTCTCGTATCTGGTCTGACTGTGTCTGCAGATTCTGACAGCCAGGTAACGATTTCCCTTTACACCACACTGCCCAACAAGGATGCTCAGTTTGAGCAGTTATGTGAGGAATTTATGGAGGAAAATCCGGATATCAAGGTCAACTATATTGCCTATGACAGCAGTGAGAAACAGAAATGGATGACTCTTTACGCAAGCGGCGATGCGCCAACCATTTCCATCATGGATCCGGTCGATATCCAGGAAAATATTGAGAATATGGCAGCATATGATCTGACAGAAGATTCCTGGATCACGGATCAGGTAGATGAATCCTATCTCGATGTGTTTAAAGGTGAAGACGGAGAACTTTATGCAGTTCCCAACTGTGTGACAGCCATGGGTATCGTTTATAACAAAACCGTCATCGAGAAAGCTACCGGTGAGACTTTCGATCCTTCTACGATCAAGAGTAATGCAGACCTTGAGGCTCTCTGTGAGAAAATTCAGGCAGGCGGCGTGGCACCGATCATGTTTACCGGTGTGGACTGGTCTTTGGGATCTCACTATCTCAGCCAGGTATTTTCCGGTATTCAGGGAGATGCGGAAGCACAGCAGAATTTCATCAACAGTCTGAAGGATGGTTCCGCAGAACTGAAGAGCAACGATGCCTGGAACAGCGTGATGGACACCTTTGATATTATTGCAAAATACAATTATAATGCCAATGACCCGCTGGTTGGAAACACAGATATTGATGGTCAGGCCATTGCAAAAGGTGACGTTGCCATGTGGTTTATGGGTGACTGGGCATGGAATTATATAAAAGATTCTGCTTCCGCAGATGACGAATTCGGTTTAATGCCCTGTCCGCTGACCGGAAAGGAAGAGGATGCGGTAAATACAGAACTTGGCGTTTTCTGTTCCAAAGGTTACTGCATTGATGCAAGCCAGAATTCAGAGGAACAGCAGGAAGCAGGAAAGAAACTGGTAGAATTTTTCTGTGTGGAGAAAGCACAGGAGATGTCCGATCTTCTGGATATGGCATTGCCGTTCAGTAAAGTGGATGTTTCTTATGATAATCCGCTGGTTGCTTCTACTCAGGATTATATTGCAAACGGAGCAGTATCCAGTACCTATGCATTCAGCCGTCTCCTGCCGTCAGATTTCTGGTCAGAAAACGGAGCCGTTATGCAGCAGTATCTTACCGGTATGATGGATCGGGATACAGCAGCTGATGCAATCCAGACCTATTGGCAGAATCAGAAATAAGAGACAGGCAGGAAAAGGAGAAAAACATGCTTCAGTTTACTAATAGCCTGGATTCACTGATGCTTCAGAAAAAGGGAAAGAGCCGTTGTATCAATCAGGAAAATCCGAAAGGTGAAAAGGGAAAAGGCGGAATGGCAGCAGGAAGCCTCGGCGCAGGCAGAAAAGGCTCTCCCTGCATGCAGAAGATCATTCCAGGAGAAACAAGAGTATTGGCTGAAATGGAAGGACCGGGTGTGATACAGCATATCTGGATGACTGTGACAGACCGTACGGAAAAAGATTATTACGTGTTGCGTGATCTGGTTTTGAGGATTTACTGGGACGATGAAGAAGAACCGTCTGTGGAAAGTCCATTGGGAGATTTTTTCTGCTGTGGGTTTGCAAGAGAATGTCTGGTAAATTCGCTCCCGATCGTGGTGAATCCTTCCAGAGGCTTCAATAGTTATTTTCAGATGCCTTTCCGAAAAAAAGCCCGTATTACATTGGAAAACCAGCATGAAGCAGAAGTACCGGCATTTTTCTATCAGGTTGATTATACTCTTTATGATGAGCTTCCGGAGGATATGGCTTATTTCCATGCACAATGGAGACGGGAGCGTCTGACGGAGCTGAAGAAGGACTATACGATTCTGGATGGCGTAAAAGGAAAAGGTCATTACGTTGGTACCTACCTGGCCATTGCAGCCCTGGAACGTTACTGGTGGGGCGAGGGAGAATTAAAGGTTTATCTGGATGGTGATGAAGAATATCCGACCATCTGTGGTACGGGAACAGAGGATTATTTTGGCGGCGCCTGGAGCTTTACAAGAACAGAAAATGGCGTGGCCAAGGAACAGACGTATTGCACACCTTTTATGGGATATCCCTATTATTCCAGAGAAGACGACACAGTCTATAATCCCTATCATATGAATGATACACCAACGGAACGTGGTTTTTACCGTTGGCACATTTTGGATCCGATTCTTTTTGACGAAGACATCCGTGTGACGATCCAGCAGATCGGTGTCTGCCACAAAGGTCTCTTTGAACGGCAGGACGATGTATCCAGTGTTGCTTACTGGTACCAGTCAGAGCCGCATCAGCCTTTTCCGAAATTGTTATCCAAAGAAGAGCGCTGGCCGAGATAAGAATTGATCAGAGATGAAAAAGAGCAGGAACTTTTCCGGGAAAAAGTTTCTGCTCTTTTTCTGTGAATGCAGGCGAAGATATTTGGATTTGATTTTAAATACTTGCAAAATCTCGCAATACATGGTAATATAGACTATCATTTCAAAGTCAATCTTTACTTATCTTTTTTATTCATCTATATCATCTTTATATCTTTATAATCCAAACAATACCACACATTCAAATGAATCGTTACACCATTTTTTAAGAAAGGGGTATTTCTATGTATTTATTTTTAGCAGGAAAAGTAGAAAAAGGGGGGATTCTATGCAGATTTATTCTGCAATGATTCCGGTGAAGGAAACATTTTCAAAGAAAGAATTTGTGCGGCTGCTCTTGGAGTGGAATCAGGGAAGTCCGCATGACAGGATGAAGGGAGTGCGCTGGCAGGAGGAACAAAGACTGCTGGCAGTGGAAGACCTTCCGGAAAAGCGGATAATCGCGGCAAGATTTCAGAAAACAGACAGTTATGGAATGATCTGGACGTCTGATCTTGTCCTGAATCTGGAAGAAAAGAGACTTTCTGTCAGGCTGGATCAGGAAGTGACAGAACAGACAAGCTCATTTTTTTACCGTTTTTCTCCCCCATATTTTATCAGACTGGTGATACGGAAGGGGTACGCTGGAATGGATGGGAGGCTGCCTGTTACAGGGAAGCCCGTATCTTTGGGAATCGGAGAAAAAGAACTGGCAGAAAGGGTACTCCTTGGAAAAGAGCACTTTCAGCTGCCGATCGTCTATCTGACAAAAAAATGGGACGGCTGTTACCCTCTGAATGCCGAGCTGCTTTCGGAGCAGCTTCAGGGAACGGCTCATGTATTGAAAGAAACGACGCCGGAGCTTGGGAAGCTTCTGAGAAAAAAATGTAACGGGGAAAATCCGCATCATGGAGCCATTGGAATTTATTATCCCTGTGTCTCTGCAGAAAATAAAAAGATCCATTTTGAACCATATACGGAAGAAATTTTGTTACAAAAAATTGTCAATATGATCTATCGGTATGAGAACCAGCAGACAGTAAGATGAATCGTCCGAAAATGCCCTTTTGTTGGCATTACTTCCAATGACACCATACTTTGCCGTATAAGCATCATAAACTTCATTTAAACGTTTCTGAAGAGCAGCAATATCCTCATCACTGGAATATTCATCCATCTGCAGGGCAATCAATTCTCTTATGGTATCTCTGACACCAATCATTCCTTTTACACGCTCTGCTGTCATTGCCGGCATTTTAACCGGATTCATAAGGGAATTGATCCGATAATAGATCTGATCATCAACCACTGTAAAGCTGTAATTTCTTACGTTCGGATCAGCCGGGATACTTTCTATCATTTCATCCAGTTCCGATTCCCGGTCAAGTGCAGGTGTCATAGTTCCCTGAATATGTTTGATTGCTTCTGACAGCTGAATTTCCAGATCTGCTTCTTCTATCGGTGAACAGGTTGTTTCTATACCATATGGACCTGAAACCTCTTCCATTTTTCCAAGAATCATTTCCGGATGCTCTGCAAAATATTGATTTACCTTTATTCCGTTTGCGTCACTACCAAGCTGAACCCATTCCGGCTCTTCATGGGAAATACTTTCTCTCTTCTGAAAAAACAGGATGTCCGCCGTTACTTCTGTTCCTGCATTGGCTGAAAATGCGGTATTGGGAAGTCTGATTGCCCCAAGCAGTTCTGCCCGCTCAGCAAGATATCTTCTCACTTCCGGTGATGCTTTGTCCATCGTTCCTTTTGTGGTAATCAGTGCAGTTACACCACCCGGTCGAAGTTGATCTAAGGATTTTGCGAGGAAATAATCATGAATAAAGAAATTGTACTTTTCATACTGCCTGTCATTTACTTTATAGGCTCCGAAAGGTACGTTTCCGATTACCACGTCAAAAAAGTCATTCGGGTAATCTGTTTTCTCAAATCCTTTAATCTGGATATTGGCATCTGGATATAACAGACTGGCGATTCTTCCGCTGATGCTGTCCAGTTCGACACCATACAGCTTTGAATTTTCCATTTTCTCTGGAATCATACCAAAGAAATTGCCCACGCCCATTGCAGGCTCAAGAATATTTCCTTTTTCAAATCCCATATTTTCCAGTGCCTGATACATACTCTCAATGACAATGGGCTGTGTATAATGGGCATTCAGGGTAGATGCTCTTGCGGCAGCATATTCTTCCGGTGTTAATACTGTCTTCAGTTCCAGATATTCGGTTTCCCAGGCAGGCTTGCTTTCGTCAAAAGCATCTGACAATCCGCCCCAACCAACATACCGGGATAAAATCTCCTGTTCTTCTGCTGTTGCATGACGGTTTTCACTTTCGCATTTTTTAAGCAACTGAATAGCCATGATGTTTGCACGGAATTTTTCTTTTGCAGTCCCCCGCCCAAGAGCATCGTCTGTAATGTGAAAATTAACCACCTGTATTGGTTCTGATATTTCTGAATCCTCTTGAGCAGGCAATTCGTTTGTCATTGCCTGCTGATCAGGAAATAATGGTTCTTCCGTTTCTGCATCTTCTGGCAATTCAACATCCGGTAACTGGCTCTGAAGCTCCTGCATATCTGCCAACTGCTGTGCCTCTTCTCTTTCCTGATATCTTTCCTCCATTTCTTATCTGTAACAGAAAAAGCCTGTCCAGATAGATTTCTTTTTGAAATCTGATCCAAACAGGCTTACTGTTGACCTTAGTTTTCACTAAGCAAAGATTTTATTGTATTCACACCTAATAACTTACCGCCGGATATTTCCCTTCCTCTTTTTTCTTATCTGAGCTTGAATTTACATCCACTTTCTCAAATAAACAGCTGGCTTTTCTCTTTTATTAGAATTTCGATTTATTTCCAGCTATTATACCAGCAATGCGTTTTATTAGACAGCGGCTAATAGGATTCTTTCCGTATTAGCTGATATTCCATTCCATTTTCCCTCTGAAAAAACAAAAAAGCGGAAATTATATTAGAAATTTTTCTAATACATTCCGCTTTTGATAGGACGTCCCGTGCGGGAATCGAACCCACATCTAGTGCTTAGGAGAGCTCCAACCTATTGTCACTCTCTGTCAATCTGAGGTAAGGTAAACCCAAGTGGGATACTATATAAAACTGTTTCCGATTCAATTCGAGTTATTCTGAATACCCCCTCTGTCAAGCTCTGTAAAGCTCTGAAAGTTAGCTG
>OLQH01002177.1_pt1 | contig 12144 bp, 15 predicted proteins | sample 1672671 | NCBI WGS metagenome assembly OLQH01 (sample SAMEA3136712, study PRJEB25190) | human gut metagenome
TTTTTTAGCATTTTCCCACTCTTTCTCTATTTTGTCGGGTTTCATCCTTCTTACCTCCTTTTTTTACCGGCTGACCTCGGTGGTGCCAACGGTTGTTATTACTGTAATCCATCCAAAGACAATGGATAACCTCCCTGGGCTATGGACCTTAACGTTTGTAGCCCTTCTTCTGAATATTCCTCGTTTAAAAGCACCTCTATCTCCTGAGCAGATTTCTTGTCCTTTAAAATATCAAAAATTAACTCTGAAAATTTTTTTACATCTGTGATGGATACCAGGACTGTAAACTTTGTCACCTCTATCACCTCCTATCCTGGTTTTGTTTAGTTTTCTAAACTTTTGTGTCAAAAAAATATTCTGTTATACTTTCAAATGGTATCTTTAATAACTCTGCGGATTTCGATATTTCACTTTGTGTAAAATCCAGTTTCCCATTTAAACGCTTGCTAAGTGAAACCTTTCCAATGCCTAAGGCTCTGGCAAAATCATTTTGTGTATTATAAATTTCTTTTATTCTACCTCTGAGTTTGCTATAATTAGCAGACATATAATCACCTCCGTTCTGTTTAGTTTTCTAAACTAAATAAATCATAGCATATGTTTTTTATTTAGTCAATACGTTTTTTTACTTTTCTAAACTTTTTCTTCGAAAATCTTATATTTTCGTTGCGTTTTCTGAACATCTGTGATATTCTATTATCATAAAGTGAGGTGATAAAGTGAAGACAACCGCCGATAGAATAAAAGAAGCTATGGAAATAAGGAGCATGAGACAGGCTGATATAATAGAAAAAACAGGAATCTCCAAAGGTGCTCTTAGTTCATATATTTCGGGGAAATACGTACCAAAGCAGACTAATACTTATAAAATAGCAAAAGCGTTAAACGTTGACCCTTCTTGGTTAATGGGATATGATGTTCCAATGGAGTCCAATAAGTCAAAAGGCGGAATGAGCAACTACGAACTTGCTACGCTTATTAAAAAGCTAAGAGAAGATTCAGATGTACAAAAGTTGGTAAGAGATTTTGAAGCAATTTCAGATGATAAAAAAGCTATCGTCTTAAATCTTATTGATGCATTAAAGGTAAAGGAGTGACTAATCACTCCCTTCCCCTTTCTGCGCAATAACTTCTGCAAGAGATAAAATAAAATCTAAATCATCAATTTGCAGTTGCTTTAAAAATTCATTAACCAGCGCAATATAATCCTCTTTGCTCATGCTTATGCCTCCCTCCGCTACCGTCCCGCACAAACAAACATATGTTCGAAATTCCTATGTATATATTACTACGAGTTGGGGGAATTTACAATGGAATTTTTTGACGGTAGCAAATATATAGTTTTTACCCCCTCTATATATAAAGAGGGAAGTTTTAGGCAAAAAGTTACAAAAAATTTTAAAATTTTAGCTGGTAGTTTTTACCAGGAGGGAGGAACGAATGGAAAAAGGGAAAAACGGGTCATTGTCTAAATTTTCAGACAAGCAATTGATGTTTTACAGAAAGGTGTTTTTACTACTTGGGGCGTTAATGATAATATGCCTTCTTGGCGTCTTTGTAGGTTCTCCGTTTGGGGTAACGCATTTCGTTTTTATCGCGCTTGCAATCCTGATGTTTGGTTTGTCAAACGGATACAAGAAGGAATTAGACAGAAGAAAATATGGGACTGATGAAACCGTAGAACCGGTAGCAAAGCCACAAGTAAAACTGGATATTAAAGTGGTTGGTAACGCAGCCTTACCGCAAGACGAAATATACGAAAAAGAGCATCATAATATTGCTGGCACTTCGTATCGGCAAGCTACAATAAAGTCGCTTGGGTTAGAAAACGATTGCTATACATGGACAAAAAAAGAACTTGTCGAATACGGTATGGAAGACGAAAACATATATCAGTTAGAGTTCGAGCCTGATAAGGTGGAATTGATCGAAGAGCCAGACAACGAACATGATCCAAACGCAATAAAGGTTATAATTGATGGTGAACATGTCGGATATATTAAAAAGGGGAGCTGCTCCCATGTGAAAAAACTAATCCATGAAGATAAAATAGCGAAAATATCCGCAGAAATACATGGAGGAAAATACAAACGCATCGTGAGTGAATACGACTATGATAAAGATAAAGACGTAGCAACATTAGAAAAAGGTGAAACTAATTTCTTTATATCAATCTATATTTATATTAAAGAATGAAAAAAACCGCCCCGGTATTGGCGTACCAGAGCGGCTTACATAGATACTGTTACCAGGCGTACACCTGATAAAATATCGCTTCAGACAAGCATATTATATCATTTTCCGTTACGCCTGGCAATGGGCGTATTTTTTATACTCAAGGAGGATGATATTATGGGAAACCCAAAGAAAAGGAAGGACGGGAGGTACTGTAGGACTGTTACCATAGGAATAAAGAATGGTAAGTATGTCAGAAAGAATATTTACGGTACCACATTAAAAGAACTTGATAAGAACTACCGGGAGTTTATGAATCTATTTGACAAGGGAGTGATACTTGATAATCAAAATATCACTACTTATGAACTGGCAGCACAATGGTACGAATCAAGAAAATCAAGGACCCTGGCAGCTGAGACAAAGCACAGGTATGAAACTAAGTTCAGGCATTTAAAAGAGACCCAAATAGCCGAAATGAAAGTCACAGATGTAAAACCATTTAACATAGAGAAAGTTTTAGCTGACTTTATAGACAGTGGCCGGGAAGCTACTGCAGAGGTAATGAGGGTTTTTTTAAAGAACATTTTTGACTATGCCATTGAGCAGGACCTAGTACTCAAAAATCCGTGTATAAACATTAAGGTATCGCACCGGCCAAAGGAAAAGCGCGCCTTAAATGAAATTGAAAAACGCAAGATAGAACGTGCAATGCTTTCTCCACGGGATATGGCATTTCTGAGCATATTCCGCTACACAGGTGCCAGGAGAGGTGAAATCCTTGCATTGTCAAAGAGTGATTTTAATTTAAGCGAAGGATATGTTAGAATTAACAAGACAGTTGTTGATAACAACGGCCATGCATTTGTAGAAGATAAGACTAAAACCCCTGCTGGAGACCGTATAATGCCAATTTTAGCGCCGTTACGTCAGCCCCTGGAGGAATACCTTAATAGCCTTAATGATGACTACTTATTTTTTAACAAAGCCGGCAAGCCCATGAGTAACCAGAGTTTTTATAATTACTTTCGGAAAATAAAAAAAGAAGTGGGCTTACCAGATGATGTAACAGCCCATACCTTCCGACATAATTTCATTTCAGAATGCTATCAGGCCGGAGTAGATGTGAAAAAGCTGCAGCAGTGGGTGGGCCACGCTGACATAAGAACTACATTAAACACATACACGCACTTAGAAAAAGGATACGTACAAGATGGCGAAGAAATGAATGAGTATTATGGTTATGTCGTCAAAATGTCGTCAAACTCAAAAAGCAGGAATTCAAAAACCGCAGAAAGTGGCGTAAAATAAGGGTTTTTTGATGGTAAGTTTTTAGTTTGACCAATCGGTATAGAGATTGTAAACACATTTCCCCCGAAATACAACAAATGGAAAATGGAGATGCCGGCAGCGACATCCCCATCCATATTATATGCCAAACAACCGCCTGGCGTTCCCGGCCGTGGTTTCCACCACGGTCTCATAGCTGACACCCTTTATCCTGGCGATCTCCCGGGCAACAAACGTAAGAAAGGACGAATTGTTCCTCTCCCCCCGGTGGGGCTCAGGCGCCAGATACGGACAATCCGTTTCCAGCAGAATGTAATCCAGAGGGGCATATGCTACAATTTCCTTCAGCTTCTTTGCATTGGCAAAGGTAGCGACTCCCCCGATGCCAAGAAGGTACCCCATGTTCATGTACTCTCTGGCGTGCTCTCTGGAATACGAGTAACAGTGAATCACTCCCGTAAGGGCATCCGCGCGCTCAGACTTCATAATGTCAAGGGTATCCCTGGCTGCGTCACGGCTGTGCACAATTATGGGATATCCAACTTCTTTTGCCAGGTCCATCTGACGGACAAACCAGTGCTTCTGCACCTCATGGTTTTCTCTGTTCCAGTAATAGTCAAGCCCAATCTCTCCTATGGCCACCGTCTTTTCTTCCATACAAAGGCTCCGCAGCCATATCATCTGTGTCTCATCCAGATCGCCCACTTCGTCGGGATGCACTCCCACCGCCCCGTAGATAAAGGGGTATTTCTTCATAAGCTTCACGGTATCTCTGACGCCCCGCAGACTGGCTCCTACATTTATAATCGTGCCTACCCCCAGGTCCGCCATGGATTCCAGCAGTTCTTCCCTGTCTGGTTCAAATGCCTCATCGTCATAATGGGCATGGCTGTCAAATATCATTGGACATTCCATTTTCTCTCACGTTCTCCTTCCGGCTTCTTATGTTCTTCTGTCATTCTATCTGTTCCAGCGGTATGTTTTTCTTTTTCAGCCTTTGGTAAACCCACCCTCGGAAAAGGGTATAAACCACGGAACTGAGAGGGATAAATACAAGCATCCCCACGATCCCCATAAGGCTGCCACCCAGGGTTACAGCCACCAGCACCCAGATGGAGGGAAGCCCCACTGACCCGCCCACCACATGAGGGTAAATCAGATTCCCCTCAATCTGCTGGAGGATCAGGAACATAACGATAAATCCAATGGCCTTTACCGGACTCACCATTAATATCAGAAACGCACCTATTACACACCCGATAAATGCCCCAAAGATAGGAATCAAAGCTGTAAATGCTATCAAAACTCCAACCAGCAGAGCGTACGGGAACCGGAAAATAGTCATAGTGATAAAAAACATAGTTCCCAGAATCACTGCTTCCACACACTGTCCTGTGAGGAAATTGGAAAAGGTCTTATAGGACAGGGAACAGACATTGGTCAGCACCTCTACATGATCCTTCTTTAAAAAAGCGTACATGATTTTTTTCATCTGCCTGCTCAGCTTCTCCTTCTGCAGAAGAATATAGCAGGCGAATACAAATGCAATAAAGAAGTTGGCCAGACCGCTGATAATGGTCTTTGCTGCTGAAAAGGTGGAGTTGAGCACACTCCCCGCGCCATTTTTAAAGAAATCAATGCCGGTCTGAATCATCTGGTCCCAATTAAACTCAAGGCTGTTGATCCACCCTACAATCTCCTGATTATCCTGAAATAGTTTTTCTCCCCAACTCTGCAGGTTAACCGCAAAATTCTGGAGGCTGGTTCCCAGACTCATAATAGTCGTGCCCAGCTGGGGAACTACCACAAACATTACAAGCACTACAACCCCGATTACGATACACATGGTAAGAATCAGACTGACCGGACGGGCCAGCTTTCTGACCGCATGATTCTCTTTCCACTTCCTCTCATGGAACAGGTGCTTTTCCAGAAAATGCATGGGTACATTCAGCACAAATGCTACCGCCGCTCCCAACGCAAACGGAAATATTATGTTCAGCAAAAACCGGGCTGCATTGATAATCACTCCAAAATTCTGGAGCCCCACCAGAATCAAAATGGTGAATATGATCAGTCCTCTTAATTTTTTTATATTTTCTTTACCTAAATCCATAGATTCACCTAATACTTTCTACCCCTATCCGCTGTCAGATGCCCAGCTTGCCGCGCACCCACTTTAAGAACTGTATCACCGGAAGATTCAAAAAAGCCAGACCATATACGGTAAACAGTTGTGTCAGAGTAAGTGTCTGTACCTTAAAAATCCCGTGAAGCCCTGGGATCATTAATACACAGGTCATAAGAAACAGGCCGATAAAAAATGCCCCGAATAAATATTTATTGTTAAAAAATCTTTTAGTAAACAAAAGCGGCCGATCCGACTTACAGTTATATCCGTGGAAGAGCCGGGAAATACACAGGGTGCCGAATGCCATGGTGCTGGCCAGCAGCGCGTCCCCGTTCTGATAGCCAATATAAAACCCTATCATGGTCATAATACCGATACAGAGCCCTTCCAGCCCGATCTTAGATAAGAAGTCCTTTGTCAGGATTGACTCGTTCATAGGTCTTGGTTTTTCATCCATCACTTCACTGGAGTGAGGCTCAAGTCCCAGTGCAATTGCCGGAAGACTGTCTGTAAGCAGGTTGATAAACAGCAGGTGCACCGGAGCAAAGGGTACGGGAAGCGCCATAATCGAAGCATACAGAACCGCCAGTATGGCCCCGAAATTTCCGGAAAGAAGAAATTGAATGGAGTTCTTTATGTTCTTGTATACATTTCTTCCATTTTCCACTGCCTTAATAATAGTGGCAAAGTTATCATCCGTCAATACCATAGAGGCAGCATCCTTGGAAACCTCGCTCCCTGTAATGCCCATAGCCACACCAATGTCCGCCTGTTTCAGAGCAGGGGCATCGTTCACTCCGTCCCCTGTCATGGCCACAATGTTCCCCTTTTCCTGCCATGCACGGACAATCCGTATCTTATGTTCCGGGGATACTCTTGCATATACCGAAATGCCCTCCACAAAGTCCTTCAGCTGCTCATCATCCATAGTTTCAATCGCAGCACCCTCGCAGGCCTCACTTTCTTCCTTCAAAATCCCGATCCGCTTTGCTATGGCTGCCGCGGTAACCTTGTGGTCACCGGTGATCATAATCGGTTTGATTCCCGCCCGGATGCATTCAGACACCGCCTGGGCAGACTCTTCCCTGGGGGGATCCATCATAGAAATCAACCCAATAAATGTAAGGTCTTTTTCATCTTCCAGCGTCAGGGGGCGGCCCTCCTCAATCTGCTTGCAGGCAAACGCCAGCACTCTCAGTCCCCCTCTGGAGAATTCCTGGTTCTGGGCTTCTATGGCTTTTCTGTCTTCCGGGGTAAAAGTCTGTATACCGCCGTCCTTCAGAATATGTGTCATTCTGTCCAGAAGGACATCCACAGCACCTTTGGTAACCATAGTGTATCCGTCCTCCAGCATATGTGCGGTTGACATAAGTTTTCTGTCGCTGTCAAAAGGAATTTCATCTGTCCTGGGGTACTGCTCTCTCACAGAAGCTGCAGTCACTCCAAGCTTATCTCCCATATTAATCAGGGCTGTCTCCGTGGGATCCCCAATCTCCTGACCGTTGAGATTAGTAGAATCGTTGCACAGAATACTGTATTTCAGCAGCCGATACTGTACACTGTCATTACAGTCAATATTCTCTGCAGAGATTCTGGTCTCATCGGTGTAGTAATCCTCCACGGTCATTTTATTCTGGGTCAGTGTACCGGTTTTGTCGGAACAGATAATAGAGACACTTCCCAGTCCCTCCACCGCCTGCAGCTTTCTGATAATAGCGTGTTCCCGGGCCATTTTCTGGGTCCCGAAGGACAGCACAATGGTTACAATAGAACTCAGAGCCTCAGGTATGGCCGCAACCGCCAGTGCCACTGCAAATAAGAATGCATTTCCTATAGATTCCCCCCGAAATACACTGATGCCAAACAAAATACCGCAGAACACCAAGATCAGGACGGATAATTTTTGTCCGAATTTATCCAGGTTTATCTGCAGAGGTGTCTTTTTCTCTGACGTGCTTTTCAGCAGAGACGCTATCTTCCCTACTTCTGTATTCATCCCTACACCGGTTACCAGATAGGTGCCTCTGCCGTAGGTGACAAAACTTCCGGAGAATACCATATTGGTCTGATCTCCAAGGGGCCTCTCTCCTTCCAGCTTGGTATGAGTTTTTTCTACCCCCAGGCTCTCCCCGGTAAGCGCGCTCTCATCGATCTTCAGACTGGCATTTTCCAGGATTCTTCCGTCAGCAGGCACACAGTCCCCAGCCTCCAGCAGGACCTCATCACCCACCGTAATCTCGGAGGAGGGGATCTTTACAACGTTCCCGTTTCTCCTCACCTTTGCCTCCGGCCCGGACAGCTTTTTCAGACTGTTCAGGGACTGCTCCGCCTTTACCGTCTGCACAGTTCCCAGAATTGCATTGATGGTAATAACCACCAGAATTACAATTGCACTCTCTGCATCCCCCAAAAAGCCTGATACCGTAGCTGCGATTATCAGGATAATAACAAGGAAGTCTTTAAACTGTTCCAGGAAAATCTGAGGCACTGTTTTTTTCTTTCCCTCGGCAAGCTCATTGGGACCATATTTTTCCTGGTGTTCCTTTACCTGGGCGTCTGTGAGAGGCTTCAGTCCGCCGTTTATCTCCTTGCGGACCTCTGACTTAGCCATTTGATAATACTTCTTCATTCCAATCCCTCCACTATGAATTGTTCTTTGGTTAGGTATATTTTCCCCTTCCCAGGGGGAGTTTACACAACTGATTTTCTGTAAACGCAAAAAAGAGACTCTTATTGCACAAATCAGTCATGCAATAAAAGTCTCGCTGTTTCATTACGATACGGACGGAATCTGCTTCCATCGAGATTGACGACACCGCACACGCCCGGTTTTCAGGCATCAGCTACTCCCTTTTACTAAACTCTACTATAAAAGAACCGGCTGGGATTGTCAATGGAAACCTCATAAAAAATGCGTAAACTTTTTATTCTGTGAGATACCTGTGGCATAACTCCATGCGCCGCTCCCTGTTCAGGCCCATCTGGTTCTCCAGAAATTCCTTCAGCGAGCCGTACACCCGGTCTATCGTCTGAAATACAGATTCCAGATATCCCCTCTCCACTCCGTTCAGTACCCGGAGCGTGCGAAACACTACCGGATCTGTGGTGAACCTGGAGACCATTTCCTGCATCCTCTGGGTCTCAGGCTCTATGTAGGTATTGGTCAGCATATAGTCCTGCAAAATGGTTTCCCTGTCCACATTCAAAGCGCTCAAAAGGAGGGCAGTGCCTGTTCCCACCCGATCTTTTCCTGCCGTACAGTGCCAGAGCACCGCACCCTCCTCCTGCTCCAGCAATATCTCAAAAAACCTCCGGTAATGGTATACGGATTCCTCATTGGTGACCAGCTGGGGATAGATATCCTCTCCGAACGCCATTGGGTTATCCTGTATTTTCCGGGTATACTCCATCAGCATATTCATAAAACTCTTTGCATTATTCTCCTCTTCCCTGGTGATTCCCATCTGGGCCTCTGTGAGGATCGGGTTATGTATAAAAGTGACCCCTTCAATGGGAGGATCCGGCTTCTGGTCCATCTCCGCCCTTGTTCTGAAGTCAACTACCGTCTTCATCTGGTACTCATCCGTCAGCGTCCGGATATCCCGGTCCGTTGCCCTCTCCAGCGTTCCGCTGCGAAGCAGCCTTTTCGGGCGGATCTTCTTTCCCTCCAGTGTATGGTATCCCCCCAGATCTCTGGTATTATACAGATTCTCTAATTCTATTCTCGTCTCCATTGCATCCTCCTGGCATCTAAAAATCAAATAAGCTCAGCTGCGTCACTTCATAACTCCGTTTGTAAAAATGTATAATATCCTTCATCTCATAAAGAATTCCATACCCTTCACACCGGCTTTGAAAATGCTTCCAGAGCTTTGCCGCATGAGGACTTCTGCACTCGTAGCGGTTCCCATATCTTTTAATATACCGCTCTGCCAGTCCTTCTCCGGGAAAAAGCTCTTCTATCTTCTTATAATACCATTCCCTCTGGTTATCCCGCAAGGTCATACCGAACGCGGGATAGATAAAACAGGCCCCCGCCTCGTGAGCCCGCTCCACAATCTCCAGCACATTCTCCACACTGTCCTCCAAAAACGGGAGCACGGGCATTAGCAGGATACCGGCTGGAATCCCGCATGCTCTCAGCTTTGCCAGCATTTCAAATCTCTGAGAAGAAAGAGAAACACCCGGCTCTATCTTCCTGCACAGTGCATCGTCCGCCGTTGTAATCGTCACCTTGCACAGCACCGGCGAATGCTCCTGAATCTGCTTCAGGACATCCGTATCCCGCAGAAGAAGCGCACTTTTGGTCGCAATTGTAATTCCGAATCCGAAAGCGTCAATCAGTTCCAGAGCATGCCGGGTAAGACAGAGCTTCTCCTCAAAAGGATTATAGGGATCGCTCATAGAACCGGTCCCCACCACCCCCTTTTTTGTCTTTCTCCTGAGATCATCCCGGACAATCCGAAGCGCGTCTTCCTTCGCCCGCACCCGGTCAAAGTCCTCTACCCGATAACAGTCTGACCGGCTGTCACAGTAGATGCACCCGTGGCAGCACCCTTTATAAATATTCATGGTATAGTCGTTCCCAAACCAGGCAGTGCTTTTATTCTTCGTTACAATTGTTTTCGCAGGAATATATTCCATATACATACCCTCATTTCCGGTACGGCAAGTACTTCCTCTCACCGTCCTCCGTACAAAATATCCATCGTATAGTCATGCAGTGCTTCTTTATGAAACGTATCCAGCTCCATAAATCTGGAATAAAAAATATCTACCATAATCAGAATAGGGAACTGAGGCGATATGGCCTTCCCGTTTTCCAGATGCTCTTTCACTGCAAAGAGAAGAATCTCATCACAGAATTCCTGAAACTCTTTCTCCCGTCTGGAGGTCATCAAAATGGTGGTAGCCCCTCTTGTCTTGGCTGCACGGAGGGAGGTCATAACCTCCTGGGTTCTGCCGCTGATACTGATGGCGATTACCGCACAGTCCTCGTCTAGAAGGACAGAGTTCATCTTCATAATATGGCTGTCAGTGATAGACTCCATATTCACCCCGATACGCATAAACCTCAGCTTCATCTCCTGGGCTACGAGACCGGAGCTTCCCCTCCCATATACATAGACCCTCTTCTTTGTGGAAAGGATATGGACGATCCGATCCAGCTGCTGTTCGTCAAGAAGAGCATAGCTTTTTGTCAGAAGTTCCTGATAAGTGTTCAGAACCTGCTTGGCAGAATCATCGGTAATCACAGGCTGATTCTCCCCGAAACCCTGCTGGTACCGGAACAGGAACTCCCGGTATCCTTTGAATCCGCATTTTTTCGCGAAGCGGGAAAGGGATGCTTCCGAGACATAAAGCTGTCTTGAGATATTTTTGGAAGAAAAATCTATAGCCTGGGTGTTATGAATAAAAAAATCAGCTATGGTTTTTTCTATAGGTGTAAAGCTGTTATACATAGACTCAATAAGCGGAATGATAGTTTTCTCATATTGATCCATAGAAGGCTCCTTACTTGTGTTTTGCACAAAAATGATAGAACGCCCCCAGCATTCCGGCCTGATTCTGGTTCTCGGCAAAGGCAAGCTTTGTTTTAGATGCCACTGCGGGAATCAGATACCGGTGAAGGGCTGCTTTTATTCTATCATATAAATACTCCTTTTGGGCCATAATTCCTCCGCCCAGAACTACCATCTCCGGATTGATCACATAGCAGATGTTTGCAATTCCCTTACCCAGCACCTCCGCCATCTCATCAATAGCCTGTACACAGTCCGGATCTCCCTGCTTTGCCATATCAAATACCATTTTGCCGTTCACTTCTCCCCTGGACAGCCCCTTTTTCGCCGCCACTTTTTTTACCAGTATGCTGCTGGCTCCCAGATCCTGAAATGTGCTCCCATCCATACTCATATACCCCACTTCACATGCGCTGTTAGAAATCCCGTGGAGCACCTGACCGTTCAGGATAATGGCCCCGCCGATTCCGGTCCCGATGGTCAGACACAGGCTGCTGCTGGTTCCTCTTGCGGCACCAGCGAAGGTCTCTGCCAGGCCCGCGCAGTTTACATCATTCTCTACCTCACAGGGAATATAAAACGTATCCTCCATGGTTTTTTTGATCTGTGTGCCGGTATATCCGGGTATCAGGGGAGCGGCATGGATAATCTCCCCCTTTTCACAGTCCACCATTCCGGCAGTAGAAACACAGATCCCGGCGGCGTTGCCCTTGGACAGATAGTTCTGGGCAATCTCCACTGCCTTTCCAAGGACTGCAGGCCCGCCCATATGGGCTTCCGTAGGCCTCTCCCCGGTATCTAAAAATTCTCCGTCCGGGCTGATCAGCCCGTATTTGATTGATGTTCCTCCTATATCAATACATATATATTGCTTCATGACATCCTCCGTTTCTGATAATATGGCAATAGGGAGTGCCGCAAACATGCCGTCAGCGGTACTCCCTGATTCAGGCACATCAGCGTGTACCTGCCGTCTATGGGGAAGACGGATGGTCTTATTTTATTTTAATTTTGAAGATAGCTTTT
>OLQH01002179.1_pt1 | contig 12123 bp, 9 predicted proteins | sample 1672671 | NCBI WGS metagenome assembly OLQH01 (sample SAMEA3136712, study PRJEB25190) | human gut metagenome
TTATCGACGCTAAGATGACGGAAGGTAAGGTTACAGGTGCAAATGTATCTGTGAAGATTGATGATGATTTCATGAATGCCGCGGTTAATGGCGGTACCTATAAGCAACAATATCCAATTGATTCGGATTCTCCCGTTTATGTGAAGGATATCGATGCTTCTGGCTTATGGAAAAAAATTATTCATAACGCTTGGAAATCCGCTGAACCGGGTGTGCTATTCTGGGACACGATCTTACGTGAGTCTGTACCAGACTGCTATGCGGATCTGGGGTTCCGTACGGTTTCCACGAATCCTTGTGGCGAGATACCTCTTTGTCCGTATGATAGTTGCCGTTTGTTAGCGATCAATTTATATTCATATGTGGTAAATCCGTTCACTCCGGACGCTTATTTCGATTATGATTTGTTCAAGAAGCATGTAGGTTTGGCCCAGCGGATTATGGATGATATTATTGATTTGGAGTCGGAGAAGATCGAGATGATCTTGGCTAAGATCGACTCGGATCCGGAATCCATGGAGGTAAGACAAACAGAGCGTCATTTGTGGGAAAAGATCCAACGAAAGACTTTGCAAGGACGCCGTACAGGTGTGGGCATTACGGCGGAAGGCGATATGATTGCCGCTTTAGGTTTGCGTTATGGAACAGAAGAAGCAACCGATTGTGCGGAACTTATACAAAAGACATTAGCTTTGGCCGCTTATCGTTCATCCGTAATGTTGGCGAAAGAACGTGGTGCCTTTGAGATATTCGATGCGAAGCGTGAGGAAAAAAATCCGTTCATCAACCGTTTGCGTGAGGCTGATCCTGCTTTATATGAGGATATGTTGAAATACGGCCGTCGTAATATCGCTTGCTTAACAATCGCTCCGACAGGAACGACTAGCTTGATGACACAAACCACTTCCGGTATAGAGCCGGTATTCTTGCCGGTATATAAGCGCCGCCGCAAAGTAAACCCGAACGATTCCGAGGCTCGTGTGGATTTCGTGGATGAGACAGGCGACGCTTTCGAGGAGTATATCGTATTCCATCATAAGTTTGTAACGTGGATGCAAGCGAATGGTTATTCGGCAAGTAAGAAATATACACAAGAAGAAGTGGAGGAGCTAGTTGCTAAGTCTCCTTATTATAAAGCGACTTCCAATGATGTCGATTGGTTACAAAAAGTCCGTATGCAAGGACGCATTCAGAAATGGGTGGACCATTCTATCAGCGTAACGATCAATTTGCCGAACGATGTAAGTGAGGAGTTGGTAGATTCTTTGTATGTTGAGGCATGGAGATGCGGATGTAAAGGATGTACTGTTTATCGAGATGGTTCTCGTTCCGGTGTCTTGATTGCGACAGATAAAAAGAAGAAAAAAGAGGATTGCAACTGCATGCAACCACCGGTTATCGTATCTACCCGTCCTCGTGAATTGGATGCGGATGTGGTAAAATTCCAGAATAACCGTGAGAAATGGATCGCTTTCGTCGGCTTGTTAAATGGCCGTCCGTATGAGATCTTTACCGGTTTGGCCGATGATGACGAGGGTATCATGTTACCTAAAAACGTTTCTAAAGGTACGATCATCAAGAGCTATGATGAGGATGGTAATAAGCATTACGACTTCCAGTTCAAGAATAAACGCGGTTATAAAATGACAATCGAAGGCTTGGATGGCAAGTTTAATCCGGAATATTGGAACTATGCTAAATTGATTTCCGGTGTGCTCCGTTACGGAATGCCTATCGATCAGGTTATAAAACTGGTACATGGAGTTGAATAGCGAGTCTATCAATACTTGGAAGAATGGCGTGGAACGGGCCTTGAAGAAATATTTACCGAACGGCATGGAAGCGAAAGGGCAGAAATGTCCGAACTGTGGGTTGGAGACCTTGATTTATCAAGAAGGTTGTTTGATCTGCACGAATTGCGGAGCCTCTAAATGCGGTTAAATAATTGACTAAATCTATATACCATGAAAGTCACTTTTAATATAAACTTCCATACCGTTTGGGGACAGAAGTTATGTGTAGTGGGCTCCATACCGGAATTAGGCTCTTGGGAACCTGCTTTGGCTAAGGAGATGAATTACTCTGGGGATGGAAACTGGAAACTGGAACTGGATCTTCCACCCGATATAAAAGATATAGAATATAGATATTTCTTAAGTGTTAATGATAAGCAGATCTTTGAGGAGTGGGAGAAGAATCACCGGATTGTATTGGATGGACAATCTGATTCTTACATCCTTTATGATTATTGGCAAATCCGTCCGGATAATCTAGCCTTTTATTCTTCGGCTTTCACCAAAAGTTTATTCGCTCATCCCTGCAATACACATGAGAGGGTCGTTAGAAGTGGAAGAAAATTGGTGATAAAGATATCCGCTCCCCGGGTGGAAAAGAATCAGTGTGTAGCCATTACTGGAAATCAAGAATGCTTAGGTAACTGGCATCCGGACAAGGCTTTATTGCTGAGTTGCGATACTTTCCCGGAATGGCATATTGATTTAGACGCTGCGGAGATACGGTATCCTTTAGAATATAAATTTTTGGTTTGGGATAATGATTCCCGTCAACCTTTGTATTGGGAGAGTGATGAGAATCGTATTCTAAGTCTTGTTCCCCAGAAACAGGGTGAGACCGTTGTTATATCTGGTCTTTACTTCCGGGATAGCTTACCGTTATGGCGTTGTGCCGGCTCGGTTATCCCCGTCTTTTCCTTGCGCTCGGAAAAGAGCTTTGGAGTAGGTGATTTGGGAGATTTACACATGTTGGTGGATTGGGCTAGAAAGACGCACCAACGTATCATTCAAGTATTACCTATGAATGATACGACAATGACCCATACTTGGGTGGATTCCTATCCGTATAGCGCTATTTCTATTTATGCCCTTCATCCCATGTATGTGGATTTATCGGCTTTGGGGACCTTGAAAGATCCGGAGAGAGCAGCTTTTTATGCAGGGAAGCAAAAAGAATTAAACGCAAAAGATACGGTTGATTACGAGGAAGTACTGAAATATAAATTGGGTTATTGTCAAGAATATTTCGCAGGGGAGGGTAAGGCCGTATTAGATACGCCGGAGTTTAAAGAGTTCTTGGCGCAAAATGAGTCATGGTTGATGCCTTACGCTACTTATTGTTTCTTGCGGGAAAGTTATGGGACATCGGATTTCTCTCAATGGCAAGGTAATTCTACTTACAATAAGACACGTGTTCGCGCCCTATGCCGGGAAGATAGTGACGCATGGCCGGAGATCTCGTTCTCTTATTTCTTGCAATATGTATTGCACAACCAGTTCAAGTCGGTATCGGATTATGCCCGTAAGAATGGAGTTGTATTGAAAGGTGATTTACCCATTGGCGTGAGCCGCACTAGTGTAGAGGCTTGGACGGAACCGAAATATTTTAATATGAATGGTCAAGCGGGTGCTCCCCCCGATGACTTTTCCATGAACGGTCAGAACTGGCTGTTCCCGACTTATAACTGGGATGCGATGGAGAAAGATAATTTCTCTTGGTGGAAAAAACGCTTCGCTAAGTTAAGTGATTATTTCGATTGTTTCCGTATAGATCACATCTTGGGATTTTTCCGAATATGGGAGGTTCCTTGTGAATATGTGCAAGGGCTTTGTGGTCATTTCAATCCAGCGTTGCCGTTCTCGAGAGAAGAGATCGAGCAGTATGGATTGAATTTTAACGAATCTCGTTTCACGACCCCACATATCAATCGACAATTTTTATCGGAATTGTTTGAGGAAAATACAGAAGAGGTGATAGGTGCTTATTTGGCACAATCCTCCTCCCGGCATTATGTGTTAAAACCGTTCTGTGATACGCAAAGGAAGATTGAGGCGTTGTTTGCGGATAAGGCGGATCCAGTTTCCCTACGGATCAAGAATGGCCTGTTTACGATTGCGAATGAGGTATTATTTCTTCGTGACCCAAGAGAGACCGATAAGTTCCATCCCCGGATCTCGGCGAATCAATCCTATATCTATCGGGAATTGAGTGGTTCCGACCGTTATGCGTTCGATCAGTTATACTGGCATTTCTTCTATCATCGCCATAATGATTTTTGGAAGGCGCAAGCGTTTAAGCGTTTGACACCGTTGGTCGCGTCCACGGAGATGTTGGTTTGTGGAGAGGATCTAGGTATGATCCCCGCCTCTGTTCCCGAGGTTATGAATAAGTTGCAAATACTAAGCCTTGAGATTGAGCGTATGCCGAAGAGTCCGCAGCGGGAATTTTCCGATATGTTTAATTTGCCTTATCATTCCGTTTGTACGACTTCTACACATGATATGACTCCTCTTCGTAATTGGTGGAAAGAAGATCCGGAGAAGACACAGCGTTATTACAACCATGTATTGCAACGGATCGGTGAGGCCCCGGATGAATGTACGGCTGAAATCGTTGCCCAGATTATTTCTAATCATTTGAAGACTCGTTCCATGCTGACGATTATTCCGTTGCAGGATTGGTTTGCTATGGATGATTCTATCAAGCGAAAGGATATAGAATCCGAGCGTATTAACGTTCCTGCGAATTCAACGCATTATTGGCGCTACCGGATGCATATTACGTTGGAACAGCTTTTGCAGGCTGATAACCTGAATAATAAGATAGTCTCGTTGATAAAAGAGGCTGGACGAAAATAAGAAAGACTAAGGGCCGTATCGAAAAGTGCGGCCCTCAGTCTATTTGTCCGCTTTCTTTTTCTCGGAACACATCGAGCAGGCTCCGTTGAACCGTGCGTTTGGTTCGATCTCTAGGGATTGGGTATATATATCTCCCTTGATAATTGCTGTTGATTTTAGAATAAGCTTTGCGCTTACTTTTACGGAGCCATCTACCTCACCGAGAATCTCAGCATTCTCGGATACGATATTGCCTGTTACGCTACCTTTGGGGCCGATAACGATCTTGCCGTTGCAACTGATGTCCCCTTCTACTTTTCCATCCAAGCGAAAGTCTGTCTCTGTGATAATATTACCCTTTATCGTTGTCCCCGCAGCCAAGGCGTTGTGTAATCCGCCTGCGGAATTTTCATCTTTTTGTTTTATTCCCATCATAATGTGTTGTTACTTGGTTGACAAATATAAGACTATTTTTTTGCAGGAAGGTTTACTTTCTATACATTTACAGATAAATTAAAAGATTATGACAACAAAGATTGAATTACGAAGGATGACATTCTATGCCTATCATGGCGTGGCACCCCAAGAGACCCGGGTTGGGAATACTTTTATCGTAGATTTGATACTGACAGCTCCGTTGGAGAATGCGGTATGGAGCGACGATTTAAGCGATACGATCAATTATGCCACAGTATATGAAACCGTGAAAGCAGAAATGGCTATCCCCTCGAGACTTCTTGAGCACGCGGCGGGGCGTATCTTGAAGGCTTTGAAAGAGAGATTTCCACAGATCACGGAGGTGGAACTTGTCTTGTCTAAATTAAATCCTCCGTTTGGCGGAGATATTCATAGTGCTTCGATAATTCTTAAAGAAAGCTTTCTTTCTGTTTAGAAACTTTTATTTACCTTCGCGTTTGTAAAGAAGTGATGCGATATACGATATACTAAAAGCACAAATACGATAACATTATGGCATTTACCAACAACGTAATGATTGTTCGTCACGGATTGCTGGCGAAGTTAGTAAAGCTCTGGAAAGAAAACCGTCTTCTAGAAGAAATAGATCGCTTACCGATCGAGTTGAGTCCCCGAAAATCGAAAGTGAGGGGCCGTTGCTGTGTACATAAGGAACGTGCCGTCTGGAAATACAAGACCTTGCCTTTGCTTGGTTTTGATATGCAGGACGAGGAAGATGAGTTGACACCGCTTTCAGAGTATGCGAAGCGTGCCTTGTTCCGCTCGGAGAATAAGAAGGAAAATATCATGTGTGTAGTGGATGAGGCGTGTTCCTCTTGTGTCTCCGTGAATTATGAGATCACGAATCTTTGCCGGGGTTGCGTGGCTCGTAGTTGTTATATGAACTGCCCGAAGGACGCTATCCGATTCAAGAAAAACGGTCAGGCCGAGATTGATCATGAAACTTGTATCAGCTGTGGTAAATGCCACCAAAGCTGTCCGTACCATGCCATCGTTTATATCCCGATCCCTTGCGAGGAAGTTTGTCCGGTTAAGGCGATCAGCAAGGACGAGTATGGGGTGGAGCATATCGACGAGTCTAAATGTATATATTGCGGTAAATGTGTGAATGCTTGTCCGTTCGGTGCTATCTTCGAGATCTCGCAAGTATTCGATATCTTGCAACGCTTGCGGAATAAGGAACAGATGGTAGCGATTGTCGCTCCGTCTATCTTAGCTCAGTTTAGCGCTCCGAAGGAAAAAGTGTATGGCGCTATCAAGTCCTTGGGATTCGAGGAAGTGGTTGAGGTGGCGCAAGGCGCTATGGAAACCACCCGTCATGAGGCGGAAGAATTGATCGAGAAATTGAAAGAAGGACAACCGTTCATGACCACTAGTTGCTGTCCGTCTTACGTGCAATTGGCCGAGAAACATATCCCGGATTTAAAGAAATACATCTCTTCTACTGGATCTCCGATGTATTATACGGCCCGTATCGTGAAGGAAAAATATCCGGATGCGAAGATCGTGTTTGTTGGCCCGTGCGTGGCGAAACGAAAAGAGGTGAAACTAGATCCGTGCGTGGATTTTACACTTACGTTTGAGGAAGTAGGTTCCGTATTGGAGGGATTGGGTATCAAGATCGAGGAGGCCCAGCCTTTCTCTGTATTATTTAACGCTGTCCGTGAGGCGCATGGCTTCGCCCAAAGTGGTGGTGTGATCAACGCCGTTAAGGTTTATTTGAAGGACGAGAACGTAAATGCCGTGCAGGTAGCCAACCTGACAAAGAAAAATGTGGCATTATTACGTGCTTATGCTAAAACCGGAAAGGCTCCCGCGCAGTTTATAGAAGTGATGGCTTGCGAGGGCGGTTGTGTGACCGGTCCTTGTACGCACGCCGATAAGACTGCCGGACAAAAGCAGCTTATTAAGGAGCTTACTAAATTCTAGACAAAATGATTAAAAAATTGGTTTTATTTGTCTCCTTGACGGGAGTTTTTCTATGTACCGCTTCTTGCGGACATAAAGAATTACCGTCAATGGGAGATTATTCCGTACAGGTATTTAATGAAACCCACGTACGTTTCGCTCCGGATGTATATCCCGCCGCTTTTAACGCTCCGGGACCGGACAGTATCTATCATTTGGTGAATGGCCGTATTATCTTGAAGAAGGTAACATTGCCGGAATATAAGCGAAACGTTTCCGTCAAACTCCGGGTTACGGTAGCTTCGAATGGAGATCGCTGGGATAAATCCGGCTCTTGTATTGCCAAATGCCTCGGGCATTAATTTGTTGAATATCGCTAAAGGCGAGAAGGAGTTTCCTGCGGTGGATAGCGTGAAACTGGAGAAGATGATCGGTATCATCCCCGGGACGGATTATCAACCTACCGTGGAATTGATGCGTTTCATGACTCCGTTCGGAGTAGGGCATTACAGTAGTCCCGAGGATAGCTTGACGAAACATCGTAAACCTGTGTATGTCGACCATTGGGAGGATAGCGTAAGCTGGGAGCAAGACATAACCGATTTGTATCCTCTTCTGGAAGGTGGCGCTTATGTTGGGATCTTTATCGATACATGGACACTGGAAGGATACGTCGCTAGCATGACGATCGATGTGGACGAGTCCGATCTGACTTGCGACGCTTTGCCGAAGAAACATGTAGAGCCGTTGATGAATACGGTTTATTATATCGGGCAGGAATATCCGGATATATTCGCCCGGAAGGACGTGTCATTGGATTTTGATATTCCTCAAGGCGCACGTGATGTCCGTCTGAAATATATCGTTACGGGACATGGCGGTCATTCCGGTGGTGATGAGTTCGTGGAGAAACAGAATATTGTATCTGTTGATGGAGTTCCTGTCTTGGATTTTGTTCCTTGGCGTACGGACTGCGCTTCTTTCCGTCGTTTTAATCCGGCTACCGGGGTTTGGTTGAGAAAGCGTCTGGCTGCCTATATCACCGAGAAGGGTTATTCGGAGAAAGAAGTAGAGGAACCCTTGGCGTCTTCGGATCTTTCCCGCTCTAATTGGTGTCCCGGATCGGACGTGATACCGGAAGAGGTGGAGCTGAAGGATATCCAACCCGGCCATCATACGCTGACGGTGAGTATTCCGGAAGCGGCAGAAGTGGATGGGAATAAGCTGAATCATTGGTTGGTCTCAGCCTATTTGGTCTGGGATGAGTAAATAATGTGATAATATGTTATGTACCAATGTGCCAATCATGCTCTCTTCAACTAATTGGCATATTGGCACATTAGCCAATTAAAAAATTATTGATATGGAAGACTTGTTACCTTTCGCCCTATTATGTTTCACTTCGTTTTTTACGTTGACCAATCCACTCGGTACGATGCCGGTTTTCTTGACCATGACCAATGGTATGAATGACCATGAGCGGAAAGCGATTGTCCGAAGGGCCACGATCGTGTCGTTCATCACCTTGATGGTTTTTACTTTCTCCGGTCAGTTCCTGTTTAAGTTCTTTGGTATCTCCTCGAACGGCTTTCGCATAGCTGGCGGCTTTATTATCTTCAAGATTGGGTTTGATATGCTTCAAGCACGCTACTCGAACGCGAAGTTGAAAGAGGAAGAGGTGAAAACCTATGCGGATGATATATCCATTACTCCTCTGGCAATCCCGATGTTGTGCGGTCCGGGAGCGATCGCCAACGCAATCATGCTTATGGATGACGCCTCGACACTCAGCTTAAAGGGTACGTTGATTGGTATTATCGCATTGGTTTATTTTATCACGTTCTTGATCTTACAAGCTTCTACCCGTTTGGTACGGATATTGGGAGAGACTGGAAATAACGTGATGATGCGTTTGATGGGATTGATACTGATGGTGATCGCCGTGGAATGTTTCGTAAGCGGATTGAAGCCTATCTTGATCGATATCTTGCGTGAGGCGATGGGCTAACAAATTACCAGACCAGCTTCTTTCTGCGATGGGCGCTAAATATTGGAATAACCTTTTTTATCCTCATCGCAATCGGAGATATTTGCTTTCCAGATAAGTAGCTCTGCTTGGAACGGGAGATACGATATGATATCATGGGTGTGTGTTGTTCCGTTTGAGATCGTGATCTTCTTGGATTTAGCATACAGGTTCATATCCTTCATTTTTTGCTGTCCTTCAGGTGTCGTATCATGAACTTCTTGTGTGAAATGAAGTCTGTTTATTTTTAACATGGCTAGGTGATCGATTAATTCTTTGAGATTATCCTTCGAGATGAGAGTGAAAGGTGTGTGTATTGCCACGGTCCGATTGCTGTATCGGGGGCCATCTAGTATGGTCATTCCCGGTACGTTCCATTGAATATCTCTACCTGAGTTGGGCTGTTTATTGCTGGAGGAAGCAGAAAACGTAAGGTTTGCGTTGCGTAAAAGAAACCTTTTTGTCCGGATGCTTTTATTAGAATACAAGAGGGGGCTATATTCAGTTTATAATGTTCGGCCGCTAGTTCTCTGTCTGTGCGGAATATGATATTGGCTCGTTTGTCTTGTATTTTTATTTCCGGGGTGAATCCGGCGGAAAGCGTGAACAGATCGGTCAACTCCCGAGCGATCATAGCCTGTTTTTCATTTTCTACACTGATGAGGGTTGCCTTGTTGAATGTGAAATCACCTTTGTCTGATACACTTTGCAAGGGGAAAGGAATGATCTCCGGTTTTTCGTCCGGAAGGAAACATTTTACAAGTATCATAACCAAAATAATAAAATATATACCCGTTGTACGTAACATAAGAATAATTTTTAATGATATGCTTTTTTGTTTAATTTTTCACTTGCTGCAAATCTATGCTTTAAGGATATTTTCTTGAGTCCAAAATCGTCCGTGAAAATTCAAAAAACGTTTTTTTATACTCTGCAAGCCTTATATTTCGGACGATTTAGTGTTTTTGCCGAACAATGGGTGATATACAACTATGCGAGTATTTTGGAAGTTTTTACAATTATATCTATTGCTGTTTTTAGTGTGTTTAACAGAGTCTCTTTATGCAGCTCCTAGGTATTATTTTAAACAAATTTCTTTGGAAAACGGATTATCGCAGTCTTCCGTAAAATGTGTGCTGGTAGATGAAAGAGGGGTTATGTGGATTGGTACCCGATTTGGGTTGAATCGTTTCGATAGGGAAAAGATTACCGTTTATCAGGAGGAGAGGGAGAATCCGCATTCTCTTCCTTATAATGATATAGTTTTTTTGGAGGAAGATGCGGAGGGAAATATTGGGGTAGGAACCAGTTGCGGATTGGCATATTTCGATCGTGGTACTTTCCGGAACCTGCTTTTGAGTCTTCTTCCGGTAATATTTATATTTCTGGAGTGGAAGGGCTGGTTAGGATACGGCCCGGCTATGACATTCATGAGGAAGAGGATTTTTCTGTGAGCATGATTAATTTGGCTTTAGATGGGTTACCGATTCATCCTGATGGTATATCCGGGGAACAGGCTATTTCCATTCCGTGGGATTATGTTTCCCTTGGGTTAAGTGTTATCGTGAAAGAGAAGGATTTGATGCGGAAGAAATTATTCCGTTTTTACATCAAGGGAGACCGTGAGGAGATGTTGGAGACTTCAAGCCATGCGTTTACATTTCCGGCGCTTTCTCCGGGCAACTATGAATTATGGGTTTCCTATAGCAAGAAGAATGGAGACTGGAGTGTTCCTTTGAGATTATTGACGGTAGATGTGGAGCCTCCTTTGTGGAGACGCGCTTGGTTTCTGATCGCGATGGGGGTGATCGCGTTTGCGGCAATTGGAGGGATGATCTGGTCTGTTATGCGACGCAAAGAACGGAAACTTGCTTGGGCCATGAAAGAACATGAACGAAAGTTTTATGAGGAAAAAGTCCGTTTCATGGTGAACATCAGCCATGAATTACGTACGCCGCTTACTTTGATCTATGCTCCGCTCAAACGTTTGCTGAAATCCGGAAAGGTGACGGATAAAGATGTATCCCGGCAATTGGATGGTTTGTTGTTGCAGACTTGCCGGATGCGGGAGATCGTCGATATGGTGCTCGATGCCCAGAAGTCTGATACGAACGGCGATGTTATGGATATTCGTTTTTACGATCTTAACGATTGGATACGATCGGTAACGGATGATTTTATCATGGAATTCGAAGCCCGTAGGATTTCTGTGCGGTTCCAGTTGGATGCTTCAGTAGAGAAAGTACCCTTTGATACTTCCAAATGCCGTGTCGTTTTATCTAATTTATTGATAAATGCGATGAAATTCAGCGATCCGGATACCTCATTAGTCATTGGTACGGAGCGTATGGATAAGAATGTGCGGGTTTTCCTTGCGGACCAGGGAATCGGATTGAGACATGTGGATATAAACCGTCTTTTTACCTGTTTTTACCAAGGTGAACACGACCGTAAAGGGAGTGGGATCGGGTTGGCTTATGCCCGGAAACTTATAGAGTTGCATGGCGGAAGTATAGGTGCTTACAATAATGAGGATGTAGGTGCCACTTTCTATTTCGACCTTCCTTTCACGCAAGCGTTTGCTGCCGCGGAACCGGATAGCGTTATCGATTTAAGCGTGAAGGGCACTGACAAGCCGGAAACAGATGTGTGCGGGGTACAGGTAGATACGGAGCTTGCTAAATATACATTGTTGGTGGTTGAAGATGAGATAGAGCTGCGTAACTACTTACTCGGTGTCTTGCAGGCAGAGTTTAAGGAGGTTTTTGTAGCCGGAGACGGGGAAGAGGCTTGGGAAATCTTGGGTCAATGTCAGCCGGATATTGTAATCAGTGATGTCATGATGCCTCGGACTGATGGTTTTGAGCTGTGTTACCGAATCAAGAACGACGTAGCGGTTAGCCATATTCCTGTGGTTCTGTTGACCGCAAGGGTGGATCAAGCAAGCTCGGTAGAGGGGGATAAATCAGGGGCGGATATCTATTTGGCGAAGCCGTTTGATATAGATTCCTTGTTGGTGATTCTGCGGAATATATTAAGACAACGAGACCTACTTCGTGTGCGTTATCGTGAGTCCGGTTG
>OLQH01002189.1_pt1 | contig 12045 bp, 10 predicted proteins | sample 1672671 | NCBI WGS metagenome assembly OLQH01 (sample SAMEA3136712, study PRJEB25190) | human gut metagenome
GTGCAGGTGCTGAACGGAAAGCCCGGTTATATCAACTTTCTGGACGCGCTGAATTCCTGGCAGCTTGTCAAAGAGCTGAAAGAGGCCACGGGCCTGCCTGCGGCGGCCTCGTTCAAGCATGTGTCGCCCGCAGGCGCCGCGCTGGGCCTGCCTTTGACGGACGCCATGAAAAAGATGTATTTTGTGGAGGGGCTGCAGCTCAGTCCTCTGGCCTGTGCGTATGCGCGCGCCCGCGGAGCAGACAGGATGTCCTCCTTCGGCGATTGGATTGCCCTTTCCGATGAGTGCGACGAGGCCACGGCGAAGGTGATTCAGCACGAGGTAACGGACGGCATCATTGCCCCGGGTTATTCCGAGGCCGCGCTGGCCATTTTGAAAACAAAGCGCAAGGGCGGTTACAACATTGTCGCCATCGACCCATCCTACCAGCCCGCACCTGTGGAGCACAAGGATGTGTTCGGCATCACGTTTGAGCAGGGAAGAAATGAACTGAGGATCGATGAGGAATTCTTCTCCAATATCGTGACGGATAACAAGGAACTGACAGAGCAGGCCAAGATTGATCTTGCCATCTCTATGATCACATTAAAATACACCCAGTCCAATTCCGTATGCTTCGTAAAAGACGGACAGGCGATCGGCATCGGCGCAGGTCAGCAGTCCAGAATCCACTGCACGCGCCTGGCAGGCACCAAGGCTGACAACTGGTGGCTGAGACAGTCCCCGCAGGTTATGAACCTTCCATTTGTGGATTCCATCCGTCGCGCTGACCGGGACAATGCCATTGACCTTTATATTGGGGACGATTATATGGATGTCCTGGCAGATGATGCATGGCCGGCAATCTTCAAAGAGAAGCCGGAAGTATTCTCAAGGGAAGAAAAGAGAGAATGGCTTGACAAGATGACAGATGTAGCCCTTGGCTCAGACGCTTTCTTCCCGTTTGGGGACAACATCGAGCGCGCCCATAAAAGCGGCGTGAAGTATATTGCACAGCCAGGCGGCTCTGTTAGAGACGACAATGTGATCGCAACCTGTAATAAGTATGGAATGGTGATGTCCTTTACGGGAATCCGGCTGTTCCATCATTAGGGATTTTTGGGCGTGGTTTGTTGGAACTTGGAAGAAGGACGGCGTCTGCAGGGGGCAGGTGGCTTTTCTTTTCCGACTTGCTTCGCCTTGGATTTGTAACTTCAAATGCAGTCAAAATAAGGAAACCGTGCCTATTCGGCAGGAAATCTGGATGATTTCCCGTCTCAGAGGCACTTGGGGATTTTGCTTGTGGCAAAATCCCCATTCCTTATTTTGGCTGCATTTTCAGTACCAACTCCTACGGCTCATCCGACGGAAAAGAAAAGCCCCCTGCCTCCTGCAGACGCCTGGCGTTCACTAAAGTTCAAGAAACTATCGCGGCGGAGAAGGTGTACATGAACGCCAGCACACCTCATGACGTTGTCGGTAAATTGCCGACAGCGAGGGTGGAGATGGGGCGGATTCTGCAGGAAAGCGGACAGGACGAAGAATCCATCCCATCCCCTCCCTCGCGTACGCCAATTTCACTACAAATCTCCCCAAATGTAGTATTCTTTAGACGTTCGTCTTTCTTTGTACATTCAATTTTCTGAATATTTCCCTTACAATAGATTTTAAAGGAAGGTGATGCAGATGTCCATAGCAGAGATTCTGGTTATCTCCATCGGCCTATCCATTGATGTATTTGTGGCGGTGGCATATCTTGGGGCGGGTTTTTCGAAGATCCTTGCAAGGAATTTGGCCGGGCTTAGCCTTTTATTTGGCGGGATGCAGCTTGGAGGCCTGATTATCGGCAATCTGGTCACTTTGCTTCCGGCAGTTCCGACAGACCACTCGAAGAAAGTGGCTGATGGCTGGGAAGGAATAACGGTACTGATCTTTGCGGGACTTGGAATCTATATGATATGCAAGGGCGTGAAAAGGGAACAGGTCCTGGAACGCCGGAAAGACGCGATCGAATGGAAGACGACGACGGTTCTGGCTCTGGTGACCAGCATAGATGCATTTATGGCAGGCGTAGGGATGGGATTTTTGGATACAGAGGTGATTGCCCAGGCGATCACATTATTTCCGGTAACAGTCCTGCAGGTTATCTTTGGCGTATATGCAGGGTACAGGCTTGGCCTGAAGCACAACAGGCATGCATACTTGATCGGGGGCGCAATGCTTCTTTTGGCCAGCGCGGACGTAGTAATCCACTATTATATATAGATTGAACGAAAGAAGAAGGAGGAAGCATATTATGAGTACATTATCACACAAAGCGGCAAGAGGCGCGTATGGAACCGCGATCGACATGGTGCTAAGGCACATGAATAAGGACAGGGAAAAAGGAATGCTTCAACTGGTGGATCTGACAGAACGCTATATGGGCAGCCATTTTGACAGCAAGAATTATGAGGCTGCGAGGTGTATGATAAAGGATCCTGAGAGTAAATGGATGAAGTATATCAACCGTCTGCTGGACGAGGTGGATCCCTATGTCATCCGCCAGTCGGCCCTGAATCTTGGCTATGAAGCAGGACTTTATGGGACCAAGACCATACGGGAGATGAGAAAAAAGTATGACTGCAATATCCCATGGCTGATTCTGATGGACCCCACCAGCGCCTGCAACCTGCATTGCACCGGATGCTGGGCAGCAGAATATGGCAACAGGCTGAATCTTACGTTCGATGAATTGGACGGAATCATTACCCAGGGCAAAGAACTGGGGATTTATTTCTATATGTATACCGGCGGAGAGCCACTGGTACGTAAGGCCGATATTATAAAACTATGCGAGAAGCATAATGACTGTGCCTTCCATGCATTTACCAATGGGACGCTGGTAGACGAGGCGTTTTGCGAGGATATGAGAAGAGTGGGGAATCTTTCCTTGTCTATCAGCCTGGAAGGCTTTGAAGAAGTCAATGATTTTCGCAGAGGGAACGGGGTATTTGACAAGGTAATGCATGCCATGGATCTGCTAAAGCAGTCCGGGCAGATATTCGGGACATCCATCTGCTATACGAGCAAGAATATTGATACGGTGACTTCGGATGAATTCCTGGATCTGATTATAGAAAAAGGCTGCCGGTTTACCTGGTATTTCCACTATATGCCGGTGGGAAACGATGCGGCGCCGGAACTTCTGCCAACGAAGGAGCAGAGGGAGTACATGTACCACAGGATACGGGAAATCCGGGCAATGGAAGGCGGTAAGCCGATCTATGCCATGGATTTCCAGAATGATGGTGAGTTTGTAGGCGGCTGCATTGCAGGCGGACGGAACTATTGTCATATCAATCCCAACGGCGATGTGGAACCGTGTGTATTCATCCATTATTCCAGCGCGAATATCAGGGAAGTCTCTCTGCTGGATGCGCTCAGGCAGCCCTTGTTTATGGCATACAGGGATAATCAGCCATTCAACGGCAATCATTTGCGGCCATGCCCGATGCTTGAGAATCCGGAGATCCTGATGCGTATGGTAAAGGAGACAGGCGCAAAGTCTACGGACCTTAAGTCGCCTGAGACGGTGGAGCATCTGTGCGGCAAATGTCATGAGTATGCCGAGAACTGGAAGGAAACCGCCGAGAAGATATGGGAAGAGAATCCTCATCATAAGATGAATTATGAAAATTACAAGCAGAGCCATAAGTCGGCAAGCTGACCTTTCTTATATCATAGGGAACTCCGTTCCCTATGATATAAGAACCATCCGGGGGATGCGCACTCCGGCGTAAGCCGAAATTGTCGCAGGCGGCCGCCGGAGGCGCGAGAATGTGCAGAGCGCATTTTTTGTTCTGCTAGGAAAGAAGGAATCCCCTTGAAGAAAAATAACTGGTGGAAAATCATATTCATTGTAATAGTCCTCATCATCCTCTGTCTGTTATTTGGAGATTCCTTCTCTTCTATACAAAAGGAAATATCGGATACGGCAGGGCAGACGTTGCTTGGAATCTGCCTTTGCGGCGTATTCTATAACCTTTCGGAGGGACTGGTATACGTCTGGCTTGCCAGAAGGCATCAGAATGATTTTCATTATAGGGACGGCATCGCCTGCTCGTACTATACTGCGTTTTACCGTACGGTTACCCTTGGAAGCGGGACGGCGGCAGCGACAGTATATTTTTTATATAAGAAAGGGATCCAGGTGCCGGAAGGGGTTGCCATCTGTGCAGTCCAATATGTATTGCAGAGGATTGCGGTGGCTGTGTTTGGAGGGGCAGGCTTCCTTTTCTGTGGCCCCTATATGAACCGTTGGTTTGGAGAATACCGCATGGAACTGATTCTGGGCTATGGCCTGACTGCCGTCATCTGTCTGGTCCTGATACTGGCCTGCGTATCCGAACGGTTCCACCGTACGCTGGCATGGCTGGGAAGAAAAGCAGACAGAAAGCACAAATATGAAGATAAGATTATGCAGATGGAAGGCAAAGGCATGCTTCTAAGGCAGGAGACGGCGAACCTTATGAAGGACAGGAGGGATATAATCCTGGTACTGCTGATGGAACTGGTAAAACTGGGCTGCTGGTACGTGATTCCGTATACGATCCTGCACCCTGCGGGATCGGGAATTTTTGAGACGGCCTGCGTCACTTCGCTAATATTGATGCTGGCGGGCATTATTCCCGCGCCTGGCGGGCTTGGCAGCACGGAGGGAGTGTTCATACTGCTGTTTTCCAGGATCGCGGGAGGCATCGAGGCGGCTTCCGCCATGCTGCTCTACCGGTTTGCAACCTATATGGTTCCTTGTGCGCTTGGTGGCATCTGTGTTATAATATTCCACAAATACTGGAAGGCAAATGGTGACAAAGGGTGATTGAATGGAACGTAGAAGCGAAAAGACAAAGGCTTTGCTGGGCGAGGAATTTAAAGAACTGGTGGTGGAAAAGTCTTTTGAAAAAATAACAATTAAGATGATTACGGATGCGGCAGGGGTCATCCGGCCTACTTTTTATAATTATTTTCAAGATAAATATGAGGTCATGGAATGGCTGTTATGGGAAGACGTCTTTCAAAGCGTGACAGAACTTATTTCCATGGATATGGCGCTGGAAGCAATGAAGATGCTGTTCCGCAAGATGGGAGCGGACAAGGCGTATTATAGAAAAGTCTTTGAAGTAGAGGGACAGAATTCTTTTGAAGAGATGCTGTATCAGAGGATCTACGACGTGGCCCGGAAACTGATAGAGAAGCATCCTCTGAAAGTGGAAGAGGACGCGCCCATCATTAGCGAGGAGATATTCTTAAGATTCCAGTCCATCACTTTGGTAAATGGGATCAAATACTGGCTGCTGTATGAAACGGATGAGATATCCGCGGATACGGCGCTTAAGTTTTATGAATTTCTGATGTCCCATTCGCTGTTGGAGATTATCGATGACGATATATTAGGCAGGGTTATTAATTAGGATCATAATTTCTAATTAATGCCTTGTTTTTTTATGTCCCCAATGGTATGATAGTCGAGGTGTAAAAAGCCCTGAAACAATAGGAAAGAGAAGTGATAGCATGAATCAGTATGACGTGATTATTATAGGCGCGGGTCCCTCCGGGATTTTCTGCGCATATGAATTGATGAGACAAAAACCGGATCTGAAGGTTTTAATGATTGAAAAGGGTCGTTCGATTGAAAAGAGACAGTGCCCGAAGAGAAAGACCAAGACTTGCGTGGGTTGCCAGCCCTGCTCGATTACTACAGGATTTGCCGGAGCCGGAGCATTTTCGGATGGGAAGTTATCCCTCTCCCCGGATGTGGGAGGAACGCTTCCGGAGATTCTGGGATATGAGAGGGCAACAGAACTGATCCACGAGGCAGACGACATCTATCTGAAGTTCGGAGCAGATCAGAAAGTCTATGGCATCGAGGATTATGAGGCCATCGAGAATATCCGCGCCAAGGCGATCCGCGCGAACCTGAAGCTGATTGAATGTCCAATCCGCCATCTTGGAACCGAGGAAGGATATAAGATCTATACCAGGCTTCAGGAGCATCTGGAATCCTGCGGCGTTGAGATCAGATTCATGACCATGGTCAAGGATATTATCGTGGAAGACGGCGCTGCAACAGGAGTCGTGACGGATAAGGGCGAAGAATTCTATGCGCCGGAGATTGTGGCAGGAATCGGAAGAGAAGGCTCTGAGTGGTTCTCCCATATCTGCAAGGAGCATGAGATCGAGACGCGCAACGGCACGGTAGATGTAGGCGTACGTGTGGAAGTTCGGGATGAGATCATGAAGGAACTCAATGAGAAGCTTTACGAGGCGAAGCTGGTATATTATACGCCGACGTTTGACGATAAAGTCCGCGTGTTCTGCACCAACCCGTCAGGGGAAGTGGCAACGGAGTATTACGATGACGGCCTGGCAGTGGTAAACGGCCATGCTTATAAATCCAAGGATATGAAGACAAATAATACCAACTTTGCGCTGCTGGTTTCCAAGAATTTTACGGAGCCGTTCAAATCACCCATTGAATACGGCAAGCAGATCGCGCAGCTTGGAAATATGCTGTGCGATGGCAAGATACTTCTGCAGCGCTATGGGGATTTCCGGCGGGGCAGGCGTACTACCGAGGAACGACTGAACCGCAACAACATCGTGCCGACGCTGAAAGACGCTGTTCCGGGAGATCTGTCGTTGGTATTCCCGCACCGGATCATGGTAGCCATTGATGAGATGATCCAGGCGCTTGACAAAGTGACCCCGGGTATCGCTTCCGATGAGACGCTTTTGTATGGCGTGGAAGTGAAGTTCTATTCCAATAAAGTGGTCGTGAATCAGGATTTTGAGACCAGCGTAAAAGGTCTTCGGGCAATGGGCGACGGCGCTTCCATCACCAGAGGGCTTCAGCAGGCATCCGCCAATGGCATAAGTGTTGCAAGAAGCATATTAGCGAAGTAGAGACAGGTAAGAATAGAAAAGGGGGCATAATGCTTCTGATAATGTTATGGCCCCTTTTGACGTTATTTTTTTACATTTGGGTTGTATATAAAGTAAAAAAAATATATAATAGTAAAGGTGTGAATGCTGATAGTGCAAAAAAATCGGTAAATATGGCAAATGATTTGAAGGAGAAGTATTGCTATGGGAAAATATTTTGGAACGGACGGATTCCGCGGGGAAGCCAATGAGGTATTGACGGTTGAACATGCATTCAAAGTGGGAAGGTTTCTTGGATGGTATTATGGCCAGGATCATAAGGCCAAGGTCGTGATCGGAAAGGATACCAGAAGAAGCAGCTACATGTTCGAGTATGCGCTGGTTGCGGGACTAACGGCATCCGGGGCAAATGCGTATCTGCTCCACGTTACGACGACGCCAAGCGTATCTTATGTGACAAGGACGGAGAATTTTGACTGTGGAATCATGATTTCCGCCAGCCACAATCCTTTCTATGATAATGGGATCAAGGTGATCAACGGAAAAGGACATAAGTTGGAGGCAGAAGTAGAAGAAAAGATAGAACGTTATATAGATGGCGAGATGGGCGAGCTGCCGCTTGCCAAGAAGGAAGAGATCGGCCGTACCGTAGACTATGCGGCAGGAAGAAACCGTTACATAGGCTATCTGATCTCCTTGGCTACCCGGTCATTTGAAGATAAGAAGGTGGGCCTGGACTGTTCCAACGGAAGCGCGTTTGCCATTGCAAAGAGCGTTTATGATGCATTGGGGGCAAAGACTTTTGTGATCAACTGCGAGCCCGACGGCACCAATATCAATACGAACTGCGGCTCCACCCATATTGAGGTGCTCAAGGAGTATGTAAAGGCAAATCATCTGGATGTGGGATTCGCATTTGATGGAGACGCAGATCGATGCATCGCGGTGGACGAGAACGGCAATGTGATAGATGGCGATTTGATCTTATATATCTGCGGCAAGTATATGAAGGAAAACGGACGCCTCAACGGAGATACCATTGTCACTACGATCATGTCCAACCTGGGGTTATACAAAGCCTGTGACAAGGTAGGCCTGAAATATGAGAAGACTGCGGTGGGCGATAAGTACGTCTATGAAAATATGGTTCAGAATAACTTCTCTCTCGGAGGGGAACAGTCCGGACATATCATTTTCAGCAAGCATGCAACCACGGGAGACGGCATCCTGACCTCCCTTATGATCATGGAAGTCATGCTGGAGAAGAAGTTAAGTCTTGCCAAGCTTGCCGAGGATGTGAAGATCTATCCGCAATTGCTTCAGAACGTGCGGGTGGCGGATAAGAAGACGGCACGGGAGAATCCAGAGGTCATGAAAGCAGTTGACGCAGTGGCAGAGGCACTGGGAGATGACGGACGCATCCTGGTAAGGGAGAGCGGAACCGAGCCGGTGATCCGGGTAATGGTGGAAGCGGCCACGGATGAACTTTGCGCCAAATATGTGGGCCAGGTCGTCGATGTGATCAAATCGCAAGGCCTTGTTGCTGAGTAGGATATGAAAGCATAAAAAGTGAACAAAAGGGTTCCGCTCTAGATGGAGTGGAACCCTTTTCCTATGATTTCGCTGGTATTGGAGATAAGAAGGAATGCGTCCGGCGCATTTTCCTTAATAAAATTCCTGAGTTTGACGGCCTCGATCCGATTAAGCGCTGTAAAGATGATATACTTATCCTCGCCGGAGAATGCGCCTTGGGCAAGAACAATGGTGGCGCTGCAAGTCATCCTTGATAAAGTCGCAGATCGCCTTGGGACTTGTGCACACTACGTTGAAATACTTGGATAGATTCAAACTTTCAATAAAGCCGTCAATCATAAAGGAGCGGACGGCAAGTCCCAGAAAAGAATAAAGCCCGGTCTCGATATCGAATACGAAGCAGCCGGCAAGGGTAATAATAAAGTCAGTGATCAAAAGAGCCTTTCCAATATCAGTGCTGGTATATTTTTTCATGATCATGGCAATGATATCCGTTCCCCCGCTGGATGCGCCGATATTAAAGAGTACTGCGGAGCCAAGGGAAGGAAGCGCGATGGCAAAAGCCAGTTCCATCACCGGCTGATCGGTAAGCGGCTGATTCAATGGATACAGCCGTTCCAATACGGATAAGGTGACAGACAAAAGGATGCTGCAGTAGGCTGTCTTTTCCGCGAATTTCTTGCCAAGGATCACGAAGCCGACGGCAAGAAGCACCATGTTGGCGATAAACGTAAAATCGCTGGCAGAGATCCGGCCTGTCTTCGCTACCAGGACCGCAAGTCCTGTGATTCCGCCAAACGTAAAGTTGTTGGCGAATTTAAAGAAGTAGATGCCTACTGCCATAATAATGGTACTGAAGGTTAATAAGAAGAAACTTTTTAATTTTGATTTCATAATTCCCTCCTTTGTCTGCATTGTAAATCTGCCGTGTAGAAATGTCAACGAATTCATGCTATATTGGAAGAAGAATAATGTAAGCAAGGAGATGGAAAAGTAGTCCTACGTTTCTCCGAAGGCGAATCTGTATACAGAGATGTTCAGCATAAAACTGCTGATGAATTCCTGACGGTCAGCAACCTTGCAGGAATCGCATTTGGGAATGCGGGTACGGGCGCTGTCCATGCAATGTCCTATCCGCTGAGCGGTGTCTGCCATTGCAGCAGATGGCAGAAATATACAGAAGGCTATATTAGTCCATTATTGCATTAGAAAAACATTAATTACACATAATATCCTCCATGAAGGAGGAGATAAGCGATGTATAAGTATTTACCGATTACGGATGTATACGCAAGAGAAATCTTAGATTCCCGTGGGAATCCGACTATAGAAGTGGAAGTGCTGGCAGGGGACGAATACCTGGGAAGGGCCAGTGTGCCGTCCGGCGCGTCTACCGGGCAGTATGAGGCAGTAGAACTCAGGGATAGGGAAGAGCGGTATGGCGGCCTTGGAGTGGAAAGGGCGGTAGACCATGTGAATGCCAAGATCGCTCCGGCAGTGATCGGCGTGAATGTATTTGAACAGCCGGCCCTTGACGCCATCCTGCTGCAGCTGGATGGTACCCAGAATAAGTCTCATCTCGGCGCCAATGCTATGCTGGGAGTGTCCATGGCAGCAGCCAGGGCAGCGGCAGGCGCGCTGCATATGCCGCTGTATGCTTATCTGGGAGGTACCAATGCCAAGAAGATGCCGGTGCCAATGATGAACATCATGAATGGCGGCAAGCATGCGGATAATACTATTGATATCCAGGAATTCATGATCATGCCCACCGGTGCGTGCTGCTTCAAGGAAGGTCTTAGAATGTGCGCTGAGATATACCACGTATTGAAGAAACTCTTAAAAGACCAGGGATACAGTACGGCGGTGGGAGATGAAGGCGGATTCGCGCCGAATCTTCCGGATGCCAAGGAAGCCCTGCGATTCATCACGGAAGCCATCACAAAGGCCGGATATAAGCCGGGAGAAGACATCGTCATTGCGCTGGACGTAGCAGCCACGGAATTATACGACAAGAGTTTCAAGAAATACGTGTTTGAAGGCGAAGGCAGGATGCACGGCCATAAAGTTATCCGATCAGTGGAAGAACTGATCGATTATTATGAAGAACTTGCGGAAGAATTCCCGATTGCCTCCATCGAAGATCCTTTGGATGAAGAGGACTGGGAAGGATGGGAACTACTGACCACCAGGATGGGCTTGGATACGCAGCTGGTGGGGGATGACCTGTTTGTCACCAACACCAGAAGGCTTAAGAAGGGAATTGAACGGGAAGTGGCCAATGCCATCCTGATCAAGGTTAATCAGATTGGAACGCTCACAGAAGCATTCGATGCGATTGAGATGGCTCAAAAGGCAGGCTACAAGACGGTCGTATCCCACCGCTCCGGCGAGACCGCTGATCCTATCATAGCAGACATCGCAGTCGCGTTTAATGCCGGACAGATCAAGACCGGGGCTCCTTGCCGGTCGGAACGGGTGTCCAAATACAACCAGCTGCTCAGGATTGAAGAGCGTCTGGGAGATATGGCAGTATATGAGGATCCTTTTGGAACTTCGGACGTGCTGTAAGATTTTCGGTTTTCTTTAGATTTCTTTTAGAAATCTTTTATGCAACATAAAGAAAATCTTAAAATTTAGAGCGTAAGATGAGAGCCAGGAGGTGTTGATATGCATATGATTTCGGTAATCATACCATGTTTTAATGAAGAAGAGGCGCTGCCGGTCTATTATGAAGCCATGACCAAAGTTATGGAACAGATGGATATGGCAGAATTCGAATTGCTATTTGTAGATGACGGTTCTACCGACCGCACGCTTGGAATATTAAAGAGTTTAAATAAAAGGGATGAACGGTGCAGGTATCTGTCCTTTTCCAGGAATTTTGGGAAAGAGGCGGCTATCTATGCCGGCCTTGGCAATGCGAAGGGGGATTATGTGGCCATTATGGATGTGGACTTGCAGGACCCTCCGTCGCTGCTGCCCAAGATGTACGAGATTTTGGAAAATGAAGAATATGACAGCGTGGCAACCAAGCGTTCCACTCGGACAGGAGAGCCAAAGATCCGGTCTTTCCTGTCCGAAAGTTTTTATAAGTTTATCAACCGGATCTCCAAGACGGAGATTGTAAATGGCGCGCGGGATTATCGGCTGATGAAGCGCAAGATGGTGGATGCGGTGTTGGAAATGAGCGAGTACAACCGTTTTTCGAAAGGCATCTTCCAATGGGTAGGATTTCGTACCAAGTGGCTGGAATATGAGAATGTCGAACGGGCGGCAGGGGAGACTAAATGGTCCGTGCGCAAGTTGTTCCTGTATTCGTTGGAAGGAATTACCGGGTTCTCGGTGGCGCCGCTCTCCCTGGCCTCGATCGCGGGAGTTCTGTTCTGCCTGATATCGTTTTTGATGATCGTAGTAATAGTTGTTCGGACGCTGATCTGGGGAGACCCTGTATCAGGCTGGCCGTCCTTGGTGTGCATTATTTTTATGGTAGGCGGCATCCAGTTATTCTGCACAGGCATCGTAGGGCAGTATCTGTCCAAGACGTATCTGGAGACGAAGCGCCGCCCTATATTCATTTTAAAGGATTCCAGCGATGACAAGGACGGA
>OLQH01002191.1_pt1 | contig 12036 bp, 10 predicted proteins | sample 1672671 | NCBI WGS metagenome assembly OLQH01 (sample SAMEA3136712, study PRJEB25190) | human gut metagenome
ATGATCATAAATTACTCCGGCAATATACTGTGCTTCGGCATAACCTGCCGCCGCTGCCTGGGCCTGTTCCACCAGATCTTCCTCATAACCGATCATTTCCAGAAGCCGGATCGCATTGCGGCTTGTGGCCCGTCCTTTTCTCAGCAGATAATTAAATTTTACTTCTTTATCTCTGATTTCTTCCTCGAAATGATAATTTTCATAAATGCCTTCCAGAATATAAGTAAGTTCTATATCATGGGTAGCCGCAAAAGCCAGCACATGAGGCTGCGCCAGGGAAGCCAGAATCCGGGAAGATGCCGCAATCCGCTCCACGGTATTGGTTCCCCTCAGCACTTCGTCTACAATGCAGAGCAGGGGTTCTCCCTGCTTTGCCTCCTCCAGGATCCGTTTCAGAGATTTGGTCTCCACAATGTAATAACTGTCACCGCCCTGCAGATCATCCTTTAAAGCCATGGAGGTAAGCACTTTCATAAAGCTGGCTTTATAAGAAACGGCAAGACAGGTGTGAATGGACTGAGCCAGAATCACATTCAGAGCCACTGTCTTCAAAAATGTGGATTTTCCGGAAGCATTGGAACCGGTCAGAAGAATCTGTCCCTTTGCCGTGATACTGTTGGCCACCGGATCCTCCAGCATGGGATGATACAGGCCTTCTCCGTTCAGAAAAGCCCGGTCTGAATCCACAAATTCCGGACGGCAGTATAAAGACAGATACTCCCGGTAGGATGCCGCTCCGATGCAGGCATCCAGAAGACCGATATTTTCCATCAGAAGCTCCAGGGATGCTTCATGGCCATCCAGCTGATCCAGCATAGAATAAAACTTGATCAGATCTGCATGAAAAAAGATCTTCACGTAACTTAGAAAAACTGAGGCAATATCATCTCTGACATCATTATTGTCCGCTACCAGCCAGGCGCCCCGGCGAAATCCCTTCAGACCATGCCTGCCCTCCAGGATCCGATCAAAATAGGGACGGAGCACCGGATCCTCCAGCTTCCATTTCCCGATTTTATCCGATGCCCGCACCAGGCTTAAAATACACTGATAACACTTCAGATATTTTTCAATCTCCTGGCTGTCCCTGTGATGAACGATCCCATTCACCACAAGAGCACTTAAAAGAAGGATGACTCCCAGCGCCGGATCCAGAAAAATGGCTCCTATACTCACCAGGGGACAGAGCGCCAGCACCTTATAAAATCCTGTCTTTTTCCGCGGGATATCTTTCAGAATATCAATATAATCCGAGAGAGACAGGTTCGTCTTCCTGATCTCATAGAAAATTTTCTGCAGCTGCAGCCGCTCCCCTGGATGCGTCCGGAACCATTCCATCAGCTCCTCTCTCGCAAGGAGAACTTCTCTCTTCTGCTCCGGAGTCCGCAGCATATAATAAAGATACTCTTCCCCGCAGGAAGAAACTGTATTGTTCAGAAGCATAAAAATTTCTTCCAGACCCAGATCATTCCAGGTGATATCATCCACATAAAATTTCTCTTTTCTGTGATGAAGGGCATAGTGGGAAATGCTTTCCAGTTCCTCCGAGGTATATTCCCGGTCGGGAACAGCTCCCCACCTGCCCTTCAAATGCTGATCCAGCCAGGTTCTGTGCCTGTACTCATTGCTCAGAAAAATTGCAAGAAGGATTCCCAGGATTACCACAATGAAAAAAACAGAGGCCAAAGTCCCGCTATCCATGTTTCCTGCCTTCTTTCAGATAGGATTCCAGAACTTCCAGCGTCCGGTCTGTTGTCTCCTGGCTGTGGGAACGGGAGACAAAAATAGCTTCAAACTGAGAAGGAGCCAGATGAACTCCCCCTTCCAGCATATGCCGGAAGTAACCAGCAAACGCTGCCGTGTCAGACTGTTTGGCCTGCGCATAATTCTCCACCGGGTGGTCCGTAAAAAAGATACTGCCCAGGCTTCCCACGTGATTAAGCGTGCAGGGCGCATCATACCTGCGGATCAGCTCCTCCATTCCTTTAAATAACCCCTCCGCTGTCCCGTTGGTCTCTTCGTAAACCTCCGGATGCTCCAGCAGATATTTTACCTGGGTGATCCCCGCTGCCATCGCCACCGGATTGCCGCTTAAAGTTCCCGCCTGATACACAGCTCCGGAAGGAGCGATCATTTCCATGATCTCTCTTCTTCCGCCATAGGCACCCACCGGCATACCGGCACCGATGATCTTTCCGTAAGTCACCAGATCCGGGCGGATCCCAAAATATTCCGCCGCCCCTCCGAAAGCCAGACGAAATCCGGTAATCACTTCGTCAAAGATCAGAAGCGCATGATTTTCATCACAGAGTTTCCGAAGGCCGGCAAGGAACTCCGGTTTCGGCAGTACAACTCCCATGTTGGCAGCCACCGGTTCCACGATCACCGCCGCAACTTCTCCCCGGAACTGTTCAAACAGCTGTGCTGCGCTGTCCAGATCATTGTAAACTGCCGAGAGCGTATCTCTCGTGCAGCCCTCCGGAACACCGGCAGAGTCCGGCACTCCTGCCGTCATCACTCCGGAACCGGCTTTTACCAGCATGGCATCGCTGTGGCCGTGATAACATCCCATAAATTTAACGATCTTATTTCTTCCCGTAAATCCTCTGGCTGCCCGGACAGCGCTCATCACCGCTTCCGTTCCGGAATTGACCATCCGCACCATCTCCAGATGGGGAATGTTCTCACAGAGAAGTTCCGCCATCTCCACCTCAGCTTCCGTGGCCGCCCCGAAGCTTAAGCCATTTTCCGCAGCCCGCACTACAGCCTGCAAAATCTCCTGGTTATTGTGTCCCTGCATCATGGGACCCCAGGATAAAATATAATCGATATACTGCCTGCCATCTACATCAAAAACATAGGGACCGGAAGCTCCCTGAATAAACCGCGGCGTCATTCCCACGCTCTGGTAAGCCCTCACCGGGCTGTTTACTCCCCCCGGGATCCGCTTCACTGCCCGGGCAAACAATTCTTCTGATCTGCTCATCAGCCAATTCTCCCTTCATCCATAAAACGGGCCAGTTCTTTTGCAAAATACGTAAGATAAATCTGGGCTCCTGCTCTGTAGGTTCCCACTGCCATCTCACAGATGATCCTCTCCTCATCAATCCAGCCCATCCTGGCTGCCGCTTTTACCATGGCATATTCGCCACTCACACTGTAAGCCGCCACCGGAAGGTCTGTCACTTCATGCACCCGGGTAATCATATCCTGATAGGCAAGCGCCGGTTTTACCATAATAATATCCGCTCCCTCTCCCACATCCAGAAGGGCTTCCTTTACCCCTTCCCGGCTGTTATGAGGATCCATCTGATAACTCTTCCTGTCCCCAAAAGAAGGAGCAGAGCCAGCTGCATCCCGGAACGGACCGTAAAAAGCAGACGCATATTTTACCGCATAGGACATGATCGGGATTCCGGAATATCCCCTTTCGTCCAGTTTCTCCCGAATCGCCAGAACCCGTCCATCCATCATATCGGAGGGCGCCACCATATCTGCTCCCGCCTCCGCATGGGAGAGTGCTGTCCGCGCCAGAAGTTCCAGCGTCTTATCATTGTCTACCTCATGGCCGCAGAGCATGCCGCAGTGACCATGAGACGTGTACTCACACATGCAGACGTCCGTGATCCGGTACATTTCCGGAAACTGACGTTTTGCCTCCTCCAGCGCCCTCTGTACAATACCGTCCTCCGCATAAGCCTGGCTTCCCATCTCATCCTTTTTGTCGGGAATCCCGAAAAACATCACTTTATCCACACCGGCCTTCAGCAGCTCCTCCAGTGCGTAGGGCAGCTGATCCACGCTGTAGCGGTACTGCCCCTCCATAGAAGGGATTTCTTCCCTGATCCCCTGTCCGTCTTTCACAAAAACAGGATAGATCAGGGAAGATTTATCCATTCTGGTCTCCCGCACCATCCGACGCAGCCTCTCGCTGCCCCGCAGTCTTCTCGGTCTTATTCTCATATCCATTTTTCCTTCCTCCCTCTTTTAACAGATCTTCTCCACCAGTTCTGCCAGACTCTCCATCGTGGCCTTTGAGGCCATATAAGTCTCCATACCGTATCGGTCAGCCGCTGCTTTCGTCTGTTTTCCGATACAGGCCGCTTTCACTTTTGTATAATCAAGCCCCGGCACAGCCTCCGCAAACCCCCTCACGGTTGACGCACTGGTAAATACGGCACAGGCGATTTCTCCTGCCTCGAACTCTGCCTTCTGATCGATCACTTCCTGACTCGGATAAAAGGTTTCATAGGTAGCCACATCATCCACCCGCAGATCTTTCCGTTCCAAAAGAGCTTCCAGAATCTCGCTGCTGCCCACAGCAGCTCTGGGAAGCAGCACCCGCGCGCCCGCACTGCAGACCTTAGCCAGCGCTGTTCCAAGAGACGCGCCGTCATAAATCTCCGGCATCAGATCTACCTGGATCCCCCGCTTGGCCAGTGCTTTTTTCGTTCCTTCGCCTATGGCAGCCACCTTACTATTTCCCAGACTCCTCACATCCCGTCCGGCTCCCCGCAGGTATTCAAAAAATACGCGCACACCGGTGGGACTGGTAAAGGCGATCCACTCATACTCCCCGATCTGATCCAGGCACCGGGACAGTTCTTCATTCTCTTTCATCGGACGGGTGGCGATCGCCGGAAGCTCCAGCACTTCTGCCCCGCGCACCCGGAGTTTTTCCGCCATGGATGAAACCAGCTCTCTCGGCCTTGTCACCAGCACCTTCTTCCCCGCCAGAGGAAGCTTCTCATACCAGGCGAAAGCTTCTGCCAGGCCGCACACCCTGCCCACTACGATGATCGCCGGGGTCTCGATTCCCTGGCGTTCTACCTCCTCTTCCAGGGTGGAAATGGTTGCCACCACTTTTTTCTGGCCCGCAGTTGTTCCTTTCTGCAGGATTGCCGCCGGCATATCCGGTTCCATGCCGGCCTCCCGAAGTCCTGACAGAATATCCGGCATAGCCGTCACACCCATGAGAAAGACCAGCGTTCCCCCTGTCCTCACCAGAGCTTCAAAATCAATATCCAGTTTTTTTCCAGCCCTTTTATGCCCGGTGATAATATGAAGCGAAGAACAGAAATCCCGGTGTGTCACCGGAATTCCATTGTAGGCGGGAACTGCGATCGAAGAAGTTACTCCCGGAACAATCTCATAGGGAATCCCTTCTTTTACAAGAAGTTCCAGTTCCTCTCCGCCTCTTCCGAAAAGGAAGGGATCTCCGCCTTTCAGGCGCACCACCCGAAAACCTTTTTTTGCCTCCGCAAGGAGAGTCTCATTAATTTTCTCCTGCTTCATAATATGATGCCCCGCCCGTTTTCCCACATAGATCAGGCGGGCTGTATCGGGGATCATGGCCAGAACGCCATCCCCCACCAGGCTGTCATAAACTACTACCTCCGCCTGGGATAATACCTGTTGTCCCTTTATCGTAAAAAGTCCAGGATCTCCCGGACCGGCTCCTACCAGCCAGACTTTTCCTTTTTTCATGACTCTTCCCCTTTCTTCATCAGTTCCATAGCCAGCGCAATTCCCAGTCCTTCCGGATCTTGTGCTGATCCCTCCCGGCTCCCTGTCCAGTACGCGCCGTCTTCCTCCCGATAATAAAGACCGGTCAGACAGATTCTGTCTCCTGCGATCACAGCGTGTGCAGCCACCGGTGAAGAACAGCCGCCATTTAAATACCGCACGAAGGCCCGTTCAGAAAGAGCCGCCAGACGGCTCTCCCGATTATCATACTCCTTCAGAAAATCATACGTTTCCCCGGCTCTTCCCTGAACTGCCAGGATGCCCTGTCCGGCCGCCGGGATCACCTCCTCCGGTGTAAAATACCGGGCGATCCGTTTCTCAAGCCCGAGACGCTTTAATCCCGCCGCTGCCAGTACCAGCGCACTGTATTCTCCCGCCTCCAGTTTGGCGAGGCGGGTCTGTACATTGCCCCGCACACTCTTAAATTCCATTTCAGGATACAGTTTTTTCAGCTGCAGGATCCTTCTCAGGCTGGAACATCCAATTGGCTTTGCCGGATTCAGCCCGTCTGCCCCTTCCGGGAGCACCAGCGCATCCCGCTCATCCTCCCTGGCAGAAAAAGCCAGCAGCGGAAGCCGCTCATCCACTTCCATCGGCATATCCTTCAGGCTGTGTACCGAAAGATCGCTCCGGCCGGACAGAAGCGCCCGGTCCAGTTCCTTGACAAAAAGGCCTTTGCCTCCCACCTTATCCAGTGTTCTGTCCAGAATCTTATCCCCTGTAGTCTTCATCGTCAGAAGCTCTATCTCCCAGCCCGGAAGCCTCTGCCTCAGATAATTTCTCACCATCTCGCTCTGTACCACTGCCAGACGGCTCTCCCGGCTTCCGATTATAATCTTTTTATTCTCCATAAATCGTTTTTCCTTTCAGACAGGATTCCAGTTTTTTCCGGGTCTCCTTCACTTTTCCGTGATCGCTGCCCCCGCCATTGATTCCGATCGTCATATCCTCTTCCAAAATCACCGACGGAAACTGAAAATCACATTTCTTCTGGTCGCTGGCCACATTAACCAGAATCCCCAGACATTTGCAGGCACTGTAGATGTCTTCATTCACTGCCCTGTCATCCGTGGCCGCCAGAACCATATGTGCCGCATAAAGATCTTCCCGCTCATACTTTTTCTTTAAGAGACAAATCTTCCCTTCGCTGGCCAGCGCACACAATTCCCCGCAGATCTCCGGCGCCACCACCGTCAGATCCGAGGCGAAATGAAGCAGTGTCTTCACACGCCGCAGCGCCACCGCTCCGCCTCCAACCACCACGATCTTATATTCCGAAAGATCTGTAAAAAGCGGAAATAACGGTTTATTCTTCCTCTTCATATACTTTCTCCAGTCCTTCCATGCAGGTCAGGAAGGTATCTTTATCCAGATAATCCCGCAGGCCGAAAATCAGCTTGGTCACTACTTTTCCGGCGGAACTGCGGATCACATTCCAGGTCTCTTCCTTCTCCTTTTCTTCCATCGGCAGGTGTACCAGCAGCTTATGGATCCGGAAATTCAGATCTTCCATCGCCTCCTCCTGCACTTTCTGGATCCTGGGAATCAGATTTCTTCCCTCTCTCCAGCTGCAAAATTCCTCCATCACTTCCCTCAGGATCTGTTCTGCCTGTTCCATGGCCTTCTGCACCTGAGGCGTGATCTGATTCATTTTAAAATCATCAATATTATACAGATCGATCCCCGGCAGTTCTCCGATCGAAGGCTCCATATCTCTGGGAACCGCAAGGTCGATCAGAATCATATGTTCTTTTGCGGGGGAAGCTGCCACCAATTCCCTTGTCAGGGTAAAATTGGGACTGGCCGTAGCGCTGACTACCAGATCACAGGAAGGGAAAAACTCCATCCGCTCCCCGTAATTGATCCGCCTGCAGCCCACCGGGATCTCTACCACTCCGCTTCTGTACTGACGCACCGTAACCGTAACGTCAGCCCCTGCCTGGCGCAGCGTCTGCGCGGCCAGACGTCCCATCTCTCCATTTCCGATCACCATACAGGTTTTCCCTTTCACTGAGAAAGCTTTCTCTTTTAAAAGGCGCAGTGCCTGATCCATAGCCGTCTCATTAGCCCGGGAAAAAGTCACTTCTGTCTTCACCCGCTTTGCTGCCGTGACAGCCTTGCGGAACAGAACTTCCAGCACATTATCGGTGCGGTACTCCTCTCTTGACAGCGCCAGCGCGTCCTTCACCTGCGTTATGATCTGATCCTCCGCCAGGATCTGAGATTTCAGACCACAGGTCATAAAAAAGAGATGTTCCACAGCCTCCTGCTCCTGCCGGAACACAAAATACTGTCTGGCATCCTCTTCTTTCACTTCTTTCAGCCTGCAGACCAGCGTAAAAAGTTCCTCGGGCGTTCCGTCCATATGGGCCCAGACCTCCATCCGGTTGCAGGTAGATAAAATCAGGGTTCCAAAAATTGTTTCCTCTTCCGTCAGACGTTCCATTCCCCAGACGGCCTGTTTCTTCGTAAATGCAAACAGCGCCCGCACGTCTACGGACGCTTTCTCGTAGTCTATTCCAACCATACAGATACTCATGGTATTTCCTCCGGATGTATAAATTTCATGTATAAATTTCTAGACCTATCATACCACAACTTTTCTTAAAGGTAAAATGATTTGTTCTCCGCCTTCTATTGACAAAAAACCGGCCATCCTTTACTCTGAAAACCAGGAGGAATTTATACATGAACAAAAACAAAACAAAAGCAATCCTGGTGGTCAGTTTCGGCACCAGCTACAACGACACCAGAAAGAAAACCATAGAGGCCATCGAGCAGGATCTGGCCGATGCTTATCCCGATTATCAGATCCGCCGTGCCTGGACCAGCAAAATGATCATGGCCAAATTATGGAAGCGGGATCATCTGAAGATTGACAATGTAAAAGAAGCCATGGCTCAGATGGCGGAAGACGGAATCACCGATGTGATCGTCCAGCCCACCCATGTGATCAACGGTATTGAAAATGATCTGATGAAGGAGGATGTACTTTCCTTCCGAAACCAGTTTCATTCCATCCATTTCGGCGATCCTATGCTCACCACAGAGGCAGACAGCCAGCTGGTGATCGATGCCATCGCCGAAGAGTTCTCATTTCTTCCAAAGAAAGATGTTCTCGTTCTGATGGGACACGGAACAACCCATTTCGCCAATTCCGTTTACGCTGCTCTCGACTATACCTTCAAAGACCGGGGCTTTAAAAATATTTTTGTGGGAACCGTGGAAGCCTACCCTTCCATGGAGACACTCTTAAAGCTTCTGAGAGAATATCAGCCGGAGACGGTTCACCTGGCTCCCTTCATGATCGTAGCAGGAGACCATGCCACCAATGACCTGGCCGGGGATGATCCCGACTCCTGGCGCTGTCAGATCGAACGGGCCGGATTCCAGACCGCCTGCCATCTGAAAGGTCTGGGGGAATATCCCTCTATCCGCCGTCTCTTTCTGGCACACGCAAAAACCGCCATGGAAAAAGACCGGAAACATTAGTCCAAAAAATTATTCAAAAAAAGTTGCAACTTTTTTTATTTTATAGTTGCAACTTTTTCTGAAATAGGTTATAATAACTTTCGTGCCATGCACAAGCCGGAATAGCTCAGTCGGTAGAGCACTTCACTCGTAATGAAGGGGTCGTCAGTTCGAGTCTGATTTCCGGCTCTTTTTTTATTTATCTGCAGATTCCTTACTGCCTTTTTCTAATATAAACCACAATCCGATAAAAAATATTACAAACACAATCATACTTAACATCGTAAAGGTTTTGCTGTACTGCATTACATTCTGCATTCCCATTAAAGTATTCAGATTTATATTTCCACTTTTTTCCAAAGCATTTACATCTGCATATTGTGCCAATGTCTGGTATTTAAAATTCAGAGAAAAGAACGCAATCATATAAACACCTGTTAAGCAGCCTAAAATAACTGCAGCTTTGTTTAAGGATTTCTTCCATACAAATTTCTTTTTTTGCAGCCTCATAAATGTAACTATCATCAAACTTCCAAAAAACAAGATCACTATTTCCATTGCAAAAGTCAAAAGTATTGGATTATTTGTTTTCTCAACTGCCAGCAGTACAAGTGAATCTATTCCTGTTTTCAGACATGAGGCAAGAATCCCCAAAATAAAACCATGACAACTTATCCTAATAAAGTTATCACTTCCATTGCATTTGACTTTACTGGCAGCATACAAAGAGGCTGAATAAATCACCCATAGTATAAAGGATATTACGAAATACAGGTCAAAATGCTTCAAAGACATATACGGTATTCCTACAAGCCATTTTGAAAGCACTCCGAATAAAATTGTTGATATGGTTACGATTGTTAAATTTTTACTGTTCAACATTTTCCCCTCCTTTGGCTTTACGATATCTTTTTCCTCAGATAGACCATATCGGTGAGCAATACTCCTTCTTCCCAGATCGGATGATCATAATGATCTGTGAAAAAGTTTTTGATTCTGTGGGAGTATACAAAGCCACATTTTTGATAAAACGGCAGGGTAAGGGGAGACTCCCCTGTTCCTGCCTGCAGCACAGAAAAACGGGACTGATACCTTTTCTCCACAAAAGTAAGAAGGGCTCTTCCGTACCCCTTCCCCCGGAAACGGGGATCTACTGCTATATTTTTAATCTCCAGGATCCCATCTGCCTCCTCCGTAAGGACGCACTCTGCCTTTATCCCTTCATCCTCCAGAAGATACATGATTCCCCGCTCCAGATACCGGTCTATCATTTCTTCCTGTTCATCTGCCAGAAGAAGAAGGGGAAGATATTTTTTCTTACTTTTTCTGACCTCTCTGATCTTCACTGCACTTCCCTCTCTCCCATAAACCTGCTTTTTTCTCCATGACAAAATTAGTCAGAAAAATTCCAGACCTGCGGATCAGGCTCCTCTTTTGCCCAGGCATTTAACTGCTGCTCGGTATAATCTTTCGCATTCACTGTATGAACTGTCTGATAAAAAAGCGCTGTAATCTCCCTGCAGTCTTCCGGCCGGTATCTCCGGATTTCCATCTCTGTTTCCCCTTACCGAAGGATTGACTGAGCCATCCGGTGATAGGTATGCCGCACTCCGCGCACAGCAATCCCGTAAGCCATGATGTTTTCCGGAAGAGCCATGCCCACGTAGCCGGAATCACCGATATGATGCAGATCCGTTCCTGTCATCTTGCACTCCAGGGCAATGCGCTTTATCGTATCTGTATCTGCCCCTTCCTGAGAAGTTCCGATGGACGTCATGGTAAGTTTTCCCAGACTGTGGGCAAAGTTTACCAGACTGCGAATATATTCTGTAGTAATTCCCGGTACCGTCCCCGGCGCAGGCATGAGAATAATATCTGCTCCCGCATCGGCAAATTCCCGGATATCTGTCTCCGTGATGATATGCTCTCCACCTTCTCCCAGCACTCCGGACGCATGCATCTTGCCCGCTGCCAGCGCAATCTTATTTCCCGCCTCCTTCCGGATTTCCCGAAGCGAGGAGGTGATGGCTCCATTATTCACTCCATTTCCCGGATTTCCGGTCAGCACGATCAAGTCGGCGCCCATCCGCACTGCCAGCCTGGCATTCTCCGCTGACGCATATCGCCCGGCGCTCATCCCCCACAGAGGATCTCCCTGTTCTTTTATCACCGCTTCATCCACCGGCTCCAGATTGATTCCCACTGGCCGTCCGGTCAGTTTTTTTACTTCCCGGATCACCTCCTCTTTCTCCACCTCGGGCAGCGCCCGGATCAGAGGATCCTGTACATCAAACATATTTAAAAGAATAATATCTGCTCCCATGGATGCGGCAAATTCCGCATTGGTCACATCGCTTAAAAGGGGCTGTACCGTCCCAATCGTCTCACTGACCAGAATCCGTCCCTCACTTCCCGCAATGGCTCCCAGAAATTCCTCCCGGGATAACTCTGTCAGTTCCGAAGATTTCATATTTAAAAACCGCTTCATCTTCTGTCCTCCTACACAATTTCATCTAAAAAGCTGCTGCGGATTACCCGTACTTTCTGCAGCAGTTCTTTCTGCTCCCTGGGCAGTTCCGGCCAGATCTCCTCCGGCTTTTCAGCCCCAAACAGCCACTGCGTGATCTTAGCCGTATCCCCCTTCAGAGCAGGCAGGCCGCTCGGCTCCCCTTCATCCCCCGGCTGTAACGTTCCGCCTTCTTCTGTAAAGGTAAGCAAAAAACTTCCGTTTTGTTCCGGAATACAGGCATCGCTCAGTTCCAGGATCCACTGCTGCTCTTCAGAAGCGGAAAATCCCCGGATAAATTCAGCCAGATTGGTGATCCGCGCCATGATCGCTGGCCTGTCTTTCTTCTCCCTGTAATATCCTTCTTCCATATATAAAAGGCGCTGTTCCCTTTTCTTCTTCCCCCAGAAAGCCCGAAGCCCTGCCGTTTTTTCCCCGTCCATAAGCAATTCCAGACAGCCATCCTCGCTTTCCAGTTCTTTTATCAGCCGGCTCACATAAGCTGCATCTCTCCGGGCGTACAGTTCAAACCG
>OLQH01002200.1_pt1 | contig 11975 bp, 10 predicted proteins | sample 1672671 | NCBI WGS metagenome assembly OLQH01 (sample SAMEA3136712, study PRJEB25190) | human gut metagenome
GGGGAATACGGCACCGACTACACCATCGACCACACAGGCCGGCAGTGCCCCGTCTCCTCCTAAGCGCTTTCCGCGCAAGAAGGACGCCCCCGCCGGCGGCGGGGGCGTCCTCAACGGGGAGGTGGTTGTGTCTCTTCCCCCTCCTCTGCGATGGGGAGGTAAATTCTGGTGACATAGTTTTGGGGATTCGCCGTCATGGTGGCGCCAATGAGATACTCCTCCATAGAGATCCCCCGCAGCAGAAGTCCATGGCGCTGGGCGTACGCCTCCAGAGACAGGTAGGCGGGAAGCATCTCGGAATACGGCCCCACATAGATACAGGAGACCGCCCGAAACGCCGGCAGGCGCCGACAGTTGGGCAGCTGGGGGTTGGGGTTCTTAATCCGATAGCAGACCTCCAAATCCCCCTCGTCGTCAGAGGGGTCCTCACTGAACTGCTTCTTGTAATCGGAGTGAAAGATCGCCATATTCACATCCACAGGTTCCAGCCCCGCCTGATCCATCAGCTTCAGCAGCTCCGCCCGGCGGGAGATGAAGAGCCGGCTGGCCTTCCAATAGCACTGGTAGCGGGTATAGGCCACCCAGGCCGCGGGAAATTCCACCACAGAGACGCTGGGCTCCGCGGCAGCCTGGCGGGACTCCAAAAAGGACAACCCCCCCATAATGCGGAGAATGTTGTCAATGAGGGCGTCATACTTGGCCACCGTGGCGTCCCGCGCCTGGCGCACCTCATACAGGTGTTCCTCCAGTTCCCGGGAGAGGGTCCGCAGATCCCGTTTTTTCAGCAGCGCGCCAATCCTCTGGTTGGGCAGGTCCAGCTCCTTCAGGCTGCTCAGCAGAAGGACCTCCTCAATCTGGCTGTCCTCATAGTAGCGGTAGCCGTTCTGTCTATCTCGATAGGCGGGCTTGAGAAGCCCCTGCTGGTCATAGTATCGCAGCTGTTTGGCGGTGACATTGCAGAGGTTGGCCATCTCCCCCACTGTATATCGTGACCGCTTCATCCCATATCCCCCCATGCTCTCCCCACCGGTTCCGGTGTGGTTTTCAAACCATATTATTGTATTTTACCCAACCTTTTGAAAAATGTCCATCCCTTCCACTTCAAAACCTTTCCCTTTCTGGAAGGTTTATTCCGCAGGATTTTTCCTCATTCCCCCCATATTTTTCTCATGGCGCCATAGTATCTCTTACTTTTTCCTTGTTTCTTCTCTTCTCAGAAAGAAATTGCCCCATTTCGATCTCCGTTCCTCCATCTCTGGCCCTGCCAAACACTGCTTGACCTTCCCTTGCTGGGAACCTTTATACTAAGAATATAGCAAGCATTTGATCACCCATTCATCATCAAGAAATTGGAGGGATTCTCTCTTGCGTCATCATTTCATTCACCCCTATATGCCCAACAGCGTTCCTCACATTGAAGAGGAAATGCTGCGGGAACTTGGGCTCTCCAGCGTGGAGGAACTCTACCGCACGGTCATTCCAGAGGACCTTCTCTTTCAAGGCACCATGGACCTGCCGGCGCCTTTGCTCAGTGAACAGGCCCTCAAACGCCATGTCAGCCGCTTACTGGCCAAAAACACCTCCACAGAGGATGCCATCAGCTTTCTGGGGGCGGGCTGTTATAAGCGGTATATCCCCGCGGTCTGTGACGAGATCGCCAACCGCTCAGAATTCCTCACCGCCTACTGCGGCGATACCTACTCCGACCACGGAAAAATGCAGGCGATCTTCGAGTACGCCAGCATGATGGCGGAACTGCTGGAACTGGATGTGGTCAGCTACCCCACCTACGACGCTGGCCAGGCGGTCTCCTCCTCCTTCCGTATGGCGCTGCGCCTGCGCCCAGGCCGGAATGAGATTCTGGTTCCCGCCCATATGAATCCGGAAATCCGCTCCCAGGCGGCCGCTTACTGCCGCCCCTTTGGCACTCTGGTGCCTGTGGAGAACCCCTTCGGGGTGCTGGACCTGGCAGACCTTCAGGCCAAGCTCTCCCCCCGCACCGCCGCGGTCTTTCTGGAAAACCCCGCTTACTTAGGCGCCTTTGAGCCCAGGGCCAAAGAGATCATGGACCTGGCCCACCAGGCCGGCGCCATCGGCATTGTCATGCCGGAGGTCTCCTCCTTAGGGGTGGTCACCCCGCCATCGGGCTACGGCGCGGACATCACCTGCGGCGACATTCAGCCCCTGGGCATTCACATGCAGTACGGCAGCGGCTGCGGCGGCTTCATCGCCATGGACAATGATCCGGACTATGTTAACGAGCTGCCCACCTACCTCTACGGCATCTCCGAAACCCAAAAAGACGGGCAGTATGGCTGGGGCCGCGCCCTGTACTACCGGTGCAGCCACGCCTCCCGGGAAAATGCCAAGGAATACTTTGGCACGGAATGCGGCCTATGGGCCATTGTGGCCGGGGCCTACCTGGCTACCATGGGGCCCCGGGGCATGCAGGAGCTGGGCCAGCGGATCTTGTCCTATGCCGCCTACGCCATAAAGCGCCTGTCCGCCCTGCCCGGCGTCACCGCCAACCCAGCCGGCGGCCAGGTGTTCCAGGAATTCATGGTGGACTTCCGGGCCACGGGAAAATCCGTGGCGGAGATTCACCAGGCCCTGTTGGCCCGGAACATCTTTGGCGGTGTGGACCTGGGCAAGGTTTTCCCCGCGTACGCCGGCTATGCCCTATACTGCGTCAGCGACACCACCACCGCGGCGGACATCGACACCTTGTGCGCCGCGCTGCACGATATTTTAGGAGGAACGGGAGCATGAAACGGGACGGCACACGTGATTTCCACGAAGCCAGATGGGACGAACCCATTCTGATGGAACTGGGAGAGCCCGGCCAGCGGGCCCTTCTGTTGGAGGAGATAGAGCCTCAAGTCGCCCAGGCCGCCGGTGCGCCTGACGACCTGGTGCCCCAGGGCTACCTCCGCCGGGAAGCCCCCGAGCTGCCGGAGCTGGGTCAAATGCAGCTGCTGCGGCACTATCTGCGCCTGTCCCAAGAGACCATCGGCGCGGACCTCAACATCGACATCGGCCTGGGCACCTGCACCATGAAGTACAACCCTAAGGTCCACGAGAGCTTTGTCCGGGACCCCCGGTTCTCTGAGCTCCACCCCTATCAGGACCCGTCCACCACCCAGGGCATTCTGCAGGTGCTCTATGAAACCGAACAGTACCTCAAGGCCATCTCAGGAATGGACCGCTTCAGTCTGAACCCCGCCGGCGGTTCCCAGGGCATCTTCTCCAACGTGGCCATCATCCGCGCCTACCACGAGGCCCGGGGAGAGGGGGCGCAGCGGGATGAGATCATCACCACGATTCTCTCCCATCCAGGCAACGCCGGCACCGCCGCCGCCCTGGGCTACAAGGTCATCACCCTCTACCCCGACGAGAGCGGCATCCCCGACCTGAACGCCCTCAAGGCCGCAGTCTCCCCCCGGACCGCCGCCCTGCTGATCACCAACCCTGAGGACACGGGCATTTACAATGAAAAAATCCGGGAATTTGTGGACATCGTCCACGCCGCCGGTGGTCTGTGCGTCTATGACCAGGCCAACCTCAATGGCCTGATGGGCATCACCCGGGCCAGGGACGCGGGCTTCGACCTGTGCCAGTTCAACCTGCACAAGACCTTCTCCTCCCCCCACGGCAGCCAGGGGCCGGGGGCCGGCGCCCAGGGCTGCACCGAGGAACTGGCCCAGTTTCTCCCCCTGCCCACGGTGGAGTTTGACGGCACTCAATACTATCTGGACTACAACCGCCCTCACTCCATCGGCAAGCTGCGCAAATTCTACGGGGTGCCCGCCGTGGTTCTGCGGGCCTACGCCTATATCCGCAGTCTGGGGGCCGACGGGCTGAAACAGGTCTCTGAGCTGGCCATTCTCAACAACAACTATCTCCTGAAAAAGCTGGCATCCGTTCGGGGGCTCTCCATGCCCATGGCCGAGGGCAAGCCCCGGCTGGAGCAGGCCCGGCTCAGCTGGGAGAAGCTGTGCCAGGAAACCTCCGTCACCACCGACGACATTGACCGCCGGATTGTGGACTACGGATTCCAGAGCTACTTTGCCAGCCACCACCCCAGAATCATCCCCGAGCCCTTCACCCCCGAGGCCTGCGAGACCTATTCCAAAGCGGATATCGAAGAATACGCCGCGGCCCTCCAGTCCATTTCCGAGGAGGCATACGCCACCCCCGAGGTGGTAAAAACCGCCCCCCATCGGGCCGCCTTGGCCACCCAGCTCACCGGTGACCGGCTGGACAACATGGACACCTTCGCCTGCACTTGGCGCGCCTATCAAAAGCAGAAAAACCGGTAACGGAACCATCCAAATAGGAAAGAAGCGATTGCATGCATGTTACCTTTTCCATCGCGGGGACCACGTTCCTGGTGTTCTGCGTCTTTGCCATTGCTGCGGCGGGCTATCTGTTGGGCCGGGTCACCATCCAAGGCGTCAGCTTGGGTACCGCCGGTGTCTTTGTGGCCGCCCTGCTCTTCGGCTGCTTCTGTTATGGGAGCCTATCGGAACAGCTCACCGTAGCAGGGGCCACCTTTGTCACCGACGGGCTGAAGATTGTGGAGAATTTGGGGCTCATGTTCTTTGTCACCGCCGTCGGCTTCATTGCGGGCCCCGGGTTTGTCCACAATTTCAAACAGAACTTCAAGTCGTATGTGTGCCTGGGGCTGGTGATCACCCTGTTTGGCGGGGTAGCCTGCGTACTCTGCATCCTCATCGGCCGTTCCTTCACCGGACTGTCCCACGCGGAGTTCACCGCCATCCTGGTGGGCCTTCTGGCCGGAGCTCTCACCTCCACCCCCGCTTTCTCCGCAGCCAAGGCCACGGTGGCCACCGCGGAGCTGGAGTCCCTGGTCTCCGTGGGCTACGGCATCGCCTACCTCTTCGGGGTGGTGGGGGTGGTCCTCTTTGTCCAACTGATCCCCAAGCTCACCCACGCGGATCTGGACCGGGAACGGGACCGGCTGACCCAAGTCTCCCAGAACGCCGCCAGACGGACCGGGCGGGTCTGTTTGGATGAGTTCGGGCTCATGCCTCTGGCCCTGGCCATTGTCTGCGGCATCGTGGTGGGCAGCTGCAAGGTGGGGAACTTTTCCCTGACCACCACAGGCGGCTGCCTGCTGGCCGGTCTGGTCTTTGGGCACTTTGGCCGGATCGGTCCGGTCAACCTGATGCCCAGGGACACCACCCTCAAGGCCATGCGGGAACTGGGTTTGGTCCTTTTCCTCATTGGCGCCGGGGTGGCGGGCGGCTCCCGGTTCGCGGAGTTTTTCCACCCCATTTACTTTGTCTATGGCATTCTCATGACCGCGCTGCCCATGGTGGTGGGATACCTTTTCGCCAAGCATGTGCTAAAACTCTCCCTCCTAAACAATTTAGGCTCCATCACCGGCGGCATGACCTCCACCCCCGCCCTGGGGACCCTGATTTCCGTGGCCAAAACGGAGCAGGTCGCCGCCGCTTACGCCGCCACCTATCCCATCGCGCTGCTCTCGGTGGTGGTCATCTCCCAAGTCATTATCCTTGTGCTGTCATAGCCTTGCAGGGATTCCAAACGCAAACAGAATCGAGGTAAATTAGTATGTTAGCAGTGGTAAAAGAACACGAAGGCCCGGGCTTCGCGGTAAAAGAGGTCCCCTATCCTGTCCTCCGGGACACAGACGTCATCATCAAAGTCCGCTCCGTGGGCATCTGCGGCACCGACGGCCCGATCCTGGCCGGCACCCGTCCGGTCCCCTATCCTTTGATCCCCGGGCATGAGTTCGCGGGCGACATTGTGGAGGTGGGTTCCGCCGTCCAGCATCTCAAGGTGGGAGACCGGGTCACCCCCTGCATCGTCATCGGCTGCGGTGACTGCGACATGTGCATTGAAGGCAAAGAGGTTCTTTGCGACAACCTGGTGGAGACGGGAATCCACGTGGACGGCGCCTTTGCCGAATACGTCCGGGTCCCCGCCAAGGTCTGCCGGAAAATGCGGGACACCACCACCTATGACCAGGGGGCCTCCGTCGATCCCGTGGCCTCCGCTTACCGGACGGTCAAGGCCTCCAGGATCACCTCCAAGGATGTCTGCTGTGTCTATGGCGCCGGCCCCATCGGACTTTACGCCGTCCAGCTGATCCGGCTCCGGGGCGTCAAAACCGTCATCTGCCTGGATACCGACGCCGGTGCCCAGCGGCTGGAGCTGGCCAAAACCCTGGGGGCCGACTACACCATCAACGTCTCCCGGGAGGACCCTGTACAGCGGGTCAGAGAGATCACCAACGGCGCCATGGCCGACTACGTCCAGGACTGCGTCGGCGCCCCCACCGTTCCAGTCACCGCCATGAACCTCTTAAAGAAAGCCGGCACCTATGCCATCACCGGACTTTACCACACCCTGCCCCAGGTGGACTTAGGCAAAGTGGTTCGAAGCGAGATCGACATCTATGGCACCATCTGCTATACCCGGCAGGAGTTTGAGGAGTGTCTCCACTTCATCGAGGACGGGCGGGTCAAGGTGGACCCCCTCATCACCCATCACTTCCCTCTGCGGGAAATGGAGCAGGCCTTTGCCATCACCCAGGCCAAGCAGAGCATCAAAATCATTCTAAACCCCTAACGGATTCCATGGGAAAACAAGCAGCCTCTCCGGGGAGAGGCTGCTTGTTTATTTCTCTGTTTCCCACTGCCGCCGGAGTTTTCCCAGGGCCCGCAGCTTGATCTGATTGACGTTTTGCTTGCTGGTCCCCATCCCGGGGGCCAGCTCCGCCGCAGTGTATCCCCAGTAATAGACCTGTTCCAAAACATAGGTTTCTTTTTCCGTCAGCCTCGGGCAGCCTTTTACCAGGTCTGAAAACCGCTGCTTCTCAGCAGAATCCTCCTTGGCCAGCGCCGGCAGGCTGTCCTGCTCCTCCATTTCATTCAGAGAAAAGGCAATGGCAGGCTGGCGCATCCGCTCCCGTTGCAGCCGCTCATAGGCATGGCGCACAGACTGCACCAAATACTGGACCACGGCCCCCTCCGCACGGCACCGAATCTGTTCCGGCTTCATGTCGTGAATCACCTGTAAAAACGCCGCGATCATATCCTCCAATCCATCTTCTCCCCACAACTTTCGTCCATACTTTTTCAGGATCGGCTGGAACCGCTGGAGCAGCGACAGCATGTCCGCCTGGCTTCCCTGTTTCGCCTGTATAATTTGGTCCATCAGCATTCTTCATCCTTCCATTCTCAAGGAGATGGAAGTAAAAGAGAGAATCCGGGACCAAAAGGAAACGTTCCATTTTTATTTTCTGTCTTTTTCTGCTTTTCTGTGGAGTATGAGAGAATATTCCAACACATGAAACGCAGATTTCCAAAAAATGCAACAAAAATGCCGAAAAATACAGTTTTGTATTTTTCGGCATTTTCTGTCTCATCCTGGCCTGACGCCATATTTTATTTTTGCTGCTCTGCTGTCTGCTCTTCTCCTTCCCGTCTCATCAGACGCTGCACGTGACGGCGGGCCCTGGTCATCATCATTCGTATGCTGTTTGCCCCGCATCCCAGATCATCTGACAGTTCCCTGTCACTTCTCTGCTGGAAATACCGTCCCTCCAGCAAAAAACGCTCTGTGGGGGCAAGCTGAGGCCAGACAGCGGCCAACGTATTCCACCGTTCTCTTTGAATGACCCATTCCTCCGGCAGACATCCCTCCACAGGCAGAGCACCCGTCTCCAGGGAAACGCACCGTCCCCGTTCCTTGGCCTGCTTTCTGAGCAGAGTGAAGGCCGTATTGCGTACGGTAACAGTAAGATAGCCAACCCGCTCCCCTTCCTTCAGGGCTCGCAGCTTCGGAATCCTTGAAAGCAGCCGAAGAAAGCTCTCCTGCAGGATCTCTTCCCAGAGAAACGCATCCCGACAGTATTTCTTTGCTGTACGGCGCATCCGCTCCTCATAGTGATCGTACAGCCACACCATAAATTCTTGGTCATCCATATCGTCCTTTTCTGTCAACGTGGTCGGAGGCACATCCATCTTTTCTGATTCTTTCTTCTTCACAGTCCAGCAGCAGTCCATTCCTTCCTGGGAGAAACCAATTTTCCCGAAAAAACGCCTTGTTTCCCCACGAAATTATTTTACTCGCACTCAGATCACATTTCAATACAACATATTATTGTTTTATAATTTGAATCTAATCAAATACATGTAATCAAAGTATATGAGATATCAAGCGAGACATCTTCCCGCCCTCACGCTCCCGCCAGATGGTTTACTTTCCCACCCTCTCCCCCTCTCTTCTTCTGAGAGAGGAGGTGAATCAAAATGGAATCCACCGAATGGATTGATTCTTGGCTCCGCTCCTTCTGTGGGAACAGTTCCGGCCTGCTTTTGGCGCTGCTGCTGTTGGTCCTGCTGGATTATATCACAGGAATCTGCGTCGCCATTCAGACCAAGCAGCTCTCCAGTCAGATCGGCGCCAAGGGGATCACCAAAAAGGTTGCGATGTTTGTGGTGATCGCGTTTTGTCACGTGTTGGATGCCTATCTGCTTCACGCAGAGGCCGCCCTGGAGACAGTGTCTACCATCTTTTATCTGTCCAACGAAGGCATCAGCATCCTGGAAAATGTGGGAAAACTCGGGGTTCCCTTACCCCAAAAAGTCCAAACCCTGCTCAGCTATCTGAAAAAATCAGGGGACAACGATCCCCCATCCTAAGAGAGGAGGCGCAGACATGGCGCTCACAGTACACCAAACCTATCTCACCCAAAACGACTGCTACCGTTCCGGCGGTGCCCTCACGCCTCAGGGGCTGATGCTCCACTCCGTGGGCTGTGCCCAGCCCGATGCCATGGCTTTTGTCCAAAGTTGGAACCAGCCCGGGGTAAAAGCCTGTGTCCACGGCTTCATCGACGCCAACACCGGGGCAGTTTACCAGACCCTCCCCTGGACCTGCCGCGGCTGGCACGGCGGCGGGTCCTCCAACAACACCCACATCGGCGTGGAAATGTGTGAACCCGCCTCCATTCGCTATACCAGCGGGGCAAACTTCTTAGACCAAGACCCCGCGGCCACCGAGGCGGCGGTCCTGCGGACCTATGGCACCGCCGTGGACCTCTTTGCCCAGCTGTGCCGGACCTTTTCCCTGGACCCTCTGGGCAATGGCGTCATTCTCTCCCACCGAGAGGGCCACCAGCGGGGCATCGCCACCAACCACGGGGACCCTGAGCACCTTTGGTCCCCCTTCGGCCTCACCATGGATATTTTCCGGCAGGCGGTCTCTGCCGCCCTAACGGGCCAGGCAGCCGCCCCTGCTTCCCCTGCGGTTCCCTTTCTGGGCCGGGTTACCGCCGACGCGCTCCACATTCGCTCCGGTCCGGGAACCAACTGCCCCATTGTGGGAACCATCCGGGACCAGGGTGTCTACACCATCGTGGAAACCGCCGACGGCCAAGGTGCCAGCCAGTGGGGAAAGCTGAAAAGCGGCGCGGGGTGGATTGCCTTGGACTATGTCACCCCCCAATAAACCCCCGGGCAGAGCGCCAGCCCTCTTTCCGCCTAAACTTTTTTCCAACTTTTTGCCCCGTCCGGTTTACTTCTCTGCCCCGTTTGCCTCCTTTTCTGGTGAAACCAGTACAAACCGGTTGGGAATTCATTTGCCGGGCAACAGCCGGCGGGGACTGGAATTCAAAAAATAAAAGGAGATTTTAAGTATGGCAAAAACAGTAGATATCGTCGTATATGGCGCTGGCTTCGCTGGAGTGGCCGCTGTAGCTAAAGCAGCCTCCAACTCACCCAACGCAGAAATCGCACTAATCGTTCCTGACCCCGTTCCCCATAACGGCAGTGGTTCTTGCCTTGGTGGGCTGGGTACTATTGGTGGACAAAACTTTTTTGATATCCGAAAGTGGAACTTCGACCTTGTTACAAAAGGCAGCTTCAGTTGGTGGTATCGCGGTGGGCAGCATTACGGGGTAGATGATATGGCTGCTCTTCTGCAGTCTGACTTAGATAAATATTATCCTAGAATTACGTATTACTACGGCTATGATATTGTCAGCATCGGTTGGACATCGCCTGCTCATATTACCTCTGTAAAATTGGCACCAATCAAACGAGCCACTGACGGCAACGTCATTTGGGAGTCTGGTGAGGAAATTGTAAACGGTACTGTCTTCATTGATGCTTCTGATTCCGGTCGTCTGACTCAATTGTCCAATTTCGGTGGTACAGCTGGCCGGTATGACTTCCCTGCCCAGTATCTAGATGCAGACGAAAAAACCAGCCCGGGAAAAGGTCGCCAGCAGGCCGCCACTTTGATGTTTAAGGTAACTGGCGTAAACAAGGATTACGGTAATACCTCAGATCTCTCAATTGGGGACAATGACAATAACGGTGTTTATAGTGCTAACGGTGGCACAGCTGCCTATAAAAATAAAAACGGAAATATTTATAAGTTTAACGAAAAATATGGTCCTAACGGGTTTGCTATTAAGCCCTTTAATGCTGCCCAGGACGGCCCTAACTCCGATGAGTGGTGGGTTAATACCCTGTTAGTCTTCAATGTAGATGGTCGTGCATATAACCGAGATCGTACTGGAAATAGTTCCAAAGCCTTCCCTTCTGACATGCGTTCGGATTATAAAACCGTGGACGATGCTTGGGTGGATGCCAGAGACATGATCAATACAGATGAGTTTGAAAATGCAATCCGAGATTTTCCTGCTTTTGAAAATGTTAAAATTGTAAAGAAAAACGGCATGCCTGTCGTAGGGGAAGTTCTCTACCTGCGAGAAACTATCCATTCTGCATTATCTTCCAGTTCCAGAGCAAATGGCACAGAAAACAGCAACTATGCTCTGCGCGCAAACGATTGTAATGAAGCTGGTTCTTCTAGTTCTTCCGGTTTGGATTCTCGAAACTATGCTAAAAGAATTGGTCTAAATTTCTATTTTTCGGATATCAATGCTTACAAATTTGAAGACTTAAAAGATGCCTCGGGAAATTACATTTGGTTTAATGAGGTCGGTCAAAAGGTTCGTCCTGATCTTGATATCCATGGTGATAATCCTGACCTCAACCTTAAGCAGACTCCGGTGAACCCTGTATACGTTCCATACAGCGCCTTAGCCACTAACTTTGTGTACAATCTCTTGATTCCTGGGTATGCCTCTGGTATGTCCTCCTTTGCTTGGGCAGAAGGTCGAACCCTCCCTAATTTGTGTGTTATGGGTGATGCTGCTGGTGTCGCAGCTGCTTATGCCATTAACAACAATATAGATCCCTTGAACTTTAGCACCACTGATATCAAAAACATTCAGAATACACTCAAAAATAGTGGTGTACGATTGGAAAAATAATTGTCCAACAATGTGCACATAAAAAATATAACGGGGTGGCCAAAAGACCACCCCGTTATATAAAAAGATTCACGAAATCATTCCCCATCCATTGTAATAGAACATAGGAACAGTCAGCGTTTGGGTTTCCCCATCCCAAGCAGCTTGCCAACCTTCCTGTGGCTCCTCCTTTGGATGGGAAAAGTCGCAAATTGGAACCATAAGTTCTCCATAAAGAAAGCGTACAGGCTCACAGAAATAGGATGGATGGACTGACCACTTTCCCCAGTAGTAGGTTGTATCTCCAGCCTGGTACTGAAACTCCCAATAAAATCCGTCCATAGGTTCCACATAAAATTTTTGCTCGATAGGCCACCATTCAAAACCAATAATCTCCCACTGTGTATTTCCGTTCTCCTGCATCATTTCAATTTGAACATCATACAAATCATTGAGTGACGCATAAACTATATTATCAATCACTTGTAATTGAATTTGGTCCGTTTCTCTTTCTTGCAAAATGGTATCACTGATTTCATGCGTATACGGAATAGATTCTCTGTACTGCACACGTATCGTCGTGGCAGAATCCAACGCATCAATCCCCTCTTCCATCTCCTCCAGCATCCGCTGGATCATCACCACGGCCTCGGCACGC
>OLQH01002201.1_pt1 | contig 11975 bp, 12 predicted proteins | sample 1672671 | NCBI WGS metagenome assembly OLQH01 (sample SAMEA3136712, study PRJEB25190) | human gut metagenome
AAGTGTTCTACTATAGTTGAAGCAAACTGCTCCAACTTCAATGTTTGTTTTTGATTGTTTTTTGCAAGTGCAGATTGCCAGCCCAAACGGCCACCTGTGCCATATTCGGCGGCCACTCTGTGACTTAATTGGCGGCCAGCTAGGGACACATTAAACGGCCAAAATTTCCAGTTATAATATAAACATCTCCAATTCAAGGGGAAATATCATAACTGGAGGTTCCATTATGGACTACAAAAGAGTGTTGAGACTTCACTTTGTGAACCATCTCAGCGGTCGCGAGATCGCCGAAAGCTGTGGCGACTGCAGCAAAACAACTGTTAACGAGTTCCTGAAGCGTTTCAGAGAAAATCCGGAACTCTCGTACCCTTTACCGGCAGATGTCACGAACGAATACATTGAGGGCTTGCTCTATAAAAAACCCGGCGTATCGGCGGATCAGCTCCTCTACCGGGATTTCAACAAGGAAGCCGTCTACAAGGCTCTGGCCCGCAAAGGGGAGACCCTGAAGCATCTATGGCAGAAATACAATGCCATCGGTATCGTAGACGGAAAGAAGCCAATGAGCTATCGCCAGTACTGCAGGCGTTACAGCGAATGGGCTGATTCCAAACAGCTGACCTTCCACATCCAGCGTTATCCCGGCGTCAATCTCGAACTGGACTACGCCGGAAAGCAGCTCTATCTGCATAACCGACGCAACCCGGAAGAGACCACAAAAGTCACCATCTTTATCGCTGCCCTTACCTACAGTGATTACTTTTATGCCGAAGGCATGACGGAATGCGATATCCGGAACTGGATCCGGGTGAACAATAACGCGCTGGCCTATTTTGGCGGCGTGACTCCAACGGTTACCCCGGATAACTGCAAGGTGGCGGTTGCCCGGAACAAAGACTGGATCAGCCCTGTCCTGAATAAAGACTTCCAGGCATGGGCAGAACATAACAATACGGTTTTAACCCCGGCCAAGGTAAAATCCCCCCGCTGGAAACCGGTGGTAGAGGGCCACGTAAAGATCATTACCATGCATATCCTTATGGACATGGAGGATATGGTCTTTTATTCACTGGATGACTTAAACCGCGTCCTGATGGAGAAGGTCGCCGCCGAGAACCGGAAACCCTTTGAAGGGCTCTCTTATTCCCGGTACGATCTCTTTACAACAGAAGAGAAGGAGACTCTTCTGCCCCTTCCGCCCAACCGCTTTGAATACCTGGAACGGAAGACCGTTAAAGTAGCACAAGATTTCTCCTTCACCTTCGACAAAGTCCATTATAGCATGCCCCGGAAATATCTGCGACAGGAACTTGAGATCCGGGCAGGAGAAAAAGAAATCTATGTCTATAATAAACACGGTGACCTTATCCGGACGCATCAGCGCAGCTACACGCCAAAAGACTGGGTGATCATCCCCTCCGATATGCCCGCCGAATACAAAGACTACGGCTATTGGACGGTGCCTTATTTTCAGCAGAAAGCATCCGCTGTCGGCCCCAGCACCCGTGCATTGATCGATGCAGTTATTCGGAAATACGCTTATCCGGTGCAGTCATTCCGAAGCTGTTTTGGCATTTTGCATTATGCGGAAAAGTACTCGTCGGAGGCTCTGGAACGCTGCTGTAAAGATGCGGTTTTAGCTGGAAAATGCAACTATTCCTATATCTGTAACACAATTTCAACTTACCATAAGGAACCGGTGCAGAATGCAACGCCACAGAGTAAACCCAAAGAAGAGGCTGCAACGGCCGTATCCGGCACTTACAAAGATGATGACAGCAAGTATTCCCTTAAGAACCTGCTGAAGCGTCAGGAAACGGAGGGCGGCTATGAAGAGTGAAGCCAACGATATCTATGAGATGTTGGACACACTGGCCCTGCCGGCAGCCGCCCAGCGCTTTGCGCAGCTGTCTGAAAGCCCGGAGCTCGGCAGCTATACTGCTTTGCAGCTCCTTCGTGAGGTCCTGGAGCCTCAGTACATAGAAACCCTCAATAAGCGGTTTGAAACCAATCTGCGGCTCAGCAGCCTGATCAACAAGGGCGCTGTGGCTGAGAACCTGAAAACCGGTAACGGGCGCATCTATAATGATGCCACTGTTGAACAGGTCCTGAAATTCCACTTCGCTGAGAACCGGCAGAATGTGGGGATCTATGGAGTCACCGGCGCAGGCAAGTCTTATTTCCTGTCTGCCTGTTGTGTAGAAGCGTGCAGGCGTAATTACCGCTGTAAGTTTGTAGACTATAGCGACCTGCTGGACGAGCTGATTGTTCTCAACCGGCAGGAAGATCTGAATAAGTACCGTAAGAGGATCCGGTACTATGCACGGATCCAGCTGCTGTTCATTGATGACTTCGCGATCAGCCGTTATTCCGAGGAAGGGATCAAGATCCTGTACCATCTCATCAAACTGCGGGATGACCTTGGGACATCCACCCTCTTCACCTGCCAGTATTCTCCGGATGAATGGGGAAACCAGCTGAGTGATGAAAAGGAATGCTACGGCAAGCTTGACGGAATCCGGCGCAGGCTGACTACAGGGTTTACCGTACTGATTGAGAAGGCATAGTCTTCTGGAATAACGATCACTACTGATTAGCAGGGCGGAACCCTCTCTGCCCTGCTAATCTCTAAAACTGGCCGCTTAATATGGCCCTGACTGGCCGGGAAATGCGGCCCTGCTGGCCGCGGAAATGACCATTCGCACATAGATAATATATGCCGCAAGTTGGATCCTTTTTTCATACCATCGCCACCATACACTCTTTTTCCCAAAAGGCAATCCCATACTTCATGATTTTTTTCATTCCCCGGCGTCTCAGCCCTTCCGCGTACTTCTTTTCCTCTATCTGCATGAGTGCCTCGCTGCACGCTTTCTCCAGATTCCCATCATCCGCATACTTCAGTTCAATCACAATCCCTGTTCGGTCCTGGGTCTGGATGGAGATATCGCTATAGCCTTCCCCTGTCTCTGCATTGGATTTCACAAGCCAGTTATCCTGGTTCTGCAAAAGCCCCAGCAGCATCCCGTGATAGAAGTTCTCCTTCATGTTCCTGCGCACAGCCGTGTCCCTGACACTGATGGAGTCCCACAGATAATCGCTGAGCATCTCCTGGATTACTGCCGTATCTCCGGCCGGGAACGCTGCACAGAAACGGCTGATCCTCGAAATATCGGAATGTGTCACCTCGCGGAACCAGTCTTCCACCAGTTCATAAAACAGTTTTCGGATCTCTCCATTGGGGATCCACAGTCGGAAGATATCCGCATCTTCCTGCTCCACATGCATCCCTGTCAGGTAGCCAGCAGCATACAGCACACTCCACACATTCTCAATGCTGTCATCGATCTCACGGTACGTCAGTTCCTGTTTGATGCGTTTGGTTATCTGTCCGCCGTTTAACAGTTCTTCTACTTCGTTCTTTGTGGTCAGATTTGCATTCTTCAGCATACGGCGGATCAGGTCATTGCCGCTGGTGTTCGCCCAGTAGTTTTTAGGAGGAGCCGCTGGATCTGCCAGCAGTTCATCGCAGTAATTGATCACATCCCAGGGGCAATATACGTCTGTCTTGCCAAAGCGATACCCGTCATACCAATCCCGGATCACGTCTTTATAGGAGGACAGCCCATAGAATGCCAGCATTTCATCCACATCTGTATCTGTAAAGCCAAAGTACTCGTCATACCGGACGTCGGAAATCGTGTGTACTTTCAGATTGTTCAGCCCTGTGAAGATACTTTCCCTGGAGATCCTGAGGCAACCGGTGAGTACCGCAAAGTACAGGCTGTCATTGGTCTTCAGTGCATTGCCAAGCAGGTTTCGGATGAGATTTACCATTTCATCGTAATATCCGGCCTGAAACGCTTTATCAAGCGGAACGTCATACTCATCGATCAGCAGGATAACCTTCTGGCCATAGTGTCTGGCCAAAAGCTGTGAGAGTGTTTTCAGGCTTGCTTCTGCCATTTTTTCTGTCATCGTGTAAATTCCGCCTTGTGATGATCCAACCTCGGTCAGCTGTGCGTAGGCTGCTTTTTCATCATCCGTCAATCTGTCACTGTTCCTTAAAAAACGGAATTTTCCGGCCTCATTCCCGATAACCGTCCGCAATGCTACAGACGCCGACTCAAAACTCAGACCGTCCACACTTTTCAGGCTGATGGAGATCACGGGGAACTTGCCCATATACTTCTCACATAATTCTTTTTCCTTCGCAATCTTTAAACCGTCGAACAGCGCCGGGTCGCTCCCTGTCTCAAAAAAGCTCTTCAGCATGCTCATGTTCAATGTCTTTCCAAAACGCCTTGGACGGGTAAACAGGTTTACTTCGCCCCAGTTTTGCAAAAGTTCTTTAATAAACAACGTTTTATCTACATAATAAAAATCATTCGTCCTGATTTTTTCAAATCCATCGAGGCCAATAGGAAGTTTCTTTCTCATCTTCCCAACACTCCTTTCCATCATCAGCGACTTAAAGATTTCCATACGCAGTTCTCTATTCCGGGACCCCGCAAAATTTCTCCATAAGGCCGCCAAAGGGTATAAACCGCCTATTATGCATCCACTTTACCATGAAGCCTCAGAGCAGTCAAGTTTGTCCGTTGAATTATCTGAAAATTGTTTGCAGCTGCAGAGGATCTTTTCTATTCCTCCATCAACTCCATCATTAACCTGGCGCCAACCTTGATCCCTTCGATATCCCCCTGCCTCTCATAGGTTGTACACAGGCCGAAAACAATGTTCATATATTCATCTGCTTCCTCATCCGTTTCTACCAAACTTCTCAGCGTCTCATCCAAAGGATCCACCTGCTTCCTGAATTCCGGCGTCTCAGCTGAATTGTATTCCGTAAATGCCTGGTAGAGCAGCTCCAGCAGTGTGTCCACCGGCCCCTGATAATTTGCTGGGTGTTCCTTCAGATATTTAACCACGTTCTCTACAATTTCCGCCGCATGTCCACTTCTCGTTCCCCAGATACGCTCTATATGTGCCATAGTCACCACTGTCCTTTCCTCGATACTATCTTTTCTCTTGTAATCTATGGCGATAGTACCTCTGTATTTTGCACATAGCAAGCGGATTACGTATTTTGACGCAGCAGATAAATTTGAAGTGAAAACAGCGAAAAATACTGTAAACTCAAAAAATAAATATCACAATAACCATTCCGATCGCAATCCCCAGCACGTTTCGTCCCACATCAAGCCAGGAGAAATGACGGCCCTGCACCAACGGCTTTGTCGCTTCATCGGCCCAGGCCCAGACAATGGTGCCGGCTACCAGCCACGGGGAATGACCGCTAAGTTTCAATGTAATAGCGAGCAGAACAGTCAACACTGCATACACCACCACATGGGCCAGGCGGCGCAGTCTGCCGTTCAGGATATTCATATCGGAGTCCAGGAAATCCAAAACTGACAGCTTCTCCGCCAGCTCCCGGCTGGTCCTTCCGGTATGTTCCCCATCCTGGTGGGAGAGATACGTCATAAACAGGAACCAAAGAATTGTAAAACCAAGAAATATAAAAAACGCCAACGGCTGATACCTCCTGAAATTGTGTTCAGGAAACATCTTATCACACTGCCCGGCACATAGCCACAGGTAATCTTTTTGAGATTGTATGCTTCCCCCGGATAGATGACTTCGTCTACTTCCGGTTTCCTTTCAACTTTTTTCTACTTCTTCCGGTACTGAAATCATCCCAAAACGCCATAGCAGGCTGAAAGTGTAGCTCACGCCCCGGACATCGGCCAACTCTTTGGGCCGGGTAAATACAGTGCCTTGCTGCTCCAATGCTCTCTCAAATGCCATCCGCACAGAACTCCATGCCAGGGATTTACTGTTTTCCCTGCGGTCAATGAACAGTTCCTTTGTGTATTCCCCATTCCTTCCCTTCTTCAGCGTATAAGAAAACGGCAAGCCGGAAACGGTATGGAACGGGTAATTCTGAAAGGCAACAATGCAGTCCCAGAGATGTCCCTCCGTAGGCGCTCCTATTAGAATATCCACAGCCGCCTTCCGGGCCTTATATGCCTTAACCCGTTCTGCATTCTGGCTGATCTCGGACATCTTATAGACCACCTTGCTATACGGCAGATATGTGTGCAGGGCGGAGTAGCTGAGGTCCATCATATGCTGGATCTCCGCCATGGTTTTCCCCTGCTGCACGAGAGCCTGAATCTGCTTCGTCTCCGGATAGGACAGAACGTTTCCTGTGATCAGCAGCTTTTTGACCTTACCCGGCGGAAGGTCCAGCTCCAGGGCTGTGGCTTTGATTTCTCTCTTCTCCTGATAAATCTCTGCCGCTGTGTCGATCAGTTCCTGCATCAGGGCTTCCGGATCATAATCTTTCTTTGGGGGGCGTCCTCGTTTTAGTGACGTGTTGGAATTATTATTTTTCATGTCTATCTACTTTTCTCCTATATTTTCCATGTTAATCTATTTTATGAGCGATAAAATTAGGCGAAACCTACTCATCATTTCAATTCCGCCTATTTATCAGCCAGACTGCACACTGTTCATTACAAATCAGAATACAGCTCCTCCTGGTACACTCCGTCAGCAATTAACTTCTTAAAGCTCTCCACCACGGCAGTTTTATCTTCCTTGTATGTAACACCGAACCAGTTATCCTTGGTCTCAAGCACTTTCACTGTACACTTTCCATCTCTCAGCAACCCACCGATCAGTGTCGGCAGCAGGTATTCTGCTTTCTGCGGATTTGCCGGAACTTCCTTTTCAAAGAAATCCTTAAATCCGTCTTCCAAGACAGTCAGGAACGCCGGATCATGTCCCTCTTTCGCAGGGAAGCCCCAGAAATTCATGGATACATAGGAGCCCGGATCCAGTTTTACTCCATTGGCTTCTGCTCCAATCATGCCGTCCTCTACGGTTTTGACAATATTGCTGGTCTCCACCACATCTGTGATATGGGTATGTCCTTCCGCAACCTTGCACACACCTCTGGTGACACCACCATTGTCTGAAAGAGTATTCTTCAGAATAAAACCGGCCATAGCAATCGCGGAATCATTGTGATCCAAGATCAGCCAGTCATGCAGCTTGCGGAATGCTTCTTTTCCATAATAGTCATCCGCATTGATCACAGCAAACGGTTCATGAATTAGATTCTTCGCCGCGAGTACAGCTTGTCCCGTTCCCCAGGGTTTGGTACGGCCATTTGGGACAGTGTAACCGGTCGGTATGGAAGAAAGATCCTGAAATGCATAGGCAATTTTCACATTCAGCTTTTTGCAGATAGCTTCCACACGATTGCCAATCCGCTCCCGGAAGTCAGATTCAATATCCTTACGGATTACAAAGATGATTTTATTGAACCCGGCAGCTATTGCATCGTGGATAGAGTAATCCATAATGATTTCATCGTTAAGGCCAACCGGCTCTAATTGTTTGATGCCGCCTCCGAAGCGGCTGCCGATGCCGGCTGCCATGATAAGTAAGCTTGTAGATTTCGTATTATCCATCTCTTTGTCCTTTCCTACACACATGTCATATTGCTGTTGTTTAGTGTATAATAAAAATACCCAAAATTGCAGAGGCGATTCCCCAAAGTTGCAGAGGGAAATTCCCCAATAATGCAGCCGTGTTTGGTGCTTCTCTAAGTCTATTCGGGCGGTAGATTTAGAGAAACACCAAACATCCATTGCAAGCATACAGCACTTTTTGTATCCTTGGAATGTCGTTGCAGACAACATTCAAGGAGGAAAGGAGTATGATTGCAATGGACAAGGTTCATTCTATCAGACAGCTCTTTTATGAGCAAGGGAAAAGTGTCTCGGCTATTGCTGCTGAGACGGGGCATGACCGGAAAACGATAAGTAAGTATCTGGACATGACCGATTTTAACTGAATATTCTGGCGCTACAGTACCCTGATTCCGGAAAACTGAGTACCGACGTTCTGGACGTGGATACCGGTATTGATTGGCTTGTCTACCCTGCTCGGTATTCTCAACAATGTCAAGCCCAGAGCCACTTTGTGGTGCGAAGCAGGCTTGACATTGTTGAGAATACTGAGATAATGGTAGGCCCCAATCAGTCATTTTATCGCGGTACTCTTCGACCGGACTGTCGTCCATTTAGGGCCGGAATATTCATTAACACACCGGAACCCAAAAAAGAGGATCCGGAAAATATGTGCCCGAAGCTGGATGCATATAAGCCATTGATTGATCAGTGGCTCCTGGATGACCGTAAGGCTCCCAGGAAGCAGCGCCATACCGCAAAAAGGGTTTTTAAGAGGCTTCTGGCAGAAAGCGAAGGCTTCGACTGCTCTTACCGGCTGGTTGCGCAGTACGTGGCCTACAGAAAATCGCAGATGCGTCTTGACAGCAAAAAGTCTTATCTGCCGCTCATCCACTACCCCGGCGAGGCCCAGGCTGATTTCGGCGCCGCACAGTTCTTTGAAAACAGTTTATCCATTGAAGGAAAGTATCTGGTGCTTTCCTTCCCGTTCAGCAATGCCGGGTATCTCCAGCTGATGTATGGTGAAAATGCCGAGTGCTTCATGGAGGGCATGATCGCCATGTTTATGCATCTTGGAGGCGTCCCCACGGAAATCTGGTTTGATAACACATCAACCCTTGTCACGAAGATCCTAAAGGACGGGGGGCGTCAGCTGACGGATAAGTTTCTCCGGTTCAGTGAACACTATGGGTTCCGCTATAAGTTCATGAATCCCGAATCCGGATGGGAAAAGGGAAACGTGGAGAACAAGGTTGGATACAGCCGCAGAAACTTCCTCGTGCCGCCGCCCAGGTTCATGGAACTGTCCGGATACAACAGCCGTCTCCTTACAGAGGCTGACAGTGACATGGACCGGGAGCATTACCACTACGACCAGACGATACTGGAACGCTTTGGCGAGGATAAGAAGGCGCTTCTCCCATTGCCGGATGTTGCGTTTGATCCGGCCAGGTATGAGACGGTACTCACGGATAAATGGGGCAGGTTTACATTGGAGAAAGGAAAGCATGAGTATTCCGTCTCTCCAGACTATGTCTGTACGAACGTGTGGCTTAAGATCACCTCACGGCGGGTACAGGTCATGGACATGCAGCACCGCCCTATTGTGACACACAGGCGGCTCTACGGAGACCAGAAACAGTCAAGCATGGAATGGCTGCCGTATCTGACGGCTATCTCCAGGAAGCCCCGTTCCCTGTTCAACAGCGGCATCTACGATATGATGCCGGAGAACATGCAGCGGTACATGAAGAGCTGTGGCAGCACGGACCGGGGAGCTATTCTGAAAGTCCTTGCAGAGCTGACCGGGCGGACTGGATTTGACAGCGCCCTTCAGACAGTCAACCAGGCCCTTCTCTACCAGGTAAGGGATCCGGACAGCCTGAAGAATCTGTACCGGAGACTGTATGCGGATGTACCGGAGCTCCCGCCGATGCCATTCCAGAGCGGTGTCCCCGCATTGGAACAGATGCCGGTGGATCTGGCTTCCTATGACTTTTTCCTGCAGAAGGGAGGTGCCGCCAATGGATGACTACAGAGACGCCATTGCTTCCTGCTGCAGGCAGCTGCGCCTGTCGGCCAACCTGGCTGATCATGCATTTGCCATACAGGGCGAAACCCATCAGGAATACCTGTACAACCTGTTAAGCGAGGAGATCAAATGCCGGAAAGCAGCACGCATCGGAAAGCTGATCAATTCCGCAGGTTTCCCAGTCCAGCATAACTTTGCCGCATTTCAACCGGATGAAGTGCAGTTTCCATCGGGTGTCACACCTGAAAGCCTGAAAGCGCTGGAATTTTTCCATGCAGGGAATAGCCTGGTGATGTACGGCAGCACAGGCACCGGCAAGACCATGCTGTCCATCTGCATCGGGATGGAAGCATGCAGGAGCGGGATCCCTGTGAAGTTCTTCCGGACAGCCTCGCTCATCAACCAGCTTTCAGAGGCTCAGGAGAGAGGCAGCCTTGCGCAGCTTCACAAGAAGCTGGATAAGGCAGATATCCTCATTCTGGATGAATTCGGGTATGTCCCGTACAACCGGACTGGTGCCCAGCTGTTGTTTGACTATCTCTCCGAGATCCATGAAAAGAAAGTCATTATCCTTAATACAAATCTGGAGTTTTCCAGATGGGTAAATGTCCTGTATGATGAGCAGATGACCGCCGCACTTGTAGGGCGGCTGATGCACCACTGCCATCTGATACTCTTCCCCGGTGAAAACAACCGGCTGCGGGAATCCAGTATCAACGACATGTTTACTTCCCGACAGAAGGGAGGTGCCCGGAATGCCTGATCATGAAATTTTCAAGGAGCATGATCCGGAAGACTGTTTCTACAGCTGCAGGACCGTGCATGATTTCATGCGTCTCACTGACGAGATGGTACATACCATCATCGGTCTGGAAGAAGAACTCGTCCGGTGGCGCCAGGCCCTCATCAAATATCTTCCGCCCGAATGGGCAGAAGGGCTGCGGTCAGACATTTTAAACAACATCGCCCGCGATTTTGAAGGAGATCCGGCTTATGATCTATATGTCAGCATGGTATGTAACGGTATCGATCCTCAACAGGAGAAAGAGAAACTGGCCCGTATGAAGAGGCTTGTCAAGGGCACCGATGAAACCAGCATCACATATCTGTAACTAATAAACTTTGTATGCCTGCAACGGCTCCTCTCCGGCACCTAAAAGAGTGCCGGAGGGGGAAATGCAATACTGGGGAAATTCCCCATGCAACTTTGAGGAAGTCAATCTGCATTTTTGAGGAAAAAGTGCTTGCAAAAAACAATACGCTGAGAAATCGGTAGTTTCCGGTGGAAAGAACAAGGTACTGAACAAGTATGCAGCTTTCAAGGTACTGGTTCTGGATGAATGGCTTATGCCGGAGTTGTCCAAAGCGGATGTCGAATTCCTCCTCGAATTGACAGAACGCCGCTTTGACAGTACCTCCACGATCTTCTGTACGCTTTATAAGCGTGAGGACTGGGTAAAGCGACTTCGCAACGGGACTTATGCCGAATCAATCGTAGAGCGCTTCGCGCATAATACCATCTGGGTTGAAACCGGCGATGTGAATATGCGGCAGTACTTATCCCATGCTTGACGGCCTGGGCTGAACTGTGGCCAGACTTTGCTATACAGCGGATCCCATGCGCTGAACGCGCTTCAGCGCATGGGCTAATTGCCCGGAATAATCATCAGTATGCCAAGCACGCCACCGGCTGTATTTTCGTGTAAAAAAAACACAAAATTATTTTTTGATATGAAGTATCTCTAAAACTAATTTTACCGCCTGATTCTTCATTATTAACAGTACAATCATATAAATAACAACCGAAGCAGTCACTGAAAAAACTGTAGAAATCAGTACTGAACTAATATATTTTTCTGATATAGAACATATAGTCCATATTGTCAGGCATCCTATGGCAACGAAGAGAATGTCCTTTTTTAGAAAACTGACCCTAAAATATTTTCTTCCATACCACCATGTTATAACCATTGACAGTAACTCCGCAATAACAGTAGTAAATGCCGCAGCATTCTGCTGGAATGTTGGAATAAGGATAAAATTTAATCCTATATTAACAAGCGCCGCAACAATCGTTGCCATCAACACCTTATTTTCGCACCTATAAGGTATTAGAATGCACGATGTATAGAACCAACTAAAAATGCTAAAAAACAACGCAACGGAAAGAATCTTAAGCGATATATTTGCATCAACATATTCTTGTCCTGCAATAATAAAAACTATGTTTTTGCTTAACGCAATCAATCCAACCATTGCCGGAACGACAATAACAACAAGTGCATTCAAAATCTGGTTGGCTGTTCTGTTAAAATAGTCTATTTTTTTCTCTCCCAGATAAGCAGATAATCTCGGAATTGAAACAATAATAATTGCAGCCAGCATTTGCTTTACAATAGTGTAGATTTTGGTGGAGACAGAGTACAATCCAACTGATTTATTTCCTGAAAGGAAGCCAA
>OLQH01002203.1_pt1 | contig 11960 bp, 9 predicted proteins | sample 1672671 | NCBI WGS metagenome assembly OLQH01 (sample SAMEA3136712, study PRJEB25190) | human gut metagenome
TTATGGAATATGAGAATTATACCTTTGTAGAGGCAGTCAAAATGCTGGCTGAACGTGCCGGAGTGGAGCTTCCTGAGATGGAATACTCCAGAGAACAGAAAGCGCAGGCTGACCGGAAGGCTCTCTTGCTGGAGATTCAGAAACAGGCTGCGAACTTTTACTATTACCAGCTCCGCCAGGAGGCGGGCAGACAGGCTTACGGCTATCTCACCGGCAGAGGTCTCAGTGACGAAACCATAAAAAAGTTCGGACTCGGCTATTCGTCTAAATATTCGGACATGCTGCACCGGTACCTGAAACAAAAGGGCTATTCGGATGAGCTGTTAAAGGATTCCGGCCTCTTTCAGTTTGATGAGAAAAGAGGAATGCATGACAAGTTCTGGAATCGTGTGATGTTTCCCATTCAGGATGTGAACGGCCGGGTGATTGGATTCGGAGGGCGTGTGATGGGGGATGGAAAACCCAAATATCTGAACTCTCCGGAGACAAAGATATTCGACAAAAGCAGGAACCTCTACGGACTGAACACCGCCAGAACCTCCAGAAAGAAAAATCTGATTATATGTGAAGGTTATATGGATGTCATTGCCATGCACCAGGCAGGATTTACCAATGCGGTAGCTTCTCTTGGGACAGCTTTGACGTCCGGGCATGCCAGCCTGATGCGCAGGTACACAGAGGAAGTCCTCCTCACCTATGACAGCGATGAGGCGGGAAGAAAAGCAGCACTCAGAGGAATTCCCATAGTGAAGGCCGCAGGACTCAAGGCCAGGGTGGTGAATCTGTCCCCCTATAAGGATCCGGATGAGTTTATACAGGCACTGGGAAGGGAAGCTTTTGAAGAGCGTCTGGATGAAGCAATGAACAGTTTTCTGTTCGAAATCTCTGTGATGGAAGGGGAGTATGATCTTGGGGATCCCCAGGGCAAGACGGATTTTTACCGGGCAATAGCCAAGAAGCTGCTGGAATTTCCGGAGGAGATCGAGCGGAACAACTATATGGAATCCATTGCATCTAAGTACCATATTGCCTATGAAGATTTGAAGCGGCTGGTGAATAAGCTGGCCCTCAGCGGAACACCGGCAGAGGAGAGAATTAAGCCTAAATCCGGCATTCACAAAAAAAACAATAAAGAAAGCGGAATAGAAACGTCCCAGAAGCTGATGCTAACCTGGCTTGTTTCCTATCCGTCCATGTTTGACACGGTGAGAGGCTATATTGGCCCGGATGATTTTACCACCCCTTTGTACCATACAGTGGCAGAGCTTTTATATGAACAGCACGCACAGGGTGAAGTGAATCCGGCAAAGCTACTGAACCGGTTTACAGACAGTGAAGAACAAAAAGAGATCGCCTCTTTATTCAATGCCACACTTCATCTGGAGACAGACGGAGAACGGCAGCAGGCATTAACCGATACGGTATGCCGAATTATGAGAAATAGCATCGAATATCGGACAGCACACCTGTCTCCCACTGATATGCAGGGTTTACAGCAGATTTTGGCGGATAAGCGCAGATTAGAGGAGATAGAGGCAAAACGGGTGATATTGCATATTTCTTTCGATTAAGGATAAAATATAAACAAGTTATGAGAGGATGGAACACCTATGGAAATGAATATGGCAAAATTCAGTGAAAAATTAGCAGAGCTTCTGGAAATGGGCAAAAAGAAAAAGAATGTTCTGGAATATCAGGAGATTAATGACTTTTTCCGGGATACCCCGCTGGATGCTGAATATCTGGACAAAGTCTTTGACTATCTGGAAGCCAATGGAATCGACGTGCTGAGAATCAGCGATACGGATACGGATGTGCTGTTGCTGGACGATGATGAAGATATTAAGTTGGACGAAGAAGACGAGGTTGATGTAGAGAATATAGATTTGACTGTGCCTGAGGGGATCAGCATTGAGGATCCGGTGCGGATGTATCTGAAAGAGATTGGAAAGGTTCCCCTTCTGACCGCGGAGGAAGAAATTGCGCTTGCCCAGCGGATGGAAGACGGGGATGAGAATGCCAAAAAGCGTTTGGCAGAGGCGAACCTCCGTCTGGTGGTGAGCATAGCAAAGCGCTATGTAGGCCGGGGGATGCTGTTTTTGGATCTGATCCAGGAAGGAAATCTGGGTCTTATCAAGGCAGTGGAAAAGTTTGACTACAGAAAAGGATACAAGTTCAGCACCTATGCCACCTGGTGGATCCGCCAGGCAATTACAAGGGCCATAGCCGATCAGGCCCGTACCATCCGTATTCCGGTTCACATGGTGGAGACCATTAATAAACTGATCCGGGTATCTAGACAGCTCCTTCAAGAGCTTGGCCGTGAACCTCTGCCGGAAGAGATCGCAGAGGAGATGAATATGTCAGTTGACCGTGTGCGCGAGATTCTTAAAATTTCACAGGAGCCGGTGTCCTTAGAAACTCCTATCGGAGAGGAAGAAGACAGCCATTTGGGTGATTTTATTCAGGATGACAATGTACCTGTGCCCGCGGATGCAGCAGCATTTACCCTGTTAAAGGAACAGCTGGTGGAAGTACTGGGAACCCTTACCGAGAGAGAACAAAAGGTGCTCCGTCTTCGCTTCGGCCTGGATGACGGCCGCGCCAGAACATTGGAGGAAGTGGGAAAAGAATTCAATGTAACCAGGGAACGTATCCGTCAGATTGAGGCAAAGGCCCTTAGAAAACTCCGCCATCCCAGCCGCAGCCGCAAGCTGAAAGACTATTTGGATTAATACAGGAGAAATCGTATGCAGTTATCCAACAGGCTTTTAGCTGTGGCCGGCATGGTTACAGAGGGAAACACAGTTGCAGATGTAGGCTGTGACCATGGGTATATCCCCATTTATCTGATACAGCAGAAAAAGATACCATGCGCCATCGCCATGGACATCCGGAGAGGCCCTTTGTCCCGGGCTGAGGCACACATAGAGGAAAATGGGCTCAGGGAATACATACAGACACGCCTGTCAGACGGTGTACAGGCCCTGAAGCCCGGAGAAGCAGACACGCTTATCATTGCCGGGATGGGGGGAGGTCTGGTACAGAAGATTCTCAGGGACGGCGAAGAAGTCCTCCGCAGTGTATCGGAATTCATTCTTCAGCCCCAGTCAGAGATCCGCCAGGTACGATTCTTTCTGCAGAAAAACGGATACTTCATAACAGATGAGACAATGGTGCTGGAAGATGGAAAATACTATCCCATGATGAGGGCTGTCCATGGAGAGATGGAATATACGGAAGAGATTTACTTAAGGTACGGACGAGAACTGCTTCAGTCCGGGCATCCTGTTCTGAGACAGTTCCTGGAGAAGGAAAGAGATACCTGCCTGCAGATTCTGGATACGCTTTCTTTATCCGGAACCTCTCAGGCAAGAGAACGGGAAAAAGAAATTCAACAGGAGATGCAGTATATAAAAGCTGCTTTACAACACTATGAAATGTAAGAAAATTATACAGACGCTGGAGAGATTGTATCCCCCGTCCTTTGCAGAGGATTGGGACAACGTCGGACTGTTGGTGGGAGATGAGGAAGCAGAGATATCCAGGATATTTCTTGCCCTGGATGTGACGGATGAGACATTAAATGCCGCAGTAAATTTTCATGCGGATCTGATGATAACCCATCATCCTATGATCTTCAGCGGGATCAAACAAGTAAACGCCGGGAATTATCTGGGAAGACGGATCATAAAAATGATAAAAGAGGACATATCCTGCTATGCCATGCACACAAATTTTGATATCTGCGGCATGGCAGAACTGAGTGCCGGGTATCTTCAGCTGACCGACACCTCCGTACTGGATGTTACCTTTGAGGACAGCGGCAGAGAGGAAGGGATTGGAAGAGTGGGAACCCTTCCCCGGAGGATGACACTGAGGGAGTGCGCCGATTTTGTGAAAAAAGCCCTGAATCTGTCCCATGTAACCGTTTACGGGGATATGGAGCAGAGTCTGGAACGTGCAGCCGTGTCTACCGGATCCGGAAAGAGTATGGTGGCAAAGGCTATCTCGTCAGGGGCTGAGGTTCTGGTGACAGGGGACATTGACTATCATACGGGAATTGATGCGCCTTCCAGAGGGATAGCCATTATTGATGCAGGGCATTACGGAACAGAAGCTATGTTTATTGATTTTATGAGACAGGTACTTGCCAAAGAATACCCGCAGCTCTCTGTGGAGGGAATGCCGGTAAAGGAGCCGTTTACCTGGATATAAAATCATTGATTGGATCATGCAGAGCAGAATTGGGACGGGGAAGTGTATTCCTTCGTCCTTACTTTATAAATGGAGGTTGCTTATGGAACAGGAGAAAATTTGTGTGGAAATTAACGGGGAAAAGAGGGAGTATCCATGGGGAATTACCTTTGGAGAAATTGCACAGGATTATGAGGGCAGCACCAGATATCCTATTGTGCTGGTTACAGTGAATGGAAAACTAAAAGAACTCCATAAACGTCTGAAGAGAGAGTGCACCATAGAATTTATCACCACCGGAGACTCCATTGGACATAAAACATACAAAAGAAGCGCCTCTCTTCTTCTTCTGAAAGCAGTGTACCATGTGGCCGGACACGAAAACGTAGAGAAGGCAGTCCTTCACTTTGCGGTGGGCTCCGGATTCTATTTTACAATTCAGGGAAAGGTGAAAGTGGATGAAGAATTTTTAGGGAAAGTAAAAGCCTATATGATGGAAATGGTGGAGAAGAAGATTCCCATTATGAAGCGGAGTGTGGGAACTAACGATGCCATAGATCTTTTTCACAAGCATGGTATGTATGATAAGGAAAAGCTGTTCCGCTACCGTAGGGTCTCCAGAGTCAATATTTACAGTATTGATGAATTTGAGGACTATTTTTATGGGTTTATGGTCAATCATACAGGTTATCTGAAATACTTCGATCTGTTTCTCTACGATGAGGGATTCGTTCTCCAGCTTCCGGAAGCCACCAATCCGGAGAAGGTGCCGCCGTTTCGTCCCATGCCTAAGATCTTTCAGGTGCAGAAGGAATCTGAGGAATGGGGAGAGCGGATGGATGTGGCTACGGTGGGAGAGCTGAACGACATGATTACCACCGTGGGCGCCAGAGAAATGATACTCATCGCTGAGGCACTTCAGGAAGGCAAGATATCCAAGATTGCGGAAGATATTGCAGGGATGAAGAGTAAGAAGTTTATTATGATAGCCGGCCCGTCTTCTTCCGGTAAAACTACATTTTCCCACAGACTCTCCATTCAGCTGTCTGCGCATGGGCTAAAGCCCCATCAGATCTCGGTAGATAATTATTTTGTCAATAGGGAAGATACGCCTGTGGACAGTGAGGGAAACAAAAACTACGAGTGTCTGGAGGCCTTGGATGTAAAACAGTTCAATGAAGATATGTGCAATCTTCTGGAGGGCAGGTGTGTGGAGCTGCCCACCTACAACTTTGTTACCGGCCAGAGGGAGTACAGGGGGGATACCATGCAGCTGGGCCCTGAGGATGTTTTGGTCATAGAGGGGATTCACTGCCTGAACGATAAACTCAGCAGTTCCCTTCCCTCGGACAGCAAATATAAGATTTACATCAGTGCCCTGACCCAGCTGAATATTGATGAACACAACCGGATTCCCACCACAGACGGGCGGTTAATCAGGCGTATTGTGAGAGATGCCAGAACCAGAGGTACTTCAGCTAAAAACACCATAGCCATGTGGCCCTCTGTGAGAAGGGGAGAGAGCGAGAATATCTTCCCCTACCAGGAATCCGCGGATGTTATGTTTAACTCTGCTCTTATCTACGAGCTGGCGATTCTGAAGCTTTACGCAGAGCCTATTCTGTTTGGCATAGAGAGGGATGCACCGGAATATGTGGAGGCCAAGAGGCTGCTGAAGTTTCTGGACTATTTTGTGGGTGTGCCAAGTGAAGATATCCCTCATAATTCAATTCTCAGAGAATTTGTGGGCGGCGGATGCTTCCGCCTGTAGGCCAGACACAGTATAAAAAACTCCGAAAAAACGCCATGCAGGTGTAGGATGGTACTTGTTGTGAAAGTAATCCATTCTGTGCCTGCACGGCGTTTTTTTATTCTGCCCCCTGTTGCTCCGGAGAGCTGTCCTCAGACTGAGGTTCATATTTAGCGAATATTTTTCGGAACAGCAGGGAATTAACATATGCGATGGCAGCAAATCCAAAGAAAAGCCATATAAAAAGTCCGTATGCCAGTGTTTTTCCTGTGAGAAAAGTCAGGAATACCGGAGCGATTGTGATCACTGCGATCAGTATGGTGTAAGGAAGATTCAGAATACTGAACAGAAGGGCATTCTTGAGGCTATTCTTCACATCGTTGACAAACCTGGCAATATAGGGAAAAAGATAGAGCATGGTAATAGTATAAAAGGTACCGATAATAAGAATGGCTATCTGCATGACTTTTCCCATAACCCCTGTAAAGGCTGCCGTAATCCGGTAATCAAGACCGAGTATGATACCCAGAACCAGCATAATCAGCCATACAATTGTACTGATCTTAAAATTGCTCTTAAAGGCTTTCCAAAAGCCCTTTACCATGTAGGACTCTTCATTTCGAGCCATTTTGAGGGTGACTGTGTAAAGGGCTGTGGCTGAGGCCCCGATGGTGATAACCGGGACGCAGCAGATTAAAAACAGTATATTCAGAATAAAGATATCAGCTAATCTGGATAAAAATCTCATAAGAGGGCTGTCCAGACCAAAAAAACTACCCATAGTATTATTTCTCCTTTTCAGATGTTTCTTCCTTGGAGGGAAGATAGATATGCACAAGTTCAATCCGGTTTTTCACCACACTGTCCACAGTGAGACGGATCTGCTGAGGGGTGGTAACCTCCTCGCCCTTTACCGGAAAACGATCCAGCTGTTCAATGATATATCCGCCGATGGAATCATAGTCTTCGGATTCCAGTTCAATGTCAAGTTCTTCATTGAGATCATCCAGCTTTGTGGAGCCTAGGGAAAGGTATTCTTCTCCCGGCACAATCTCCGTAATCTCTTCTTCTTCCTGATCATCGTACTCGTCCCGGATATCTCCCACGATTTCTTCCAGAAGGTCCTCCAGTGTCACCAGGCCGGCTGTAGCTCCGTATTCATCCAGAACAATGGCAAAATTAATGGAATCCTCCCGCATCTCCATCAGAAGCTCAGAAGTATTTTTATATTCATAGGTGAAGTATGCCTCCCGCAGAATCGAACGGATGGAAAAGTTTTCTCTGGAGTCCAGCAGAAGCAAGTCCTTCATATTAACAATTCCAATGATGTTATCCGTAGTCTCTTCGTAGACAGGAAGTCTTGTAAACTTGTCCTCCCTGAAAATTTCAATCAACTCATCGTAGGTGGATTCCACATCCACAAAGGTTACATCAATGCGGGGTACCATTACATCTTTTGCCTGAGAGTCGCCGAAATCAAATACATTGTAGATCATCTGGCGTTCTTCGCTCTCAATCACTCCCTCTTCATGGCTGACGTTGAGAATGGTGCGGAGCTCGCTCTCGGTCATCGTACTGTTTTTGCCGTTAGGGTCTATTCGGAATAGAAGCAGCAGCCCAAGTGACAGTTTATTCACCAGGTAGATCACCGGGGTAAGCAGTACCATCAGTCCGTAGATTACCTTAGCGTAGGCCAGCGCCAGCTGTTCTGAGTAGATAGTAGCGACTGTCTTAGGTGTAATCTCCCCCAGAATCAGTATCAACAGTGTTAAGATACCTGTTGCCAGCCCTACGGCAGCATTGCCGAAAAGCTTAATCGTTACTGAAGTTGCCAGGGCAGAAGCACTTAGATTTACAATATTATTTCCTATTAAAACTGCGCTCAGCATCTTGCCGGAATCGTTGACCGCTTTTAATAAGGTGGCAGCCCTCTTGTTGCCGTCCTCAGCCATTGTCTGAATACGGATCTTGTTCACTGTGGTCATTGCGGTTTCTGCTGATGAGAAAAAAGCAGAAAGTGCTAATAACAGCAGCAGAACCATTAACTGTATGGCATCACTAGGATCCAATGAATGTCACTCCTTTATCTGTATAAATTATATATAAAGAAAAATATACAGTATTTCAGTAATAATTGCAAGTGAGAACTAAAAGCAGTGCCTGTGTGAGCGGTCTGCTGCACGGATGGATTTCCATAATATGGTTATTCAAAAAATATGATTTTAGGGGTGTCGAAAGAAAGAGAACTATGATATAATGTTTGGGAAAATGTAGAAATGTATATGCCCTATTTTGGGATATACTTGAATATAAACAGTCATCAATTTGAGAAGAGCAAACATAAGAGGTGGAAAAATGAAAAAACTAAACAGAGGTCAAAAAAGACGTTTTCATAATCTTGTTTCGAATATTATAGGTTTAAGCATTGTACTGTCCCTCATAGTATCAGGACTGGCAGGGAATACCCAGACAATACTGGCTGAGGCCGGAACTACTGTTTATCTGAACGGAGCTTCCGGAGATGACACGGCAGGAGGGGGTACGGCGGAAACTGCGGTGAAGACGTGGAAAAAAGCTAAATCCCTGGCGGGAAGCAGCGGGACAATCTATATCAGCGGTACTGTAACCATCTCTGGTACTGCGGAATGGTCCCTTCCCTCAGGAGTCAGCTTAAAAAGAGCTCCTGGTTTTACCAAACCTCTGGTTAATGTAGGGAAAGGCAGCAAGCTTACTCTGGCTGCCAATTATTTTGGAAAAGAAGACGCGTCCCTGGGGGATGACGGCTGCCTTGCAGTGAAGGGGGAAGAAAAGGCTGACAGCACACCAAAAAAAGAAGAAGATCAAAAGAAGAATGAATCCAAGAAAGAGCCGTTAAAAGAGGATAAAGAACAGGAAAAACAGGAGACCGAGAAAAAAGAGACGGAAGATAAGAAGACAGACGACAATAAAAATACGGATGACGATAAAAATATAGAGAAAGAAGACGGCGGAAAGAGTAAGCCTGCAAAGGATATCTCTCTTCCGGATTCCTTTACTATGGAAAAGCCGGAGGCTCTGGCAAACCTGTCCCTGAAAAGCTGCAGCGGAGACGGAACTTTTTCCTGGGCAGACAGCAGCTTTGTACCTGATACATATGAAAGCGCCTGTGTAGTTATCTTTTCTCCAAGTGATAAAGAAAAGTATGACTATTCTCAGATAAAAGGTTGGGATGAGAAGAAAGGCGTGGTAAAGCGGACAGTCACTGTTTACACCGCCTCTCTGAAGGATACAGGGAAGGACACAGAGAAAACAGAATCCGACACTGGTAAGACTGAGACTGATGAGAAGACGGAAAACAGCGGCGGAACCCAGGGCAGTGAACCGGGAACAGACAAAACCCCTGCTCAGGAAACACAGGATAAAGACAAGGCTGAGAATCCGGGAGGCGTACCTGAAAAGAACGATACGCAAAGTCAGGATAAGCAGCCAGGCACAGACAGTTCAAAGGGACAGGATACTCCCCAGGGAAGCGACAGCCCAGATAAGGATCCTGTTCAGGACAAGGAAAGCAGCGATGAGATAGGGGCTGATAATGAAGAAACACTAAAAGGGGAAGAGACGGAAAAGACGGTGGCCTCCCATAAGGGCAGTGCTTTCCATTTGGCAGTGGAATCCCTCCCCGTGAGAATCACGGAACAGTCCCAGGTGGGAAGAGTGGTTGCCGCATCGAAGCTATATGAGGAACTCTCCCCGGCGGATAAGGCAATGACTGCTGCTGATGATCTGAAAAAGCTGAAAGACGCCCAGGAGGCAGCGGGGTATGTAAACCGTACCAGCAACGGGGTAAGTGTTTCAGGGGATTTCCTTCCATGGTATGTACAGTTTCAGGTGAATCTGAATCATGACGCCCCGTCACTGGCGATTCCCACCATAGATACTCTGCTATCCTCTTATGAGATGAAGCTCTGGGACCTTATGACGGACACTGAATATGAGATTCCTCACGGCAGGAAAGTTACCGTAGTGATGAAAGCACCGGAGGTATCGGGGTATGAAAGTTTTACCATTGTCCATTATCTGGAGGATGGCACCGTAGAGCTTATCACTCCAGTCATTGCCGACGGACTGATGACATTTGAGACGTCATCCTTCAGTCCCTTTGACGTAGGAGGCAGCAAACCTCTGGTGGGCCTGCCGAGCGGTGACTCATCCGACAAGAAAACGAACAGTACAGGCAGCTCCAACAATAACAGCAGCCTGACCGGGAATAATGGCAGCAGTACGGACAGCAGCAACAAGACGGGAACCAATAAGAAAAAGACCCCAACTGCGAAGGCAGCTGCAGCCAAGACCCAGCAGACCAAAGCTTCCAATCCGAGTACAGGAGATACCAGTGTTTTGCTTCCTTATATTATTGGAGGAGCAGCTGCATTACTTATCATAATTATTCTTGTTGTTACCAGAAAAAAGAAGAAAAAATAGAAAAAAGTGATAGAACGGGAAACCCTTCCATATATTTACTATATGGGAGGGTTTGTTTATGGAACAGACAGCTGCAAAAAAATCAATACCAATGTTACTAATGAAATCCCTGCTGGCATCCTATGTGCTTACCGCTCTGCTGCTTTTTCTGCTGGCATTTCTCCTGTATAAATTCGATCTGGGAGAAAGTAAAGTAAATCTTGGGATTACAGTGATCTACATATTATCCTGCTTTCTTGGCGGATTTCTCGTGGGAAAGGGAGCGGGGACCCGGAAATTCCTTTGGGGTATGGTGCTGGGTGCAATCTATGCAGCCCTGCTGGTGGGAGTCACCTTTTTGGTGGAACACCGGGTAAGCGAAAACACATCGTCTCTGCTCTCTTCACTGTTTCTCTGTGTGGCGGGAGGGACCCTGGGAGGAATGCTGTCGTAAGGCGCTCAACAAGTAAAAAAATACTTTTAAAAAGGGGTGTCTTGTGATATAATTAGCACAGTTTACGAAATTAAGGAGGAAAAGTAATGAAACATATTAAAACATTAAATACGAAAAGTTTACAAAATACAGTGAAAAAAGGTGGATGTGGAGAATGTCAGACATCCTGTCAGTCAGCCTGCAAGACATCTTGCACCGTTGGCAACCAGAGCTGTGAACATTCCAAATAGTCAGCTGTAATACGGAACAATGAAGCAGCGGTTCAAAAGCCGCTGCTTGTTTGTGTTGTAATGCATGCTGAGGAGGTTCGCTGGACTTTTTTAGAGAGAGAAAGGGGATTCGTTGTGGTCCATCGTTATATAAATAATGACTGCCATATCGTTTTGGATGTTAACAGTGGTTCCGTCCATATTGTGGACGAAATTGTATACGATGCGGTTGGTCTTTTGGAAGACAAGCTGTCTTTTGAGGAGACAGCAAAGATATTAAGTGAAAAATATGCTTTGGAGGAAGTGGAATCAGCGCTGGAGGAGTGCCGGGAGCTGAAAGAAGAGGGAATGCTTTTTACCGAGGATATCTATAAGGATGCCATCTCTCATTTTAAAGAGAGGGAGACAGTAGTAAAAGCACTGTGCCTGCATATAGCACATGACTGCAATCTTGCCTGCCGCTACTGTTTTGCCGAGGAAGGGGAATACCATGGCAGAAGGGCTCTGATGAGTTTTGAAGTGGGAAAAAAAGCACTGGATTTTCTGATTGCTAATTCCGGAAACCGGAAGAACCTGGAAGTGGATTTCTTTGGCGGAGAGCCCCTGATGAATTGGGACGTTGTGAAGCAGCTGGTAGCCTACGGCAGGGAACAGGAGAAGCTTCATAATAAAAACTTCCGTTTTACGCTGACTACCAACGGCGTGCTGCTTGACGACGAGATTATGGAATTTGCCAATAAGGAAATGGGCAATGTGGTTCTGAGCATTGACGGAAGGAAAGAGATCCACGATTATATGCGCCCCTTCCGGAAGGGAAAGGGAAGCTACGAACTGATTGTTCCCAAGTTTCAAAAGTTTGCGGAGAGCAGAAATCAGGATAAATATTATGTGAGAGGGACCTTTACCCGTC
>OLQH01002204.1_pt1 | contig 11957 bp, 8 predicted proteins | sample 1672671 | NCBI WGS metagenome assembly OLQH01 (sample SAMEA3136712, study PRJEB25190) | human gut metagenome
ACGGCCTCCTAAAGACTTGGGGGGAACCCTGCGGCGCACGAGTAAAACGACGCTGCGGAGTTATGACAACCGCGCCAGCGGAGACCTGCTATGTTCCCATCGTCAGGGTTGCGTGGCAAATGTGACGAGTAAAATAAGTAAATCAGTCAACAGCCATATTGGGAAAGAGCGTGTATAGATTGCACCTCATCAATAACCAGTATGGCTGTTTTTTTAGATAAACATGGAGGATATATGATTATGACAGCCGTAAGTGAGAAAGATGCTGTTATCTGTATCCATGACGATTATTGTATTGATATTGAAGCAGCCGAAATCTCACAAATTTTATTGAAGATAGGTGAGCTTATTTCTAATTCCTATCGCAGTACGAAGGCAGAAGAGATAAGCGAACCTTAAAGCATAGCAGGCTTCTTCCCCATAAGCAAGGATGTGGCAACAGTGATCAGGATAAACTTATAAACTGTTATTTGAACCAGCATCATATGGTGCTGGTTCAAAAATGATAAAGAAATGCCTTATTTTTCAGGAGATTTCCTGTTTGATCTTAATACTTCTTTTATGGTATCAATATCCAACATTGCAAACATTCTCTCTACTTCATTTTCATAGTCGAGGGATAATTCGTACCGAATACGCTTCATACTGATCTTATAACTTTCTTTTATCAATCGCAGGATTGATAATACGATCTTTTTCATGATTTGCAGGTTCTTCGCTCCTGTTTTTGCCATACTTGTATTTTTGTCATCACGGAAGGTAAAATCCATGTGCCAATGCAGTTCTACTTCCACTTCCCAATGCCCTCGGGCTGCCCGCTCAAATAACTCCACATCTGGCTCAATACTTCCAATATAATATCTGTATTCTTCTGTGGTCCCTTGTTTTGTCTTTAATGTTTTATGCACCATACCAAAAGTCCTCAGATCCTGCCACAACTTTTTTTCACTGTACCAGTCTACCTCACCTGTTATGAAATACTCCCTTGTGGCTATCCCTCCGTGTTCTTTTTCCACCGTCTTTTTCCAGGCCTTTTCCTTCCCGCGCAACAATTTCTGCTTTTCCGCATCAAAAAAGTCCGTTACCTCCTGATAAAACAGTGGCTGGTTCGCTTTTAACGCAAGCACATAATCCCCTTTACTCCCCCTAATCGCAGAAACCGTATCCTTCTGACAGTTCATGGCATCCGCCGTCACAACCGTTCCTTTTAGATCCATCAACTTCAACAGGTTCTGTGCTGCAGGTATTTCATTTGTTTTTTCTTCTATGAACTCTTGGGCCAGGCAGATCCCATAATCCCCGGAATATACGTTCAAGGTCTGGAGCGCCCGCGCTTCATCACGACAGCCCGGTCTGCGTTTGGACCCACGGCTTTCTTTTCCATCCACAGATATGATACTGTGTTCATGGATCTGGCCTTCTTTTTCTGAAAGCCGGATGATCTCATCTACGGTATCAAGCAGCATCTGCACAGTTACCTGGAAGAAATGTCCGGTATCAATGTTTCCTATGACGATCCGGAAGGTATCATCTGTGGGGATACCATAGGGTAATTCCAGATATTTCCGCAGCCATTTCTCCTTTTTTTGGGCAAAGCTTTCAATCTCACCCCATTCATTGGCATTGCCGAGGATGGCAAAGAAAACAATCATAATAATATCCCCCAGCAAATGCCGGGAATAAGATGGGTGGCGGTAATCGGGTACAGCATCAGCGTTCTTTTTGATCTTTTTGATTAGGGTATCATTTCCCTCAAGAATTTCAGACGATATCCCATTCTCACGAAAAGTTTCACTCAGTGCTTCTAATCTGGTTGATTTTTTTGGCATAATATCCCCATCCTTTTCCTTGGTATAATCGTTCTAAAACAAGTATATCAAATGGGAGTCAAAAAAGGAATGGAAAGATCCACTCCTTTAATATTTTTGTAACTTTAAAAGTTTATCCTGAACAGTGATCCGTATCTTTGCGAAAAGGAAAAGTGTTGAGTAAAATGGTAACAGAATAACCCGTGGGAAGGAGGTGTGATAATGGAACGGTATTTGATGTATTTGAGAAAATCCAGAATGGATACAGATTTTGACGAAGTTTCTGTCGAAGAAACTTTGAACAGACATCGACGCATTTTAGAGTCCTTTTGTAAGGAAAGACGATTAAATGTTGTTGAAGTTTTGGAAGAAGTGGTTTCGGGAGAGTCCTTGTCATCCCGACCGAAGATGTTTCGTTTACTGGAATTGGTCAATACTGGGATGTATGCAGGAGTTATCTGTATTGATATTGAGCGTCTTTCCAGAGGGTCATCTTTGGAATCCGGCTATATTATGCAGGTTCTTCAAACAAATAATTGTAAAATTATCACACCATCCAAGATTTATGATCTTCAGAATGAATCGGATGAACAGTTTACAGATATGAAGTTCATGTTCAGTCGGTACGAATTGAAAACTATTACAAAGCGTTTGGTTCGTGGAAGAAATCAATCAGCTTCTGAGGGTAAATTTCTTGGTTCAATAGCCCCTTATGGATATCGGATATACAAATTGGCAGGTGTAAAGGGCAACAGCTTAAAGTTTATTTGGGAATGATTCGTTGGAAGCATGAACCGACAAAAAGAATTGTAAAAGACGGGATGCTTGCTAAAAAGAGAGTGGTAAGCAAAGACTATGAATTATATGAAGGATTACATGAGCCAATTATCTCTCAGGAACAGTGGGATATGGTTAAATCTAAACAACAGGAGAGAAACCATTCGTCTGTCAATTCAAATAGACAGCTAACCAATCCATTTGCAACAATTTTATTTTGCGAGAAATGTGGAGCTGTAATGAAGCGAAATGTTCCATCGAAAAAACAGAAAACATCTCCATGGTATCGTTGCCCTACAAGAGGATGTGATTGTCGAGCAATTAAATGTGATTTTGCAGAGGAATCTATCCTCAAAGCAATGAAAGAGTGGCTGGCAGAGTATACAGTGAACATAGAAGCTGAAAAAACTATTCAAGTTGATCCAGTAGAGACTGCATTGAAGGTGGTTCGTGAGCAACTTGCAGAGATTCAGCTTCAACAAGATAAAATTTGCGAATATCTGGAGAAAGGTGTCTATACAGTCGAAATGTTTACCAAGCGCAATGATACTTTGACCAGAGAGATGCGTAAGTTACAGGCATCAGAAGCTGATCTGCTGAAGAAGCAATCGTCCCAGTCAGATATAAAAAATGCAGAAGCAGAAATTATTCTTACTACTCAACGGATTTTAGACAGTTATTCTCGATTGTCAGTCCCGGAAAAGAATAGCTTATGGAAGATTGTAATGGAAAAGATTACAATGTACCGTACTCCAGATGGGGAATTTAGTATGCACATCTATCCGAAGCTGCCTATGAAAAATTGAATAATGAGCCATAGCTTATTCCAGTATGGTATCTCGACTATCGTCTCCTTTTGTGGTATAATTCAGTATTATGCAATCACGAAGGGAGGCGCCTTTTATGGGCGAACAGAAGCCTGAAAAAGTAAAAAAACATATATGTACGGGTCTGTTGGCCCATGTAGACGCCGGAAAGACAACCTTATCGGAAAGCATTCTATATCGCAGCGGCCTGCTGAGAAAGCCGGGCCGGGTGGATAACGGAGATGCCTTCCTGGATACTTATGCCCTGGAAAAAGCCAGGGGGATTACCATATTTTCCAAACAGGCAAATTTTAAATGGAAAAGCATGGATGTATCCCTCCTGGATACGCCGGGACATGTGGACTTTTCTGCGGAGATGGAACGTTCGCTTCAGGTGTTGGATGCCGCTGTGCTGGTAATCAGCGGAGCGGACGGGGTACAGGGACATACGCAGACGCTGTGGCAGCTGCTGAAGCGGTATGGGATCCCTGTTTTTCTTTTCATAAATAAAATGGATCAGCCGGGGACGGACAAAGAGGCGATTCAGAAGGAATTGAAGGACAGGCTGGATGAGGGCTGCGTGGATTTTTCCGGGGAAATGGATGAAGCGTTTTATGAACAGGCGGCCATGTGCGATGAGGCGGCGCTGGAGCAGTTCCTGGAAGAGGATCGGCTGGAGGAAGAACAGCTGATACGGCTGATCCGGGAACGGAAGCTTTTTCCCTGTTTTTATGGTTCTGCGTTGAAGCTGACCGGTGTGGATGAGTTTTTAGACGGATTGGAGCGCTATACTGTACAGCCGGTTTATCCGCAGGAATTCGGCGCCAAAATATTTAAAATCGTCAGGGATGACCAGGGAAACCGTCTGACCTATATGAAAATAACCGGCGGAAGCCTGAAGGTAAAAAGCATGCTGACCAATGCAGGGGCGGAGGATAAGCTCCGGCCGGGTCAGGAGGTCTGGGAGGAGAAGGTCAACCAGATCCGTATATACTCCGGAGATAAATATGAGCTGATAAACGAGGCGCGGGCGGGGACGGTCTGTGCCGTGACAGGCCTGGGACATACCCGTCCCGGAGAGGGGCTGGGCGTGGAGCAGGCCTCCGCTGCGCCGTTGCTGGAGCCTGTCCTGACTTATCAGGTGAAGCTTCCGGAGGGCTGTGAGGTGCCGGTCGTTCTTCCCAGGTTGCGGCAGCTGGAGGAAGAGGAGCCTGCGCTGCACATCGTATGGGATGAGCGGCTGCAGGAAATCCAGGCCCAGGTTATGGGAGAAGTGCAGATTGAGATTTTGAAAAGCCTGATTCAGGATCGATTTGGCGTGGCGGTGGAATTCGGAGCCGGACACATTGTATATAAGGAAACGATTGCGGATCGTGTGGAAGGTGTGGGACACTTTGAACCGCTCCGGCATTACGCCGAGGTCCATCTGCTGCTGGAGCCGGCAGAGCGGGGAAGCGGCCTGCAGTTTGCCTCCGACTGCAGTGAGGATATTCTGGATCGGAACTGGCAGAGGCTTGTGCTCACCCATCTGGAGGAAAAGGAGCACAGAGGCGTGCTGACCGGCGCTCCCATCACGGATATGAAAATCACGCTGCTCACCGGGCGTTCCCATCTGAAGCATACGGAGGGCGGAGATTTCAGGCAGGCAACCTACCGGGCGGTGCGGCAGGGACTGATGCAGGCTCACAGCATCCTTTTGGAGCCCTGGTATGCCTTCCGGCTGGAGGTGCCGGAAAAGCTGGTGGGCCGGGCCATGACGGATATTGAAAAAATGAACGGCAGCTTCAATGCGCCATTTACGGAAGGAGACATGGCCGTATTGACCGGTGTCTGCCCTGTGGTGACGATGCGGGATTACCAGAAGGAGGTAATCGCCTATTCGAAGGGCTATGGCAGGCTGTTTTGTTCGTTAAAGGGCTATGAGCCCTGCCACAATGCGCTTGAGGTTATGGAGCAGAGCGGCTATGATCCGGAGAGGGATACGGAAAACCCCACTGGTTCGGTATTCTGTGCCCATGGAGCAGGCTTTGTGGTGCCGTGGGACAAGGTGACCGACTACATGCATTTGGAATGCAGGAGGTTTGATGATCTGCTGCCAGGACAGGAGGGCTCTGACGGAAGTGATGGAGCGTTCGGCGCAGATAGCCCCGGCGGAGGGAGAAGCGTGGACGGCAATGGGAATGCGGAAGGAAATCCCGGAGGAATAAAAAGGACCGATGCCGGAAAAAAGGGAAATGCGGCGGCCGGGGAGTGGATTGATGTGGAAGAAATTGACGAGATTCTGTCCCGTACCTTCCATGCCAATAAAAGAAATAAGGAGCTTCCCAGGAAGGACGGCTGGAACCGTTTTGGACATAAAACAGCCGTACCGCCCAGGGAAACTGCATTTACGGGAAGCAGAAAAGACGGGGCGCCCAGGGAAAAGTATCTTCTGGTGGACGGCTATAATATTATTTTTGCCTGGGAGGAGTTAAAAAGCCTGGCGGAGGCAAATATTGACGGGGCGAGAGGCCGCTTGCAGGATATTCTGTGCAATTACCAGGGCATGGTGCATTCACAGGTTATCGTGGTATTTGACGCCTACCGTGTGCATGGGCACACGACAGAAGTGCTTGACTATCATAATATTCATGTGGTATATACCAGAGAGGCGGAAACCGCGGATCAGTATATTGAAAAGTTTACCCATGAAAATGGGAAAAAATATGATATTACAGTGGCCACCTCGGACGGCCTGGAACAGATTATAATCCGCGGCCAGGGCTGCCGGCTGCTTTCTGCAAGGGATTTGCAGGAAGACATTGAACTTGCCGCGGCCAGGCTCCGGGGAGAATATCTGGAACAGCAGAAAACAGAAAAAAGCTACCTGATGGATTCCATGTCCGAGGAGGTACGCAGGCAAATTTCTGCTTGCCAACAGATGGAAACAATATAAGAGGATGAGTAAATTTGAAATTTATATATGAGATTCCTGGCTCCTTTTGGGGCCTTTTCCGGTCCGTGAACCGGGATATCTATATGGAAGCGCTCCTTACCATAGATGATGAATATCAGTACAACAACTTCTTTTTAAGCAGGGAAGCCTGTGTGCAGATTCTGGCGGATATGTGCGCCCGGCGGAGGTTCCAGCTGGAAAAGGAAGAAACGGAAACAGAAGAGGAGGCGCTGGAAGCGGTTCCCAAGCGTATCCTGAACTGGCTGCTGCGGGCAAAATGGCTGCGGAAAATAGAAGATTATACCACGATGACCACCAACATAGTCATTCCCGACTATGCGGCGGTTTTTATCGCTGCCTTTGAACAGCTGGTGAACCAGCCGATGGAGGATACGGATATTTATATCCAGAACGTATATGCCACTCTTTTTTCCTTCAAAAATGACTCCAGGATGAATATTGCCATGCTAAAGACCGCCCTGGTCAATACCAGGAAGCTGAATAAGGCGCTTCAGGATATGCTCCATAATATGGATAAATTCTTTGACCGCCTGCTGGCAAAACAGTCCTATGGGGAGCTTCTGGAGGAGCATCTGGAGGGCTACGTGGAAGAGGTGGTAAAGAGAAAATACCACATCCTGAAAACAAGCGATAATTTTTACATCTATAAAATGGATATCAAACGCTGCCTGAAGGAAATGCGTGAGGATGATGTATGGATAGAGCGGATCAGGGCAAAGCAGAGCGCGCCTCAGGATAAAAAGGAAAAGGAGCCGGAGGGCTTTTTTAAGAAGCGGCAGGATGAGGATGTGCTGGATCTGATTGACCAGATCGAGAGGGGCTTCGAATCTATTGAACACAGGATAACCAATATGGATCGGGAGCACAGCAAGTACATCCGCGCTACGGTAAGCCGCCTGAATTATCTTTTAAGCGATGAAAGCGACCGTCATGGCCTGGTGATCCAGCTGCTTAACAAGCTGGGAGAGCAGGAGGAGGACGGAGCGCAGCTTGCGCGGATTAACAGGGTGGCGGAGAAGATGAATCTTTCCGCCTGGGAGGTACTGAATGATAATCCCCTGTACAGGCGGAGGCGTCGGAAGAATTTTGCCGGAGATCTGCTGCCGGAGGAAGAAAACAGGGAGCTTTCCAAAGAAGAGGTACTGCAGCTGAACAAGATCCATCACCGGTTTACCAAACAGCAGATTGAAAGCTTTATTGAAGAGCATATGAAGGACGGCGTGATGGAGACAGGGACGATGGCCCTTGAGAGTGAAGAGGATTTTGAAAAGCTGATCCTTGCCTATGACATCTGCATGCGTAAAAACAGCCGTTTTGAGGTGCTCACCTCGGGAGAACAGGTGGAAGGCGAACGCTTTGCCTACCCCGCAATGATATTCGTTAAGAGAAAAGGGGAAAAAGAGGATGCTGGAAATATATGAACAGCTGACGCAGGAGGAACAGGAAAAGCTGCAGGATGTCATCAGGCAGCTGTACCGTCAGACCTTCCTGCTGGAAAGAAAATATGATAAAAAAGCAGGCCGGATGATTGCCAATAAGGATTTTTATTTCTGCGACAAGCATATGGAGTTTTTGACGGCATATTTTGCGGTGGCGGGCGTACGGCTGAACCAGAATACGGAGCTGGGAACCATCTGGCTGCAGGGGGAGGCTACCATGGGCGAACGGCTGCCCAAGCTTGCAACCATCTATCTGCTTTTGCTGAAGCTGATTTATGATGAACAGATGGCGGCGGTATCCTCCAGCGTGAACATTGTCACCACCTTCGGGGAGCTGAATGGAAAAGTGGGAGAGTTCCGGCTGGCAAAAAGCCTGTCCTCCCTTACAGAGATAAAAAGGGCGCTGGCGCTGCTGAAAAAATACCAGATGATAGAACTGATTGATGTGCTGGAGGAGCTGAACGAAAACACCCGCATCATTATCTATCCCTGCATCAACCTGGTGCTGATGCGGGAGGATATTCTGAAGCTGCTTAATAGCTTCAGTGAGGAAGAAGCCGTCCCGGATGCAAATGAGGAAGAAGAAGGAGAAATGCCAGATGGAGATACAGCAGACACAGACAATGCTGCCGGAGAGTTCACAGATCCGGACGCCGGATACACAGACAGCGGTGATGCAGATGCCGGATACACAGACGCCGGATACACAGATGCCGGGTACACAGATGCCGGGTACACAGACACAGCAGCTGACTGAGGCCGGCCGCCAGTCCTTCAAGGCGATTACCAGAATCGCACTGAACAACTGGCATTACATTGATCATAAAATACTGACGCTGAACAAAAGCATCAACTTTTTTACCGGCCATTCCGGAAGCGGCAAATCTACGGTCATCGACGCCATGCAGATCGTCCTGTATGCGAATACCGACGGCCGGGGTTTTTTCAACAAAGCGGCGGCGGACGATTCGGACCGAAGCCTGCTGGAATACCTGCGCGGCATGATCAATATCGGGGAAAACAACCAGGCTGAATACAAAAGAAACCACAATTTTTCCACCACCATCGTCCTGGAACTGGAGCAGACCGGGAGCGGTGAAAAGGAATGCGTGGGCGTTATTTTCGATGTGGAAACGGCAACCAATGAAATCGGCAGGCTGTTTTTCTGGCATCGGGGAGGCCTGCTGGAAAACAGCTACCGGACGCAGGAGCGGGCTATGGCCATCGGGGAACTAAAGAGTTACCTGCAGCACAATTTTGCCAGGGACGACTGGTTCTATACCTCCAATAATGAACGGTTCCGCAGGAATCTGTACGATGTTTACCTGGGCGGGCTGGATATGGATAAATTCCCCCGGCTGTTCAAGCGCGCAATTCCCTTCCGCATGAATATCAAGCTGGAGGATTTCGTAAAAGAGTATATCTGCATGGAGCAGGACATTCATATAGAAGATATGCAGGAGAGCGTCGTCCTTTACGGCCGTATGCGCCGCAAAATTGAGGACGCCATGCAGGAAATCAACGAGCTGACAGAAATCAAAAATCAGTTCGACCGTTTTGTGGAGGGAAAAAGAAATACCGAAAGCTGCCGTTATCGTTTGGATAAGCTGACAATTATCCAGCTGACAGAGCTGATCAGGGAGCTTGGGCTGCGGGTGGAGGAAGGGAAAAAGGATCTTCTGGCCCAGAAGGAAGCCCTGGACGCACAGCTTCTTTTGAGGGAGGAATATGGGGCCGCCTACGATGAGATCAACCGCCAGATCATAGGCAGCGGGTATGCCGAGCTGGAAGCCAAGCAGAAAAGCCTGGAGGAGAACCTTGCTCTGCTTGAGCGAAGTGAACGCAGGTGGGCCGCTCTTTCTGAAAAAATCGGCAGCTGGGAGGAGGAAGAGAACATTTCCAACCAGACAATCTGGGATATTGATAAATTCCGGAAGGGAACCATCTCCGGAGAGGAGCTGGGCCGTCTGAAAAAGAGCCTGCAGGAGGTGCGGACCGACCTGGAGAAACAGCACCAGGAGGCGGCAGCCGAGTGTAAGAGCCTGCAGAAGGAAGCGGATCTGATTCAAAAGGACCTCATGGAAATCATGCTGGGCCGGAAAACCTACCCAAGGGAGCTGGAGGAGGCCAGAAGAGAGATCCAAAAGAGCCTATACGAGCAGTTTGGCAAAAACATACCCGTCCGCATCCTGGCGGATCTTCTGGATATCCGGGATGAAAAATGGAGAAACGCCATCGAAGGCTATCTGGCCTGGAACAAGCTTGCCCTGATCGTGGAGCCGAAATATGTGAAGGCGGCCATGGAGATTTACGAGCAGCTGGATGCCAAAAAATTCTGGCGGGTTTCCCTTGTGGATACGGAAAAGCTCATCGCCCAGGAATATCCTGTCCGGGAAAACGCGCTGGCAGAGGAAATCGAATGTAAAGAGCCTTATGTGAAGTCCTTCATTCAATTTTTACTGGGAAATGTAATCAAATGCGAGGATGTTGCAAAACTGCGCCAGTGTAAAATCGGCGTGACCGCAGACTGCCTGCTGTACCAGAACTTCCAGCTGCGCCGCCTGAATCCGGAAAACTATACCAGACGCGCCTTTATCGGTGAAAAAAGTATGCGTAAGCGCCAGAAGGAGCTGCAGGAGCGTCTGGAGGAGCTGAACCGCAGCCGGGAAGAATATGAAGCCATGGCAGCGGCGGCAAAGCGCCTGTTGGATTTTGAATATCTGCAGGAACCTTCTGAAAACTATCTGGAGCTGTTCCAGGATATGGAGGAGAAAAGGAAAAAAGAAGCCCAGCTGCGAAAGCTGGAAAAAAGGATGGAAGAACTCGGTGCGGGAAGCGTGGATATCCTCCGTCAGCAGCGTGGGGAAATCATGGAAAAGCAAAAGGTCCTGGACGGTCATATCGACAGCCTGAAGCTGCAAATCCATGACCGGGAGAAAAAAATAGAAGCGGACAATGCCGCCTACATCGAGAAAAACGAGGAGCTTCTTGACAGACAGAGACAGCTGATTGGCGCCCCTGCCTGGGAGGAAGATTTTGACGCCTGGTTTTCCCAGGTGAAGAATCCCAGATACGATGCGCTGATCCGCCAGACACTTTCCACAATCACCGAATCGGAGGAACGCCTGGAGGCGGAGAAAAACCGCCTGGTTGACGTCCGCTCCGAGTACTTAAGACGCCACCCCAACCGGGATTTCTCCGCCAGCGCGGAAAATAACGGGGAATATCAGCAGCTGCTGGATGAGCTGGCCTGCGACCGGATCCGGGATTATGAAGAAAAGGCGATGGAGCAGGCCAGGGTGGCCGTGGAGCATTTTAAGGAAGACTTCATTTACAAAATCCGAAGCGCCATCAAGGAAGCCTATATCCGCCGTGACGAGCTGAACCGCATTATCCGCAAGCTGAACTTCGGGAAGGACCGCTATCAGTTCCGGATAAGCAAAAACAAGGGACTGGATGGGGAATATTACGATATGTTCATGGATGAATCCCTGGAAATCGATCCGGCCACCCTGTCCGGATCCGTGGAGCATCAAATAAACATGTTTTCCATGGATCATGAGAGCAGGTACGGCACATTGATGAACGACCTGATCCATATTTTCATCCCTCCGGAAAATGCCAGCGCCAGGGAGCAGGAGGAAGCCAAAAAGAATATGGAAAAATATGCGGACTACCGCACCTATCTTTCCTTTGAAATGGAACAGATTGTGGAAGGCGAGGAACGCCTTGTCATAGGCTTAAGCAAAATGATCAAGAAAAACTCCGGCGGTGAGGGGCAGAACCCGCTGTATGTGGCCCTATTAGCCAGCTTTGCCCAGGCCTACCACATCAATCTGTCGCCCAAGCTGTCCCGCCGTCCCACCATCCGCCTGGTGGTGCTGGATGAGGCTTTTTCCAAAATGGACGCCGAGAAGGTGGCCAGCTGTATCGAACTGATAAGGGGGCTGGGCTTCCAGGCTATTATCAGCGCCACAAATGACAAGATCCAGAACTATCTGGAGAACGTGGATAAGACCTTTGTTTATGCCAATCCCAATAAAAGAAGTATTTCCATACAGGAATTTGAAAAGAAGGACTTTTCCCAGCTTATGAAGGAAGAATAAGTTGTGTGCGCCATGCGGCCCCTGAGTCCGCCACCTTCCCTGTCCCCGCCGGCTTCTGTCCGGGC
>OLQH01002210.1_pt1 | contig 11945 bp, 12 predicted proteins | sample 1672671 | NCBI WGS metagenome assembly OLQH01 (sample SAMEA3136712, study PRJEB25190) | human gut metagenome
GGACGGGAACATATAGAAAAGGAGAGAAAGGAAGTAGATTTACATGAATGTAATGAAAAAATTGAAAGATTCCAGGAAGAATAAAAAGGGTTTTACGCTGGTTGAGTTGATCGTTGTATTGGTAATTTTGGCGATATTAATGGCTATTTTGATTCCGGCGCTGACTGGGTATATTAGGAAGGCACAGGATAAACAAGTGCTGGCAGAAGGAAGAAATGTTTTAATGGCTGCACAGACTGCATTGTCAGAACAGTATGAGGCTAAAACTGACACTGGAAAGATTGCAGATGTGGCAGCTGATATAGTTGCTGAGATTTCAGATTTAACTGATGGAGAGTTGACAGGTAGTTATGAAGTAGTTGCTAACCCTGATACATATAAAGTAGAAAGCTTGAAATATGATAATGGCAAAAAAGTGGCCGTTTATTCTACCACAGGCGCTAACAAAGGATGGACCGTAGAAAAATCATCCGAGGCAGGCGTTGGTAATGGCCAGGTAGTAAAGGCAAGTACTCCAAATCCACCGGCTGGAGAATAATTAAGTTAATTAGTTTATGAAACTAATATTAAAAAAGAGTTTTGATAAAGCAGGATTATCAAGAATTGATATACTGGTACTTAGTATTATTATATTAGTTCTCACCGCAGTGCTTGCGCCCACTGCCCGATATTACATGCAACGCGCCGACGCCAGGGCTATTCTGACAGAGGCAAAATCTGCGAAGATGGCAGCTTACGTAACCGCTCTCGAGCACGCAACAGAAGGGAGCCCTTTCCAGGACCAGTCTCAGCCCTATGGCTTTGCAAAAGGCGTGGAGGAAGAAGTAGTTGAGCTTGCCGGCTGTCCCGGAGAGGTTTATTTGCAGCAGTATGATGCAGCAAAGATAGAGTTTTACAAACTGCTCTATATAGAAGGCGCATACACTGTGACCTACTCGCAGGATGAGGAAGGGGAACATTGGAATGTGTATTATTCGAAACACGTAATACAACATTAGAATATTTCCTGAAAAGTTTTACAGGCTACTGCTGGTTTGGACAGCAGTAGCCTGTAAGAGCTTATATTGAGACATAACTTTTAAACCAGGAGACCGTATGTTATACTTTTTAGAGACTTTATTGTTTGTATTGATATTTTTATTCGGCGCCTCTTTCTTTTCTTTTTTGAATGTGGTAATCTACCGGCTGCCGGGGAAGATATCTTTTGTGGGGGGAAGGAGCTTCTGCCCGATCTGCGGGGAGACCTTAAAGGGACGGGACATGATTCCCATACTCAGCTATCTCCTTCTAAGAGGAAAGTGCAGGAACTGCGGGGCACCTATATCCCCCAGATATCCCCTGGTGGAAGCCCTGGGCGGATCTTTTAGCGTCCTTTGCCTGCGGCAATTCGGAAATACTGGGGAAGGATTTTATCAGATCACGCTGTCTGCAGTTACAGTGTTTGCTTTTTTATCCATTTTAACAACAGTTGCTTTTATAGATATAGATACCATGGAGATACCCAATGGATTGGTGCTTGCGGCAGCCGGCTGCGGCCTGGTCTCAGTTTTTGTGTTTCCTGATATCACATTGCTTTCGAGAATAATCGGAGTATTCTCCGTTAGTGTTCCGCTGCTGCTCATTACCCTTTTGATTCCGGGGGCGTTTGGAGGCGGAGATATAAAGTTAATGGCGGCCTGCGGGCTGTTTTTGGGATGGCAGTTAAGCCTGCTCTCCCTATTCCTGGCAGTTTTGAGCGGAGGGCTCTATGGAGGGGGACTGCTGGCTTCCGGGAAGAAAGGGAGAAAGGAGCATTTTGCATTTGGCCCTTTTTTGTGTGCCGGGATGGGAATTGCTTTTTTTTGCGGAAATGAGATACTGAACTGGTATCTGGGATTTTTTCGATTTTGACAACAAAGACCAAAAAGTAAAGGCAGGTGAACGGTTTGCCAAAGTATAAATATCGGGCCAGAGGACTGGACGGTACGGAGACAAAAGGGTATGAAGATGCCGCTGGGGAAGAGGAGCTGTACGAAAAATTAAAAGCAGCCGGACAGATTTTGATCTCCTGTTCTGAGAAAAAGGAAAATCGCTCAGAGAAACGGTTAAAGCCGGCTGTCCTGGCAGATTTCTGCAGACAGCTGGGGACGCTTCTCACAGCGGGAGTGTCGTTAGTACGGGCCCTCAATATCATTGCCCAGGAAAGGAATCTGAAGCCCAGAAGCAGAGGGATCTATGAAAACGTGCTCCGGCTGATTCGGCAGGGCGTTCCCCTGTCGGAGGCTATGGAATCCCAGGGTCCTGCTTTCCCGGAGATCCTTATCTATATGTTCCGGTCCGCAGAGGCCAGCGGCAGTCTGGACAAAACCGCCATACGTATGGCAGTGCACTTTGAGAAAGAGCACAGACTGAACAGCAAAGTGAAAAATGCCATGATCTACCCTTTGATCCTGATTGTTATGGTTGTGGCGGTGGTAATATTTATTGTATCTTATATCATTCCCCAGTTTTCAGAAGTGTTTGACACAATGGAACAGCTGCCGCTTCCCACCCGCATGGTGCTTGGGATCAGCGATACCATCAGGAGCCACTGGCTGCTCATCGGTATTATCCTTTTAATCGCAGGGGTGATTCTCTCTTTTGTCCTCCGGATTCCGCAGGTGAGGCTGGGAATGGATCAGCTGAAATTAAAGCTCCCTGTGATCGGAAAACTGCTGCGGACAATCTATACAGCCAGATTTGCAAGAACCTTAAGTTCTCTGTATTCCAGCGGCCTGCCCATTATCACAGCTCTGCAGGTGGGAAAGAGGACGGTAGGCAACACCTACATAGAATCCCAGTTTGAAGCGTCCATACGTTCTGTGCGGGCCGGAGAGACGCTGGCCAGTTCTCTGTCATTGATTGACGGCTTTGAGAACCGCTTGGCTTCCACTATACTCATAGGAGAAGAGACAGGAAGCCTGGACAGTATGCTGGATGTTATCGCGGATGCTCTGGAATATGACGCTGAGCTGGCGATCACAAAGCTTACCACACTGCTGGAGCCGGTGCTGATTATTGTAATGGGCGTGATCATAGGATTTATTATGATTGCAGTCCTGCTTCCGATTTTCCAGTCCTACTCTGCCATTGAGAATTCCGGGGGAGAGTATTAGACGGCCCAGAATGCGGGGATACCGGATTTGTCTAAATTACCAGGAGGAATGATAACACATGACAACATCTATATATCTATCAAATAATACCATACAGATTCTGACCGGGGAGAAGGGAAAGTGCAGCAAAGTGGAGCATTTATATTGCTTTGACCTGGAAGAGGGAAATCTGATGAACGGAGTCATTACCAATGAAAACGGACTTCAGCAGGAGCTTCTTGGACTGTGGAAGGAGCATAATCTCCCGGTGTCCAAGGTATCTCTGGTGATCGACAGCACCCATTTTACCACCAGGCTGGCTACCCTTCCGGTATTGAAGGAGCAGAAAATGAGGGAGCTGTTAAAGAGAGAATTTTCGGACATGGATTCTCTTCAGGATCCTCTTTACGATTATATGCCTCTGGAAGAGAACCGGGGAGCGAAGATGGGGAAGGTCATGTGCGCCGCAGCTGAGAGAAGCTTTGTCGGCAGTTTTGTGGAGTTGTTTGAACGGATGGGGATCAGCATTATCTCTGTAAAGCCTGCTCTGTGCAGTGCGGTTCGTCTGCTGGGTGCCCATGAGGCGCTGGCGGAGAGTACCTGCATTATTCTTCTTCTGGATGGGGATAATCTGGTAAGTGCCCTTCTTGTGGGCGGAAAGTATGTATATTCCAGCCGTGCCAGGCTCTTTAGTGAGCACGGTACACCGGAATTTGCCGTGGAAGTGGCGAGAAATGTCAGTGGAATTATGCAGTTCCATACGTCGGAGAAACTTGAAAATGTAATCACCCACGTCTATCTGGGGGGATTCTTCGGAACAGACGAGCGTTTGTCTGCAGAGAATATTGCAGGACTGGGACTGGCGGTGGAGCGGCTTCCGGAGACAAAGCGGATCCAGATGCCTTCGGAGCGGGAGGTTTATGTGGAGACAAAAATGGGGTCCCCTGCGCTCTGCGATTATGTATATGCGGCAGGAAATTTTATCTTGTAAGCAGATAAGACTCCCACCCCTATAGGTGGTGAGCAAAAAACAAAATCGTCTTGGTGGGAGTCCAATCTCCTTCCAAGATAAAGCCTCCGGCGGATTGCAGAGCTGCACAGATGTATTATGTCATGCAGAGCATGACGTGCAGCTCGCAGCAAGTACGCCGAGGCGTACTTGAATCAGCAGGCAGAATCCAGGGAAAATGAGGTGTACAAAATGAGACAGGCGAATAAAAAGGATATTAACTTTTATCTTCAATTTAAGAAGAACCCCAATCAGGAGCAGATGAAAAAGAAAATACTGGCTATTGCGGTTCCGGGCGGTGTTCTTGTTGGTGTCTGCGTTGCGGTATCGCTGGTATTTCTGATTTCGAATCTGATGCTCCAGAATAAGCTGAATGGAATCAATGCGTATCTGACCGATGAAACAAATCTGCAGAAATACGATGAGGTGAAGGCCCTGGAGACGGAGAACTCTGTTTTGGAGGCTTATATCGCGTCAGATACCTATGCATGGAAGGCGATACAGTCTTATCCCAGAGCCAACAGCATTGTGGTAAATGAGATTTTGGCGTGCGGGCAGGGAAAGATTGGCATACAGATTAACAGCTATGATGCCAGGACCGGGATGTTCCAGTTTACGGCAACGGCAGCCAACGCTGAAGAGTGCAATGCGTTTATTGCCGCACTGAAGAACTCTGAGGTTTTTGCAGATGTACAGTATTCCGGATATGGCTACGAGGACAGCCGGCAGTCTTACCTTATTAATGTGAGCTGCTTCCTCAGCGAGACAGCCGGCAGGCAGGAGGGATAAGCAGTGACGACAAAATTGACAAACAGGGATAAAGTTCTTATCACGGTTTTAATTGTATTCCTTGTGATCGCGGGCTTCGTTGTGTTTATCATACTTCCGGCCGTGGACAAGAGGAGTGAGCTTCAGCAGCAGATTGAGCAGGCAGAGACGGAGAAGTCGGAGATGGAGTCAGAGATTGCACTGCTTCCGTCCTACCAGAAGAGAAAAGAAGAAAATGAGGCAAAACGCCGGGAACTAATCCAGGATTTGTATCCTATGATGGAAAATCAGGAGATTGACAAAATGATCACCAATATGATTCTGGATATGGGCCTTATGGCAAGAGATTTTACAGTGTCGGTCCGCCCGGAGAACAGGAATTTTACGCCGTATACAGCCTCGGCCATGGGAATGGAGGAAGCGCTTACCCAGGAGGAGGGAGCCCAGGACAGTGAAAAGGATACCGCCGGAAATGAAATCTATATCTCGGATATCACAGTGACGGCAATCGGAAGCCTGGAAAGCCTTCAGGTACTTATAGACAGTGTCACCAATGAGTATCCGGCTCTCAGAGTTGTGAGCTATACCATTGGAGATAAGGATGCGCTGATCCTGGACACAGACCAGAGCGTACGCACACATTCTACGCTGACCATTAGTCTGGAGATGTATATGTGCAGCAAATAGAGAGAAAAGAATGCCCGGGGCATCTATCATACTTGCCCCGGGCTTGGTTCGGAGGAAATGATTGTGAAGAATATTCCTATTGGAGAAGTGCTGAAAGAGTATGGCTATATCACCGAAGAGCAGCTTCAGAGAGCTCTGGCATATCAAAAGGAGCACAGAGAAAAACGTCTGGGTGCTATTTTGATGGAACTGGGGTTTGTGACAGAAAAGCAGATGATCCAGGCTTTGGGACAGCGCCTTGGAATGAAAACAGTGGAGCTGAGCCAGATTACCGTGAATATTGAGGCTGTGGAGAAGGTGCCCAGGCAGCTTGCGGCTCGGTACCACGTGCTGCCGGTGGACACCGACGGGCAGACCCTTACGCTGGTGACAAACGATCCTTTGAACTTCTACGGTCTGGAGGACATCCGTCAGTTGACAGGGATGAATCAGGAAGTACTGCTGGCTGAACTTGCCCCTCTGAATAAGGCAATTGATTACTACTATGCGGAAGTAAATGCCCGTATGGCGGCAAAGGATGCCAACCAGAGCATAGAAGAGCCGGTGATAGAAGAGCTTGAAGTGGAGGACGGCGGCGGTGATGTGCCTGTAATCAAACTGCTGAACAGTCTGATTCACAGGGGATATCAAACCAACTCCAGTGACATTCATATAGAACCTTTTGAGGACAAAACCTTGGTGCGTATGCGTATGGATGGGACAATTGTTGACTATGTGACCCTGCAGCGGTCCCTGCACCCTTCGCTTATTGCCCGTATTAAGATAATTTCCAATCTGGATATTGCAGAAAAAAGAATCCCTCAGGATGGCCATTTCCGCATTAAGATTGAAAATGAAAATGTGAATGTCCGTGTGTCGGTCATTCCCACGGTGTTTGGAGAGAAGGCAGTGCTTCGTCTTCTGGCGAATAATTCAGTGATTGATCATGCCGGACAGTACGGAATGAATGATGAGAACTATAATAAATTCCGCCGGATGCTTCAATCTCCCAACGGTATTATTTACCTCACAGGCCCTACCGGATCGGGAAAGACTACGACTCTGTATATGGTACTGGAGGAGCTGTGCAAAAAGCAGGTAAATATCTCCACCATTGAAGACCCTGTAGAGAAGAACCTGACGAGAGTCAATCAGATGCAGGTCAATACCATGGCAGGTCTTACCTTTGAGGTTGGCCTTCGGGCGCTTCTCCGCCAGGACCCTGATATCATCATGGTGGGGGAGACAAGAGATGCAGAGACTGCTTCCATCTCCGTCCGCTCTGCCATTACCGGCCATCTGGTGCTCTCTACCCTTCATACTAATAATGCCGTGTCTTCCATTGTGCGTCTGGTGGACATGGGCTTAGAGCCTTATCTGATCGCAAACTCTCTGGTGGGAGTGGTAGCCCAGCGGCTTATGAGAAAGCTGTGCCCACACTGCTCCTATGAAGATATGCTTACTTATGAAGAGGCAGCCCTGCTGGGAACAGACAGGAAGGCTGTGCGCAGGGCCAAAGGATGCAATCGCTGCAATCACACGGGATACCAGGGGAGAATCGCCATCCATGAGATTCTGCTCATTGACAAAGAGATACGCAGGATGATATCTGCTGGCTCCGCCATGGAGGAAATTTCTGCATATGCACTGAAGACACAGGGGATGAAGACTCTGAAAACCAGCGCATTGGAGCTGGTGGAAACCGGGGTGACGACGATAGAAGAGCTGATGAAGGTTGCCTATTATGAATAGAGAGGGAGACTGCTATGAATGAAATCTTTGAGATAATCCAGGAAGCCAGGAAAAGAGGAGCCTCAGATATCCATATTTCCCAGGGACTGCCCATGCTGTTCCGCATCAACGGAAGTCTTGGGGAGGCCGGGGGAGCAATGGATGAGGGGAAGACCAGACAGGTGATTCTTTCCATGCTTTCTCTGGAACAAAAAGGACTGTTGGAGGGAGGGGAGGATCTGGACTTTGCCGTTGAGACACCGGACGGGAACCGGCAGCGTGTCAATGTATTTTGCCAGCAAAAGAAGTATGCGGCTACGATCCGTCTTTTGAACAACCAGATTCCCACCTTGGAAGAGCTTCAGCTTCCTAAGGTGCTTCGGGAACTGGCAGACAAACCCAGAGGTCTGATTCTGGTGACAGGTCCCACGGGAAGCGGGAAATCCACCACTCTGGCAGCCATGATCGATTATATTAACCAGAACAGAGCAGAACACATTATTACCATAGAGGATCCCATCGAGTATGTATACACCCGCAAACTGTCCCTGATTCATCAAAGGGAAGTAGGGTGCGATGCTCAATCCTTTGCCACAGCCCTTCGGTCTTCTCTCCGGGAGGATCCGGATGTTATCCTGGTAGGGGAAATGAGGGATTATGAGACGATCTCAGCTGCCCTTACCGCTGCGGAGACCGGTCATCTGGTACTCTCTACCCTTCATACTACCGGAGCTGCCCAGACCATTGACCGTATCATTGATGCCTGCCCGGGCGCTGCCCAGAACCAGGTGCGGACTCAGCTTTCCGGAATACTGGCCGGTGTTGTTACCCAGTGTCTGATCCCAAGAATGGACGGTTCCGGCAGGATCGCGGCTACGGAGATACTGGTGGGAACCGATGCGGCACTCAATCTGATCCGGGAGAATAAATGCCATCAGATGAATACCATTATGCAGTCCGGTGCTTCTGTGGGGATGCACTCTCTGAACGCAGATCTGGCCAATCTGGTGCGGAAAAAAGTAATCAGTAGCAGCAGTGCGTTTAAGTATTCCAATGACCGAAAGGACCTGGAACAATACCTGACATTTTAAAATGCCCGGGAATTACGGCAGAACAAAAAAAGAATGTGAAAAAAATGTCAGAAAAATGCTTGAACTACTGGCAATGATAAGAAATATCATTTATAATAGAACTAATGCGGCGGTCCTCTGCAGGGCCGCCATATTGTTTCGACAAATTTATTTAAGAAAGAAGGAAATCCTATGTACGACGTTATGTCCAAAAAAGCTACGGAGTTTATCAATCATGAGGAAATCCTTGACACTTTAGAATATGCCAAGGCGAATAAGAATAACCGGGAATTGATTGATTCTCTCATTGAGCGTGCAAAAGACTGTAAGGGTCTGTCACATCGGGAGGCAGCTGTCCTCCTGGAATGCGAAGAGCATGATCTAGTAGAAAAAATGTTTGAGGTGGCAAAAGAAATCAAGGAAAGGTTCTATGGAAACCGTATTGTCATGTTTGCCCCTCTGTATCTGTCCAATTACTGTATCAACGGCTGTGTGTACTGTCCGTACCATTCCAAGAATAAGCATATTGCCAGAAAAAAACTGACCCAGGAAGAAATCCGCAAAGAAGTAATTGCACTGCAGGATATGGGACATAAACGTCTGGCCCTGGAAGCCGGTGAGGATCCTAAGAATAATCCCATTGAATATATTCTGGAAAGCATTGAGACCATTTATGGAATTAAGCACAAGAACGGAGCCATTCGACGGGTAAATGTAAATATTGCGGCTACCACAGTGGAGAATTACAGAAAGCTGAAGGATGCGGGTATCGGGACCTATATCCTCTTCCAGGAAACTTATCATAAGGAAAACTATGAGGCGCTCCATCCCACAGGACCCAAACACGACTATGCTTATCACACCGAGGCCATGGACCGGGCCATGGAGGGGGGCATTGATGATGTAGGATTGGGGGTTCTCTATGGATTAAATACATACCGTTATGATTTTGTGGGACTGCTGATGCATGCAGAGCATCTGGAGGCAGCTATGGGGGTAGGGCCTCATACCATAAGCGTTCCCAGAATCTGCCCTGCGGACGATATTGACACCGCAGACTTTTCCAATGCCATAGATGATGAAACCTTTATGAAGATTGTAGCTGTTATCCGTATCGCGGTTCCCTACACAGGCATGATCGTTTCCACCAGAGAATCCCAGAGAGTGAGGGAAAAAGTCCTGGAACTGGGAATTTCCCAGATAAGCGGAGGATCCAGAACCAGCGTGGGAGGCTACGTAGAGCCAGAGGAAGAGAATTCCGCCCAGTTTGATGTAAGCGATACCAGAAGCCTGGATGAGGTTGTGAGGTGGCTGTGCCAGCTGGGCAATATCCCCAGCTTCTGTACCGCCTGCTACCGGGAGGGAAGAACCGGGGACCGCTTCATGACCCTGCTAAAATCAGGACAGATAGCAAATTGCTGCCAGCCCAATGCCATAATGACATTCAAAGAATACCTGATGGACTATGCCTCACCGGAGACGAGAGAAATTGGAGAAAAGCAGATTGAAAAAGAACTTTCCCATGTGAAAAGCGATAAGATCCGGGAGCTCACAAAAGAGCATCTGAAGGATATTGAGGAAGGGAAGAGAGATTTCAGGTTTTAAGTACAAAAGGGGGACGTGTTCTTTCTAGAAAGAACACGTCCCCTTTTGAGATCAGGGTGTCCCAGATTCGGAAAGGCCTGTCCCTTTTTTATATTTCTTCCCGCAGAACCAAAAGAAAATAATGCCTGCCAGAAAGGTAAAGATTGAGATAAACTGGGAGGTGGACAGCGCACCCACACTTCCCCGGATTAAATCTCCCCGGAAGAATTCCAGGATAAACCGTCCCGCACTGTATAAGATCAGATACAAAGCAGCGATCTGCCCGTTTGCCTTTACTTTTTTTGCCAGATAGATGAGCAGGAAAAAGTGGATAAAGTTCAGCGCACTGGATATGAGCTGTGTAGGGATAAGGGGTACTCCATTGGGTGCAAATTCTGAGCTGTGGAATGTGATGCTGAGGGGGCAACTGGATTCCATTCCGTAACAGCAGCCCGCCAGGAAGCATCCGATGCGGCCGAAACCCTGTGCCAGTGCAACGGAGGGGATCAGGATATCAAAATATTGGAGAAAATTAAGTTTCTTATATCTGCTGTAAATATAAAAAGTAAGGATTCCTCCCAGGATTCCTCCATAGACAACAAATCCATAGGAGAGATCCAAAAGTACTTTGGGATTTTCCAGAATTTCTTTTATATCGGTGATAAAAAAGAGCAGCTTGGCTCCCAGCAAACCACCAATCAGACAGAGAAAGGTGATGGCAAACACAGGTTCCGGGTTCAGATTGTTTTTCTTTGCCCGATATTCCCCCACCAGATAGGCAGCCAGAACACCAATAGCAATCATTAGCCCGTACCCGTGGATGGTGAGTGGTCCGATACTGAATAAGTCGTTTTTCATAATATAGTCCTTTGCTTTTCTTTTTATTATTCCGGATAGATTAATCGATCTCCGGTAATACCTGTGAGTACTTCCCTGAGATACTTATCTGCCAGATAATTGGCCATTCCCAGGTTCATGTCCAGATAGTTGCCGCAGTCCTTAGGGCTTGCACCGGGAATCTCACCGCGGTAATCTCTAATAAATTCAAACATACCGGTCAGAAGCTCTAAAATGTCGGTGGACTCATAATCCCCTGCCAGAAGAAGATAAAAGCCAGTGCGGCAGCCCATGGGGCCAAAGTAAATAATCTTATCCTTAAAGTCAGGATCGTTCCGAAGAAAAGTGGCGCCCAGATGCTCAATGGTGTGAACCTCTGCAGTATTCATGACAGGTTCGTCATTAGGAGCGGTCATGCGGATATCAAAGGTTGTGATTACCTGTTCACCCACCGGATCCTTGCGGGAGACGTAGACACCTGGTTTTAGTTTTATATGGTCGATGGTAAAGCTTGTGATTTTTTCCATTTTAATTCTCCTTTTTTCGTTAGTATATCCATTATAATGAATTGAGGGCATTCGTGCAACCCCTCCATTGACTTTCCATATCCCCGGTGATACAATAAAACCTAGCGAAAAAGCCGGCAGAAAGGCCCGAGTATGGAGGAAAATCAGATGATCAACGACAAGAAAATATTATTTAGCGGTATGCAGGCTACAGGAAATCTGACCCTGGGAAATTATCTGGGAGCTTTAAAAAACTGGGTGAATCTGAGCGACGAATACGAATGTTTCTACAGTGTCGTGGATATGCACTCGATTACGGTACGTCAGGATCCTGCTACCCTTAGAAAAAGAGCCAGAGCACTTCTGACTTTATATATTGCAGCAGGCTTAGATCCCAAAAAGAACTGTATTTATTATCAGTCCCATGTATCTGGACATGCAGAGCTGTCATGGATTCTGAATTGCTTTACCTATATGGGAGAGCTGAACCGTATGACCCAGTTCAAGGATAAATCTGCAAAGCACGCAGACAATATTAATGCCGGCCTCTTCACCTATCCGGTTCTTATGGCGGCAGATATTCTGCTCTACCAGGCCGATGTGGTACCGGTGGGCATTGACCAGATGCAGCATCTGGAGCTGACAAGAGATATCGCACAGC
>OLQH01002214.1_pt1 | contig 11924 bp, 8 predicted proteins | sample 1672671 | NCBI WGS metagenome assembly OLQH01 (sample SAMEA3136712, study PRJEB25190) | human gut metagenome
AAAAACTGGGAATGGATGTGCCGGAAAATCAGGAAGAATTCACAGAAATGCTGAAAGCATTTACGCAGGAAGATCCGGATGGAAACGGTACGGATGATACCTATGGATACGGGGGAGAGGGAGCAGAAAAATTTGCTGTTTTTTACGCCATGTATGCTACTTATCCGGGCTATTATCATGAAGAGGACGGAAAAGTAGTAATCGATGCCGTTAGTGAAGCGTATAAAGAATGTCTGCAGTATATCCATGAATTGTACGCGGCTGGATACATTGATCCTGAAATATTTACAGATACATCAGAACAATTCACGCAGAAGATGAACAACGGAAAAATAGGTTCTTTCTCAGCATGGTGGTCCACACCTGGTACTCTGGCGCGCGACTTAGGATTTGCCCAGGCACAGCCGGAAGGAGAACTGATCACGGCGGATCCTCCGGTGGATGCTTCTGCAGGACAAGGAATGCAGGCCAGCGACGGCCTTTCCGGTGTGGTCAGTTTCTCCTATAAGGATGAAGAGAAGATTGAACAACTGTTGGGATTGATAGACTGGATGGTCACGGATGAAGGATATCGGACCTGTAAATACGGTGTGGAAGGGATTCACTGGATGGTGGATGAGGAAGGGAATCTCACTTACTGTGCTACCAATGATCCAGATAAAATGCGCCTTGATGGAGTGAAGATGGAAGGTAACGATAATGAGACATACTCCGTATTGCAGAGAATGGATATCTATCCGGAACTTTTGGAGAATGAACCGTTTTTCAAAGAATGCTTTGAGCAGGCGGCGAACGGCCCGCTTTACCGGAATCTGTTTGTTGGCTTGACGAGTGACGCATACACCACATATAATGCCGATTTGGAAAAACTTTGTGATGAGATGCGGGTGAAGTTTATTCTGGGGGATGAATCTTTTGACAACTGGGACGAATATGTAGAAGAATATATGAGGATTGGCGGAAAGGAAGTAGCAGAATCTCTGCTGGCAGCCTATAATGAAACATATGGCACAGCGTATACGCTGGCAGAATGAGAAGGATATAGACAACTGAATAAGGACGCGTAAAACAAGGAGAGAGTCGGATGAAAAGGGTTAAGAACACAATTACCGGTATGAGCATTATGAACAAAATTCATGTCGCTTTAATTTTCTTTATCATGATACCGGCTCTCATCCTTGTTTTTGCTTATTTAAAAGACTTTTCGAGGGAGATGTATCAGGTACAGAAAGAATACCAGATCAATCAGCTTGAAGCGGTAAACCGTTCCATAATGGATGAATGCACACAAATCATGAATTCATTAACCTATCTGTCCAACATGAATGAGGTTCGGAATTACATATCCACGCCCTATGTGCATAATAGCCAGAATATTCTGAGGCTTAACTATGAAGTGAGCCAGGCATTTTCTCTGGTGCAGGGTATCAATGAGGGAGTGATAGAGCAGATTACTTTTTATTTTCTGGATGAGAATATGCCGGAGCATGGAAAGATGTTTCTGCGGGCAGAATGGCTGACAAGAGATGGACAGATGGAAAGGTTTCTGGAATCAGAGGAAACTGCAGGATGGTTTATGAATGTGAGCGACAGAATCTATGCAGGAATGGATGGCTCAGAAGGAATATGCTATGCGTATAAGCAAACGGGTATTAAAGGGAAAATGTTGGGTGTTTTCGTCATTCGGGTAAAAGAAGAACAGCTATTCCGTGAATTGAAAGAAGCGGCCGTAGGAAACGAGATCCAATTGATGACAACGCCGGAAGAAGGGATGGTTTCTGTATATAACGATGCCTTTCATCAGTATCTTTGCCAGAGGCTGGATACTTCTCTGATACAGAATAATATTGCCGATACAACGCGGCAGATTCTGATATGGGTGATATATGGGCTGGTTTTAATGTTTTTTATCAGCTTTGGATTGCTGAAGCATATTTTTAAACACATGTATTTGATGATGGAAGCGATTGATCAGGCTGCGCATGGTAATTTTGAAAAGAAGATACCAATAGGCAAATCCAAGGATATTAAAAGAATAGCGATTCAGTTCAACCATCTTTAGATGAACTGCATGCGTATGTGGACAGGACGGTGCGTCTTGAAGAGCAAAAAAGCCGGGCTGAAGCCAGCGCGCTGCAGATGCAAATGAACCCGCATTTTTTTTACAATGGTTTGGGGATTATTCAAGTTGCACTTGAGGAAGAAAAGAAGTACGAGATGTCGGACGCGATCACTTATCTCGCCCAGATCCTTAGATATAATATGTCCTTTGCCGTGTTCGTGACGATGCGGGAAGAGGCGGATATTGTTTCCAAATATATCCGGTTTGTGAATACATTTTATGAAAATAAAATAGAATATTCCTTTGAAACAACATTGGAGTTGGAAGAAGTACGGATGCCTAAATTCATTCTTCAGCCGCTGGCCGAAAATGCTGTGAAATATGGAGATGGGAAACAAATCAGAATTCGTGCCAGACGGAACGAAGAAGGACATTTTCATATTATGGTGGAGAATTCAGGAGAAAAGCTTCCACCCGCCGATCTGCTGAGAATAAACGAGACATTAGCGGAAGTGGAAGCTCAACCAAATGGTGGGAAGATTGGGTTAAAAAATATTGCAGCACGATTAAGAATGTTATATGGAAAGGATGCCGGTATCAGGATATCCTGCGATGCAACAGTAACTGTGCATGTCTGGTTTCCGGCAGATGCAGCTCAGGATTTGGGAAGGAACGGAAAATATACGGTGTAGGTTTCTTCGCCGATATCTTTAAGCGGCTTCAGCAGCATGCTTCGGGGCTGACCGATGAGGCGGTAGTCCGGCATCCAGTTGGCCCATTCCCGTTCATGGCTGTGCTTTAACATTTTCATGGGCGCATGCTTATCGCCGTATAAAGTGATTTCATGATCGATCAGGCCGGCAAGAAGCACAGGGCCGTCAAGAAAAGCGACGGTATTCGGTTCATCAGGCAATTCACTGCAGGTGATGGTTTTGGGAATCTGTATCACGATTCGGTCGGATGACCAACGACGCTGCAGAATGGCATAACCGTCCCGGCATTCATAGGAACAATCGGTTCCATTCACTTCAATGCGCATCTTTCCGTTTATCCACCAGGGTATGGGGAATTTGATCATTATTTCCGTTTCGGATTCCGCATGTATTACCAATTCCATCTGCTTATAATCGGGATGGGCCTCCATTTGAAGGGCCAGATCCTGAATCCTCAGTTGATGACCTCCCAGCCCGTTTTCCGTCATGGAAAGATGAATGTGGGTATGGGAGAGCTCCGTGTCCAAAACGGAAGGGATATACTGGGCGATGATTAGTTCCGGGATGGAAGGCTCTATTTGTCTCTCATCGCTGTCTTTTATATAATAGATCCACTCCTGATATCTGGAATTGGCCTGAACAGCAGTGCAGTGGCAGCACCAAAAGTCTTCGGTTTTGCTACCCCACTTTTTGCGGCTTCCGGCGGAAAGTGGGAGATAATAACATACGATGCCGGTAGTTGCTTCGCCTGATGCGTCAGTTCCGGAAAGAGGATGAAAGGCCTGGGCATATAATCCATTCTCAATATTGCTTTCTATATAATCCAGATAGCGTTTATCTCCGGTCCACCGAAAGAGATAATCTGCCAGGCGGATCATGTTGTAGACGACGCAGTGTTCCTGATTCCTGCTGCTAAGCCTTCTGGAAAGACGGCTTCCGGGAGCCCAAATTTCCCCGTCTGTCTGCCCGCCGGTGGCATAGGAAGGGCGGAGGTCAACCGCGAATTTCCAATAATTCTCAACTGCTTTCCGGTAACGTTCCTCACCCGTAACTTCATAAGCCCTTGCACAGCCATGGATTTCCGGAATGGTAGAGTTGGCATGCATATTATTCAATACATCTTTGCCCGCGATAAGGGGACAAATGAGCTTGGGACGTTCATAACGCCGGAGCAGCTGCAGATGTTTTGTATCTTTCGTGACGGAATAGAGATCCGCCCATAACTCCATGATTCCTCCGGTTTCCTGCATATCCATCATGCGGTCCATTGTCTGCCTGGAAATATTATTGCTGAACTCATAGAACCAGTCTGCACATTTTATAAGAATATTCAGAGCCTCCGCATTCTGTACATACCGATACATGTCGAAGAGGCCCATCATGGTTTTGTGACAGACATATTGGGGAGCAAAAAAGGAACGTCCCTGTTTCAAACCATACAAGAATTTTTCCGGAATGGAGAAAGCCCAGCCGTTGCCGTTGGCGGCCTGACATCTTCCGATTTCAGATACAATATAGTCCGCTTTTGCTCTGAGCCGGGCAAGGGCTTTGGCGGAAAGAAAGCGATTGGAAGAAGTGCTGGCCGTTTCGTCCAAATCGCATGAATGATCGGCCTGGGCACAGAGAATGGCGGCGGCACTGAGCCAGTGCCCGGTGAAAGTCCCCCGCAGCTGACTAAGCGGGGCGTCCCACCCGCCATGCAATCCCTTCAATTCGTGATCCAGCTTTCCGTTCAGCCCGGCTTCTGTATAGTAGGGAAAGAGCAGATTCTCTTCTTTCAACTCCATTAAGTATGCATAATCCAGTTGCATTTTTTGCATTGCCGTACCTGGAAGCAGGCGGACGGTTCCCTTTGGTGATTGAAACATAACAGATTCCCTCCTATTTATAATTTTTCTTTTTCCACTCGGCGGGGGTCATGTGGTAGTAATTCTTGAAGGCCCTGAAGAAACTGGATTTCCCGCTCAGTCCAATTTCTTCCGCCAGATCGGATAATTCGTGGCCCTCTAAGATTTTATCTGCGGCTACCTGCATCCTGCGCTGGGCTATGTACTCGGAAAATGTGACGCCTGTTTCTTTTTTAAATAATTGACTGTAGTAGCTGTAATTCAGATTCCAGCGGTTTGCAAGCAAAGTCATATTGAGTTTTTCCTTATCCGCCAGATTATGTTCGATATATTCCAGGGACCATTGAATGATATAGTGGTATGTGGAACGCGCTTCCTGCTGTTCCAATACATCCAGCTGATGCAGCATATGGGAGAGGATATCTTCCAGATGTTCCAGACTTTTCCAATCTTTGGCATCCGCAGCAAGATGGACATGTAAGTGAAGCCCCAAATTATACAGACTTTTCATGATGCTTTCAAGCAGCTGATTAACGGAAGAAACCTGATAACGGTACAAGGTCTCTGAGATGGTATCCATCAGCAATTTCCGTAAGGCGTTATAATCCCGTTCATGTATATGCTTTTCAAGAAGGTGCAGAATATGTGGATACACATCACAAATGCGGGGCTTCAATGGTTCCTGATCAGCCCAAAGAAAGGTTTTTTCCCGAATGCTCGCTTTTACTTCAAGCAGACTGGTTACTTGCCAGAACAGTTTTTTTAGATCTGCAGCGGCCGCAGTTTGACTGATTACGGCTCTCCGTGCGAAATTCCTGCTTTTCAGATCAGAAACAATGGTGTGAAGACAGTCTGCGTGTTCCATGTTGATGAGAAGCAATTTCCGGTGAAAAAATGTGAGAAATTCATATTTATGGGCAATTTTATCCGGGTCAAAATACAAGAAAGGATATTCGGAATAGATCAGGCAGTAGAATGGATAATGCGCCATTTCCACGCTTGCCAGATCGGCGGAAAGCTGGTTTCCGGAAAGCGTGGAAAGATTCTGTATCCAGGCATCCGGAAGAGAGATCTGTGTGTCCAATTCAGAAATACATGCTTCAATCGCTTGTTTGAGCTCATAGAAAGAACAGGGCTTTAGCAGGTAATATTTGACTCCATAGGACATGGATTTTTGGGCGTATTTGAATTCATCATAAGCGCTGATTACAATGAAGCGCAGATTCTGCTTATCCTGCAGAAGGTGCATTAAGTCCAAACCGTTGACGCCGGGCATATTGATATCAACCAAGGCGATGACAGGTTCAGATACCATTTTCAATTCCTGCAGTGCACGGCTTCCGTCTGTATAGACACTGACTGTCCCAATTCGTTCCAAATCCATGCGCAGGATACGCCGTTTTTGGCCTTCTGCTTCTATCAATTCATCATCGATTACAACAACCCGAATCTTCATAAGACCTCCTGCTGACCTGTATATTATTCATTATATAGCATGAGTGGGGAGGTATACAATTCTCCTGTTTTTGCCAAAGGTAACCTCATTTTAGGTAAAAAGATGAAAAAGCTGGAAGGAAAGCGCAGTCTGTCTGAATTGTTGAGGGAACGGCGGCCTAATGAGAAAATTAATTTAAAAAGGCGGTTGACAGAAAGGCCGGCATTGCATATACTGAATTTAGTTAGATATAACTAACAAACTGCATACATAAAAGCATACGAATCGAAAAAGAGTCCGAAAGGGCTCTTTTTTGATTGCGGATTTACATAGGCTGTACCTGGGCCGTTCTGTGCGCAATTTTGAAACAAATATTGCGCACATTTTGCATGGTTTGGGAGAAATTTTGCTCAAAAAAGAAAAAAGATTCAGGGGAAAGGCGAATTGACTGCTGCGGAACAAACGATATAATAAAAAGAAAGGGAAAATAAGGCAGCCGCCCATCTAAGGGAAAGGAAGCAAAGGGTTGCAGCGCAAATGGTTGCGCAGAAATGGGGGAGGGTCACATGACGATAGAAGAACTTGCACAAAAGCTGGGGGTATCTAAAAGCACAGTTTCCAGGGCGCTTTCGGGGAAAGGGCGCATCAGCGAGGAAACCAGGCTGAAGATTCAGGCATGTGCAAGGCAGGCAGGAATGTGGCCAAAGCAACAGGAGACGGCACACAGCACGCAGAATCTGGGGGTGATCCTTCCGACAGCGGGATATACAATGAGCATTCCGTTTTTTGAGGAATGTCTGTTGGGGATCAGCGAGGCTGCGTCCTCTCTGCAGTATCAGGTGATGGTGGAACCAGGAGGGGCGGATGAACTTTCCGGAATCCGCAGGCTTGTGGATTCCGGAAAGGTGGACGCCATCATCCTGATGCAGAATACGAAATCAGATGCCCGGCTGAAATATCTCAGTGAGCTGCCTTTCCCGGTCGGACTGATCGGTTCATGTGACTATCCGGGGGTGATTCAGGTGGACTCGGATAGCCGTGCGGCTGCGGAAAGCCTGACCATGATGCTGGTGGGCAGGGGATATCGGAGATTTGCCCTGATAACGACCGTAAACGCTTATGGGGTGAACAGTGCGCGCTGCCGGGGGGTGAGCGGAGCGCTGGAGCGGTGCGGTATGGAAAAGGGACTTCAGATTTTCCGGGCCAGCCTGATGGATATGGAACGGATGGAGGGGATCATCCGTTCCATATTTTCCAGCAGGGCAGACTGTATCATCTGTGCAGATGATTTGATCTGTGCGCGGCTGATGTCCAGGCTTCTGGGCGAAGGATATCGGATACCGCGTGACATTGCAGTGGCTTCCCTGTGCAACAGTCCAACGCTGGATTATTTTTCGCCTGCAGTAACCGCCGTAAATATCACGGGCAGAAAGCTAGGGAATGCGATAGGGACGCAGATGATCCGTTTCCTGCAGGGTGAAGAATACGAGGAGAAAATGATGTTGGATTATGAAATCCTGTTTCGTAAATCAACCAACAGGAAGGAGCAGTTATGAGTGACCCGGGAGAGGGAAAAAAGGAATGGATCTTGAATGAAGGCCAGTTTGCGGCCGAGAAGGGGACGCTGTGGGAAGAAAGAGGCGACGGAGCCTGGCTGCTTGGCTGCGGGAAGGGAAACGCGGCCAGGGCATTCTGGAACCTGGCGGAAAATGGGGAAATACGCTGGGAGGATTACAGGTATCTGTCGGTGGATGTGAAAAGCCTTCCTTCCTGGTCTTTGGTTTTCCAGTTTGAGATCTGGGAGAAGGGAAATGAGGGTGAAGAGCCGGATCTCACCGTGCGGATGTCCATGATTCCACAGGAAGAGGTGCGGCTCGTCCTGCCGTTTGAAGCTTTGGACGCACAGCACATTTTCCTGGGAAGAACACCTGGGAAGCTGCGCAGTTTTGTGACGGGCAAAGCGGTAAGGCCGGAACGGATCGGAAGGTTTGCCATCGGTTTGCGCGAAGGCTGGGAAGGGCAGCAGATAGAGATACGTCGGTTCGCTCTGTCTTGGGAGCAGCCGGATTGTCCGTTTAGTGGGAAGCCACTTGTTGATTTGCTCGGACAGAAAAAGGAGGGGAACTGGCCGGGAAAACGCAGCAGTGTGGAAGACCTGAAGAAGGGGCTCCAGGAGGAAAGACAGGCCCTTTTGGAGGAAGAGGGATGGAAGGAGCGCAGCAGTTATGGGGGATATACGGGGCTGCGTTTTCCGGCGACCGGATATTTCCGCCTGGAGAAGACGGAATCACACTGGTGGCTGGTGGATCCGGAGGGCTGCGCTTTCCTGACCGCCGGAATGGACTGCGTGCGTACGGATGAGTGCACGCCCATAGACGGGTTGGAATCCTGTTATGACTGGCTCCCGGAAAAGGGCGGGGAGTATGACCAGGCGATCCGTCCGGATCCGTGGATGAGAAAAGAAGCAGAGGAGTATATGAATTTCCCGGTGGCGAATCTGATCCGTTGTTTTGGTGCGGACTGGAGGCAGGAATGGGAGCGGCTGACTGTCAGCCGGCTGAGAAGCTGGGGATTTAATACGATAGGCGCGTTTTCGGATGAAGATTTTATCCGCCGAAGCAACATGCCTTATACGAGAACGCTGGTGGGCTATCCGTCTACAAGATGTAAAATTTACCGGGATTTCCCGGATGTATTTTCACAGGAATATCTGGAAAGCGCGAAAGCGTATGCGGCGCAGCTGAATGAGGGCAGGAACGACGCCAACATGATCGGATATTATATGAGAAATGAACCGCAGTGGGCTTTTTCTCATGATGTATGTCTGGCGGAAGAACTGCTTGGCGTGGAAGAAGAGACGGAAACGGGGAAGGCGCTTCTGCATTTTCTGGAAGAAAAATACGGGGGAACGGAGGCGTTATACGCGGCCTGGGAACTGGAAGATATGGAAGGGAATTTCAGAAAGCGGGCTGCAGGCCGGGCCGCAGAAGGCAGGCTGACGGAAGCGGCGCGGGAAGATCTGAAGGCGTTTTCAGCCCGTATGATCCGGGAGTATGTGAGGGTGCCTGCGCTGGAACTGAAGAAGGTAGATCCAAATCATCTGAATTTGGGCATGCGCTATGCGTTCATTCTGTATCCGGAGCAGACGGCCGGCTGTGAGTTCATGGATGTATTCTCCATTAATTGCTATAAAATCGATCCCACCGCTGTCCTCACAGAGGTAGCAGCGCTGGTGAAGATGCCGGTCATGATCGGGGAATTCCATTTTGGGGCATTGGATCGAGGGCTGGATGCCACGGGCATTATCGGAGTGGCGGATCAGGAGAGCCGGGGGAAGGCTTACCGCTATTATCTCAATCATGCCCTGCATGTGCCGGAGTGCGTAGGCGTACAGTATTTTGAATATTGGGATCAGCCCTTTCTGGGCCGGCCGGATGGGGAGAATTATCAGATCGGCTTTTTGGATGTGTGCGGCACGCCTTATGCGGAGATGGTACGCGCCGCCAGACTCGCGCATGCGCAGATGTATCATGTGGCGGCCGGACTGATGGATTATATGTCCCCGGCTCCGGAGAAGATTATCAGCAATATCGCGTCATAAGGAGGGTATGACAATGAAAAGAAGGTGGACGGAAGAAGAAATTTGGGACTGGTACCGGGAGCATGAATGGATCACGGGATTTAATTTCATTCCCAGCAATTCCATGACGGGAAGTGTGTACTATTTCCAGTCGTATCATCATGAGGAGGCGTTCAAGGATGCTGCAAAGGAACTGGCGCTCGCGGCATTCCTGAAGTTTAACAGCATCCGTGTTTCCCTGCCCTTTGATGTGTGGAGGCAGGAACACGATCAGTTTTTTGCCAGCATGGATGAACTGCTGGATTTGCTGGAAAAGTACAACATGACGCTGATGCCCATCCTATTTAGCGACTGCTGTGTTCCGAAGGAAAAGTATAAACCGAAACAACTGGGCCCGCAGCCGGAGCCCGTTCCCGGATATTTCGGGGGAAGTCCGGTGACGCCATTTGATGACAGTACACAGAGTGGAAAAACTGTGGGATACAGCATCACGGATGACCCGGCGATGGAGCCGGAAATCCGCCGCTATGTGGAAGAACTGGCGGAGCGCTATGGGCAGGATTCCCGTATCCTGATCTGGAATATCTGGAATGAAGCGGGTAATTCCAGCCGTGGGATGACCTCCCTGCCGATGATGAAGAAAATCTTTTCCTGGATGCGTGAAAAGGATATAAGCCAGCCGCTCACCGCGGATATCTGGGGATTGGGAAGCGAGGGGGGATGGTATCAGGATCCTACCACCTATGCGGAGATAGAGCTGGAAGCGATCGCCCTGTCGGATATCGTCACCTTCCATTATTATGGGGATTATCTGCATGCGCGTCAGCTTGTCCATTCTCTGCGTCAGTTTGGCCGGCCGTTAATCAATACGGAATGGCTGCACCGCCCTTACCGGAGCTTGATCCAGACACAGCTGCCGCTATGGAAGCGGGAAGGGGTCGGCAGCTATTTCTTCGGCTTTGTGAATGGGAAGAGCCAGCACCATATCGTATGGGAGGTTATCAAGAATGAACCGAACATCGATACCAGCCTTTGGATGCATGATATTTTCCATGCGGATTTCACCCCGTATGATCCGGAGGAGATTGAAGTGATCCGTTCCTGCAATGAGGACAGGGATATTTGGAGAAGAAACGGATAATATCAAATAGTACGGATAATATCCGATAATATGGAAGTGCCTGAAGTCCTTTAGGGCTGCTGTGGCTGTGATTGGGAAATAGAAACCGATCCCGGCTGCAGCAGCCTTTTTATATGGAGAGAAATGTCGCTTTCTGTCGCGCAGAACAAGCGCTCCGGGCAGCCGCCTATAAGTCCCCGGATTTTAAAACAGGAATCTGGATTTCGCTGTGTATACTGTTAAAACTGGATTTCGCCAAGGGCATATTTGTTACAATGGCGAATGTTAAGCGATGAAAATCAAAATTCTGTTTTATCACCTGCAGGACGTCGGTTTGCGGCGTGATATCAAGCTGCACGCACAGAAAATCGGATTCAGGGATACGGACAACCTGTAAATCCTGTTCTTTTGGATGCAAAACCTGAACAAAGAAGGAATAAGATATGGGAGAAGTTCCGCAGCGGACCAAAACGCCCGTGGGAAATACCGGAGCCATATCCAGGATTTGGGCATCATGAAACAGACCGATGGCCGTTTTTTCCCGGGACATCAGGTTAGACGAAGCACAGTGCATATCGTTTTTATCCGGAAGATCCCAGTCTCCGGGGCAGGGAGCCTCCACAAAGAACCGCTCGCCGATTCTGCGGGAATAGACGCCCTTTTGTGCACTGTATTTTTTATTTTCCTCCATGACATTGAGATGGAATTCCGTGAGTTCCATTCCTTGCTGCATTTGAGCGATCTGCGTCTGCATCGCCCTTCTGCCGTCTTCAAGAATCGCTTTTTCATCCAGATCGCCATTTTCATCAATATAATTTTTCAGATTTTTCAGCGGGATATTCAGCTGAATGCAGAGCTGGATCGCATCCAGTGTCCCCAACTGTTCGGGCAGATAATACCGATAGTTTGTTTTCGGATCGACCCATGCGGGAAGAAGAATGTTCAATTTTTCGTAGTAGCGCAGGGAATTGATATTCACATTTCTCAATTCTGCGAATTCGCTGATGGTCAGATATTTTCTCATCGTTGTTTATACACCGCTGCCTTTCAAAAATCAGGCAAATGTTTGTATTGACTCTATTATTATAACAGGGTTTAAACTCCCAATACAAGAGAACCAAAACGGATTTCGCCGCGCTGACAGCGAAGGTCCGGTGCAGAGGAAGA
>OLQH01002215.1_pt1 | contig 11908 bp, 9 predicted proteins | sample 1672671 | NCBI WGS metagenome assembly OLQH01 (sample SAMEA3136712, study PRJEB25190) | human gut metagenome
TCCGATGGCATCCTGCCTTCCAGGTTCCAACCCCAGCTTCACATAGATATCCCTGTCCGGTCCTGCAATCACATGTGCCAAAGTCACCTGTTTGCCGGGTACAAATTCCTGAATTATCCGCTGTTTTTCCTGCTGCTCCATTCCATCACCGCCCTGTCTCTCTCATTACCAGGCCTGTCTGAGAATTTTTATTACATCTGCCCGGGTAACCGGCCTGGGATTTGTTGCCGTACAGCCGTCTGCCAGCGCTCCCGCCGCAATTGTTTCTTCTTCCTTCTGATAGTCCGCCTGTGCTATTTTACAGTCATGAAATCCCTGGGGCATCTTCAGCGCTTTTTCCAGTTTTCTGATATGACTGATAAGATTCCTGACACCCGTGCGTACATTCACGCCTCCAATTCCCAGCAGCTCAGCAAGTCTTGCATATTTCCTTGCCGCCAGGCAGTACTCCTTCTGCTGATAATCCTTCAGATCGGCATTGTATTCTACTATATGGGGAAGCAAAATCCCGTTTGCTCTGCCATGAGGGACCTTGAATCTTCCCCCGATGTTATGGGCAATTCCATGATTCACCCCCAGAGAGGTCTGGTCAAATGCCATTCCTGCCATACAGGAGGCATAGTGCATCTGTTCTCTGGCCTCCGTATCCTCTTTGCTTTCAAAAGAACGGAGAAGATACTGAAAGACCGTAAGGACAGCCTTCTCTGCGAACGCATCTGTAAAAAAATTGGCTTTCTGGGACACATAAGCCTCCAGGGCGTGGGTAAGTACATCAATGCCTGTGTCAGCCACAATCCCCGGGGGAACGCTTTTTACCAAATCACTGTCTAAAATTGCCACATCCGGCAAAAGCTCCGGTGCCACCAATGGATACTTTCTTCCCTTTTCCCTGTCTGTAATCACTGCAAATGAAGTAACCTCCGATCCCGTTCCGCTTGTAGTAGGAACGGCAATGAAGTCCATATCCGGCAGATCCCCAATCTTTCTGGAGAACTGCATAATTGCTTTTGCCTCATCTATGGCTGAACCGCCGCCCAAGGCAATGAGCAGATCCGGGCGGAAGGCAATGACTTCATTAACTCCCTGCACTACCAGCTCCATAGGCGGATCCGGAACCACATTGCTGAAGATACTGACTTCCTTTCCTGTCAGCCGTTCCGTAATCCTGTCTGCCATCTTTGACTCCACCATAAAAGGGTCTGTAACAATGAATATTTTCTGTGCTTTCAGGGTATCTAGATAAGAAAGAGGTGCCTGGCCGAAATGTACTGTTGTTTTCAATCCGAATTCCGTCATATCTCTGTCCTCACATTCTTCTTTTCCTTGCTTTAGTTTCTGTGAGTTTACGGAAATTTATGCAGAATCTGCAAGAAAAAAGAAGAAGGATCCGTGCTTAGGCATCAGATCCTTCTTCTTTTTTAATCATATTCTGTTTTTATCCTGTTTTCCTTATTCATAACGGCTTAAGAACCCGCTGTACTCACTGTGCCCGGTACTGAAGGCTTCTCCGTCCACCAAAATCTCTATAGAGGAAGCCCCGTAGGTATCCAGAAATGTGTTAACCAGAGATCCCATAGTCATATCCTCCCCGGCCGTGCCCATAGACTGTACATACTCTCCGAACCCTGAGGACAGATCCAGTCGGAGGGCAGGCTCTCCTTCATTGTCAACCTCTTCAAAATTCTGTACCACCACACTATCCGGCAGGGTTCCGTCACCCACCATCTGACCGATAATCATACCAGGAGATACCTCCTCAAAATCCATTTCCTGCTTGTTATAACCATCTGCATTCTCATTGGGTGAGTAGATAATGGCTTTTCCGTTTTCCGCAGGAATGGAGGATGTCTCCTTCTCTTCCTTAGGTGCCTCCTCTTTGTTCTCTTCCTTCTCTGTCTTTTGGGTAACCTGTCCGTCTTCCTGGGAAGTACTGCTTTCTGCTTCTTGTTCTGTGGTCTTGACCTCGTCTCCTGTACCGCAGCCGGCGATTCCCCCTGTACCCAGACAGAACGCCAAAAGAATTGCCGATAGTTTTTTTGCTTTCATAGAATGCATCTCCTCTCCTGTCACTGTTCCATGTGGCTGACTCTCACATCCAGTTTGTTGTATGGTATTTCGATATCTTCCTCGTCAAATGCAAGTTTTACCTTTTCGTTAAGCCTCCACTTGGTGTTCCAGTACTCTTCCGTCTTCACCCAGGCCCGAAAGCCAATAATCACAGAGCTTTCCCCCAATTCATCCACAAAAACAATCATCTCCTGATCTGACATAATACAGGGGTCCTCGTGAAGCAGACGCTCCAGAATCCCTTTTGCCTTTTTCAGATCCGACTGGTAGGAAATTCCGATTTTAAATTCCAGCTTTCTCTTCTCCTGGGCCGTAACATTGACCACACTCGCCTCTGTAAGAGTCCCATTGGGGATGACAATCCGCTTGTTGTCTACAGTAGAGAGTGTCGTATAAAACATCTCTATCTTGGTAACCGTTCCCTCCTGTTTACTGGTATTTTCAATGATATAGTCTCCCACCTGAAATGGCTTCAGTGCCAGAATAATCACACCGCCGGCAAAGTTTGAGAGCCCTCCCTGCAGGGCAAGGCCAACCGCCACACCTCCGGATGCCAGCAAAGCCGCCACAGAGGATTCCTTAATTCCAAACCGCACTGCTATGGTAACAATAAGCAGAAAATAAAGTCCTGCCCTGGCAATAGAATTCACAAACTGCACGACTCCCAGGTCAATGCCCGCCTTCTCCATAGAGGCTCTCAGCACCTTGCACAGCTTTTTGATTATCTTAGAACAGATAAAGTATACCAGCAGCGCCAGAACTACTTTTATGGCAAAGTTAATCACCGTAGGAAGCATAGCCTCAAAATACGTAATCATCTTGTGTACTTCCACTGTTTCAGTATCCATGCAACATCTCCTGTTTTCTATAACATTTTATCCGCCAGCTCTTTTTTCAGATTTCTCCCGGCTGCAGTCTTTCTCTTTTTCCTGGCAGTTTTGTTATCTACTACCTTATCCACTTCCTTCCTGTATGCAAAAATCTGGAAGCTAAGAGGCGGCACCTTAATCACAATGGAGTTCTTCCGTTCGTCGCACTCCGCTTTTTTAGACATTTTCACCCTGGGATTTACCACCCCCGAACCGCCAAATTCCTTTCTGTCACTGTTAAAAACCTCCTTGTACTTCCCTGCATAGGGAACACCAACCTGGTATCCATCATACTCTACATCTGAAAAATTGCATACAAGCAGCAGAGTATCCGCATTTCTTCTGGTCTTTCTCAGAAAGGTGAGCATATTTTTCTCATACTCCAGCTGGTTGATCCACTCAAACCCATCCGTATCAAAGTCCAGGTAATACAATGCGGGATATTCCTTATACAAATGCCACAGGGCCTTCACATAGTTTTGCATCTGTCTGTGGGGTTCCTCTTCCAACAGTTCCCAGTCAAGTCCCCTCTCCTCTGACCATTCCCGTTCCTGGGCAAATTCCTGTCCCATAAACAGAAGCTTTTTGCCGGGATGTGCCAGCATAAAGCCATAAGCTGCCCTGAGATTGGCAAACTTTTTCTCTTTCTCCCCAGGCATCTTATTCAGGAGAGAGCATTTGCCGTGCACGACTTCATCGTGGGACAGACTGAGCAGAAACTTTTCGCTGTATGCATAAATCATACTAAACGTAAGTTCATCGTGGTGCCCTCCCCGAAAGAGAGGATCGTAGCACATATACCGGATAAAGTCATTCATCCATCCCATATTCCATTTGTAGTCAAATCCCAGTCCGTCCTCCTCCAGGCTGCCGGTAATCCGGGGCCAGGCAGTGGACTCCTCCGCAATCAGCAGAACATCTCTGTGCTTTTTCTTAAATACAGAGTTCAGATGCCTGAGAAATTCGATGGCTTCCAGGTTCTCATTCCCCCCGTAGATATTGGCCACCCATTCTCCGTCCTGCTTTCCGTAGTCCAGATAAAGCATAGAGGCCACCGCATCCATGCGGATCCCGTCCACATGATATTTCTCTGCCCAGAATAGGGCATTGGCAATCAGAAAGTTTGTTACCTGCGGACGGCCGTAATTGTAAATCAAAGTCCCCCAGTGGGGATGCATTCCCTGTCTTGGATCCAGATGTTCATACAGGCAGGTTCCGTCAAAAGAAGCCAGCCCGTGAGCATCCCTGGGGAAATGAGCCGGAACCCAGTCCAGGATCACACCGATTCCCTGCTGATGAAGATAATCTACAAAAAACATAAAATCCTCAGGCGTTCCACACCGGCTGGTCGGCGCATAATATCCTGTCACCTGATACCCCCAAGAAGCGTCAAAAGGATGCTCCATAATAGGCATAAGTTCTACATGGGTATATCCCATCTCCTTGATATACTCCCCGATCATGGGCGCCAGTTCCCGGTAATTATAAAACTCCCGTCCATCCTCCGGCTTCCGCCAGGAACCCAGATGCATTTCATACACAAACATGGGCTGATCTGCTTTCTGAAATTTCTTTCTCCCCTTCATCCAGACCCGGTCATTCCAGGCAAATCCGGACAGATCTGTCACCACCGAAGCCGTATTGGGACGAAGTTCTGCAGCATTTGCGTAGGGATCTGCCTTCAGATAAGTAAGGCCATTCTTTAATTTCAACTCATATTTATAGAGATCTCCCGGTTTCACATCCGGAATGAATAATTCAAAAATCCCGGACTTCTCCAGGAAATTCATCTGATGGCAGCGCCCATCCCAGCTGTTAAAATCTCCTACCACGCTGACCCGCGCCGCATTCGGTGCCCAGACGGCAAAAGAAACGCCCTGCACCCCGTTTATCACAGCAGGATGGGCGCCCAGTTTCTCATAAATCTGATAATGGATGCCGTGGATAAACCGCTTTTCATCTTCCTCTGTGATCTGTCCCGGACAGGCATAAGGATCCCGATATGCTTTCTCCTCCCCGTCCTCCTCAATCAGGTAGACGTAATCCGGGATCCGCTTTCCAGGAATCAGCACAGCGAAATAACCCGCCTCATCCTCCTGTACCATCTCATAAATTTTTCGCCCTGCCCGGATACGGACAGCATCCTTTCCCGGAAAGAAACACTGGATCAAAATGCCATCCTCCGTCACCTTCGGCCCCAGGATCTTCCCCGGATTTTTCTCCTCCGAATAGACCACCGCCTCGATTTCTCTCCAGTCCATCAGCTCATATAATTTTTCTTCCATGGCAACACCTCCTGCCCTTTTCTTATTTTTCTGCAAACAGGATCTCTTCTGCCAGCTGTGCCGCATCTCTGACGCAGTCCTCGCAGCTTCTCAGCACCGTTCCCGTCCCGATCCCTTTTAACTCTCTGCAGATAACAGAACCGTTCTTCTCCTGAAAGCGGCGCACCAGTTCCCGGGACAGCTTATAAGTCGCTCCCTTTGTCGGATTCTTGACGGAACCGGAGCTGTTCTTCAGTCCTGCCAGCGCCACTGCCCCCGAGACAGCTCCGCAGGTACACTCCATTCCTCCCATACCGGCTCCATACCCTTCCATCATCTGGAATACCATCGCCTCATCTGCCCCTGTCAGACCGCAGTAGGCACAGGCCACCGCTTGGGCACAGTTATATCCTTCTTTATGGTTTTCCACCGCTTTTTCTATTCTGCTTTCCATCTTTTCTCCTCACTGTAATTTATGGATCAGAAGACCGCTCCTTAACTTTGGCTCAAACCAGGTGGATTTGGGAGGCATCAGAAGCCCTGCATCTGCCACATCAAAAAGTTCTCCCATCGCTGTGGGATACAGACAAAAAGCCACGTCACAATCCGTATTTCCTCTCCGTTCCAGTTCTTCCATCCCGCGGATCCCTCCGATAAAGTCAATCCTCTTATCTCTGCGCGGATCCTTTATGCCGAGCACAGGAAATAAAATCTGATCCTGAAGAAGAGACACATCCAGCCTTTTTACCGGATCCCAGTCCTCCTCACAGGCCAGGGCAAACCGATACCACTGCCCTCTCAGATACATGCCGGCTTCCCCTTTTTTCCCCGGACGTGCCTCCTCCCGGCTGCAGGGAATCAGTTCTGTCCGCTTTTTCATTTCCTCCAGAAATTCTGTCTCTGTCCTACCCTGCAGTCCCCGCACAGCCCGGTTATAATCCAGAATCTGCAGTTCTTCCTCATCAAAAATGACTGCCAGAAAATAATTCCATTCTTCGTCCCCTGTAAAAGCCGGATCTTCCTCCCGCTTCTCCCGGCAGACCTGGGCTGCCGCAGCAGCTCTGTGGTGTCCATCCGCGATGTACAGCTTCCCGATCTTCTGAAACATCTCCCGGATCCGGTCATTTTCTTCCGCCGGAAAACTCCAGACGCGATGCCGTATCTGATCCTCCCCGGTAAAATCATAAAGAGGAGGCGTCTCCCGGTTCCGCTTTTTCAATTCAGCCAGTTCCCGGTTCCTCCGATGTGCCAGAAAAACCGGACCGGTCTGTGCCTGACAGCTGTTCACATGACGGATTCTGTCCTGCTCCTTATCTTCCCTTGTATTTTCATGCTTTACCACAATTCCCTTCCAGTATTCCTCCACCGAAGCACAGGCACAGATCCCGGTCTGGCTTTTCCCCTTTCGGGTCAGCTCATACAGATAAAAATGCGGAATGGGATCCTGGCTGTAGATTCCCTGCTCCTCCTGCTTTCGCAAAAGTTCTCCCGCTTTTTTATAAACTTTCGGATCATAGGGATCTGTATCTTCGGGAAACTGTGTCTCTGCCCGGTCTATATTTAAAAAAGACAGAGGATTTCTGCCGGCTTCCAGCCTGGCTTCTTCCCGGCTGTATACATCGTAGGGCAGGGCTGCAGTCTGTGCTGCCAGCTCTGCTTTTGGTCTCAGGGCACAAAAAGGTCGAACGAGGGCCATGTATCTATCTCCTTATCCATTTCATGATAGTCCGAATCGCCGGCCCAATCTTTTTCCGATTGTAGGCCAGCGATCTGATCATTTTTCTGTGTTTTCTAAGTCTCTTCCATTTTATTTTCATACCGTTTTACTTGACGATACGCACCTTTGACACACCGGCAATGGCTTCCAGCGCGCGCACCAGATGCTCGCTGGCCGGACTGTCCAGATCAAACATGGAATACGCATAATCGCCCTTGCTCTTGTTCGTCATATCTGAGATATTAACTCCTTCCTCCGCCAGGGTCGTGGTAAACTGACCAATCATATTGACAATATTTTTATGAGCAATCGTAATTCGTCCCGCCGCCACACAGCTTCCCATATCACAGCTGGGGAAATTAACAGAGTTTTTGATATTTCCATTTTCCAGAAAATCTCTCACTTCTTTTGCCGCCATCACAGCACAGTTATCCTCAGACTCCTCTGTGGACGCTCCCAGATGCGGTGTAACCAGAGTATTCACTGCTCCGGCTACCAGCGGATTAGCAAAATCCGTCACATACTTTTTCACCTTGCCTGCTTCCAGAGCTTCCACCAGCGCCTGCTCATCTACCAGAAGATCTCTGGCAAAATTCAGAAGAACCACGCCTTCCTTCATCATACCGATGGCCTTCGCATCGATCATCTCCCGGGTATTCTCATTGAGGGGAACATGGATCGTGATGTAATCACACTCCCGGTAAATCTGTTCCACATCTTTGATATGATGGATCGTCCGGGACAGATTCCACGCCGCATCTACAGAAATATACGGATCATATCCCATCACGTCCATTCCCAGATGAGTAGCTGCATTTGCCACCAGTACACCGATCGCACCCAGTCCAATGATACCAAGTTTCTTTCCGGAGATTTCACAGCCCGCAAATTTCTTTTTCTGCTTCTCCGCCAGTTTGCCGATATTTTCTTCTGCCTGCTGGGAAGCCACCCACTCGATGCCCCCCACAATATCTCTGGATGCCAGAAGCATGCCGGCAATCACCATTTCCTTCACTCCATTGGCATTTGCCCCCGGCGTATTGAAGACTACAATTCCCTTCTCCGCACATTCCGTCAGCGGAATATTATTAACACCGGCTCCCGCCCGGGCGATCGCCTTTAAATTCTCCGGAAGCTCCATCTCCTTCATATTGGCGCTCCGCACCAGAACCGCATCTGCCTCCTCGATGCCCTCTGTTTTTTCATACTTTTCATCAAACCGGTCCAGTCCCACCTGGGAGATCGGATTCAGACAGTGATATTTAAACATGATCAGATATTCTCCTCTTCAAATTTCTTCATAAACGCCACCAGCGCTTCTACTCCGGCCTTCGGCATGGCATTGTAAATGCTGGCACGCATTCCGCCCACCGTCCGGTGTCCTTTCAGATTTTCCAGACCGGCTTTTTTTGCCTCTGCCACAAACTTTGCATCCAATTCGCTGTTTCCGGTGACAAAAGGCACATTCATAAGAGACCTGTCTTCCTTTACCACAGTTCCGGAAAACAATCTGCTCTGATCCAGAAAATCATAGAGGATCGCTGCTTTCTCCTCATTGCGCTGCTTCATCACTTCCAGGCCTCCCATGGCCTTCAGCCACTTGAATACCTTTCCGCACATATAGATATCATAGCAGTTGGGTGTATTGTACATGGAACCATTGTCCGCATGAATCTTATACTTCATCATCGTCGGAGTTCCCGGAAGCACCTCATCTGTGATCAGATCCTCTCTCACCACGGCAATCACCATCCCGGCAGGCCCGATATTTTTCTGTACACCGCCGTAGAGGATCCCGTATTGTTCGATATCAATGGGTTCTGACAGGAAGCAGGAAGATACATCCGATACAAGCAGTTTGCCCTTTGTATTGGGAAGCTTCTTATATTTTGTGCCGTAAATCGTATTATTCTCACAAATGTAAACATAGTCTGCATCCGGGCTTACGGGAAGATCGGAACAGTCCGGAATATAGGAGAATGTTTTATCCTCAGAAGTCGCGATCTTGTTGGCTTTTCCATAAATCTGCGCCTCCTGGTAGGCCTTCTTCGCCCACTGTCCGGTTACAATATAATCAGCCACCCTGTTCTTCATCAGATTCATGGGAATCATGGCAAACTGCAGCGATGCCCCGCCCTGCAGAAAGAGCACTTTATAGTGTTCCGGAATATGTACCAGTTCCCGGAAATCTGCCTCCGCTTCATCAATAATATTCTGAAAAACTTTTGACCGGTGGCTCATCTCCATGACTGACATTCCACTGTCCTTATATTCCATCATCTCTTCCTGGGCTTCCCGCAGTACTTCTTCCGGAAGCACGGCCGGTCCGGCTGAAAAATTGTATACCCTGCTCATTTTCCTTTTCCTCCTCATTTCAAGTGAAATATTCTGAATTAATCATACGCTCCCGTTATTTTTTTGTCAAGTCTTCCTCGTCAAAGGTCTCTTCCAGCGGAGCTCCCGCTGCCACCATGGGAAATACCTTATCATCTGCGTCAATAACACAGTCAATGAGCACCGGCCTGCCGCAGGCGATCGCCCGGCGAAGTGCCGGTTCCAGTTCTTCCTTTTCCGTTACCCGGATTCCCACTGCTCCCATGGCTTCCGCCAGTTTCACAAAATCCACCTGATCCTGGATAATGGTATGTGAATATCTCTTCTCATAGAACAGAGTCTGCCACTGGCGCACCATACCCAGTACATGATTATTAATCACCACTTCAATAATCGGAACATTGCTGCGGGCTGCTGTAGCCAGCTCATTCATATTCATGCGGAAGCAGCCGTCCCCCGCAATATTGATCACCGTCTTGTCCGGGCAGGCCACCTTGGCTCCGATCGCTGCCCCCAGACCGTACCCCATCGTTCCCAGCCCTCCGGAGGTCAGAAGGGTTCTGGGCTTTGTGTACTTATAATACTGAGCCGCCCACATCTGATTCTGGCCCACTTCTGTGGTGATGATCGCCTCCCCGCCGGTGACTCTGTATACTTCCTCCACAACGAAAGGACCGGTCAGGCCATCCTGACGATATTTCAACGGATATTTTTCCTTTAATTCCTTCACCGAATCGATCCATTCCCGGTGATCCTGCTGTTCCAGACGACTGTTCAGAATTTTCAGTACTTCTTTTACATCTCCCACGATACAGCTGTCTACCAGAACGTTTTTGTTGATCTCCGCCTCATCCACATCAATCTGCAGAATTTTTGCCGACTGGGCAAATTTGGATGCATTTCCGGTCACCCGATCGCTGAACCGGGCACCAATTGTCACCAGAAGATCACATCGGGTCACAGATAAATTAGAAGCTTTCGTTCCATGCATGCCGATCATACCTGTATAAAGCTTATCCGTTCCCGGAAATGCTCCTTTCCCCATCAGGGAATCGCCTACCGGAGCCCCCAGTCTGTGAGCGAATGTATACAGTTCTTCCGAAGCGCCTGAAATGATTGCGCCGCCGCCCACATAGAGATAAGGACGTTTCGCTTCTCTTAGAAGTTTCAAAGCCGCTTCCACATCCTCTTCCCGGATTCCTTCCGTGCTGGGAAGCACTTCCTCCGGCTCCTGATACGTATACGCTGCTGTGACATCCTTTGTCACATCCACCAGTACCGGACCGGGCCGTCCGCTCCGGGCGATCACAAAAGCCTTTCTCAGTGAATCTGCCAGCTTATGCACATCCTTTACAATCATGCTGTGCTTCGTGATGGGCATCACAATTCCTGCAATATCTACTTCCTGAAAACTGTCTTTTCCCAGAAGAGCATTTCCCACATTGGCAGTAATCGCTACCATGGGAACGGAATCCATCGCCGCCGTAGCAATTCCGGTCACCAGATTCGTTGCGCCAGGCCCCGAAGTAGCCATGCACACTCCCACCCGGCCGGTCGCCCGGGCATACCCGTCCGCTGCATGGGAAGCTCCCTGTTCATGGGAGGTTAAAATATGACGGATTTCATCGCTGTGCTTATACAGTTCATCATAGACGTTCAAAATAGCTCCGCCCGGATAACCAAACACCGTATCTACTCCCTGTTCTTTTAAACACTCAATGATAATCTGCGCGCCTGTCATCTGCATATGCAAATCTCCCTTCCTCTTCCAGTCCTTTTTTATCTGCGGTTTTCCAGCACTGCTCCCCGGTCAGCAGAAGTAACCAGAGACGCGTATCTTGCCAGATACCCGGATGTAACTTTCGGCTCTCTGGGCTTCCAGTTCTTTCTTCTCTCTTCCAGCACTTCGTCGCTCACCTTCAGATTCAGCCTGTGTTCCGGAATATTAATCTCGATCCGGTCTCCTTCTTCCACCAGGGCAATGGGGCCTCCCATCGCTGCCTCCGGGGAAACGTGTCCGATGGAAGCTCCCCGGGAAGCGCCGGAAAACCTTCCGTCTGTGATCAGAGCTACCGTAGATCCCAGTCCCATCCCCGCGATCGCAGAAGTGGGATTTAACATCTCTCTCATGCCGGGTCCGCCCTTGGGACCTTCGTATCGGATCACTACCACATCTCCCTCTTTGATCCTGCCGCCCAGAATGGCTTCAATCGCATCCTCTTCACAGTCAAAGACTCTGGCCGGTCCCTCATGAACCATCATCTCCGGCACAACAGCCGACTGCTTTACGATACCGTAGCCGGGCGCCAGATTCCCTTTCAGCGCTGCCAGCCCGCCTGTCTGACTGTAGGGATTTTCAACCGGACGGATCACCTCCGGATTCAGATTTTCCGCTGACTCAATATTCTCTCCCACCGTCTTTCCTGTTACCGTTATGCAGTCCAGGTGCAGCAGGTCTTTCTTTGTAAGTTCCTTCATCACTGCATAAATGCCGCCGGCCTCATTTAAATCTTCCATATAAGTGGGACCCGCCGGCGCCAGATGGCACAGATTCGGAGTTCTGGAGCTGACCTCATTAGCCAGTTCCACACTCAGTTCCACCCCCGCCTCATGGGCGATTGCCGGATGTGGCCAAAACAGTTGCTGAGGCTGTGGCA
>OLQH01002216.1_pt1 | contig 11902 bp, 8 predicted proteins | sample 1672671 | NCBI WGS metagenome assembly OLQH01 (sample SAMEA3136712, study PRJEB25190) | human gut metagenome
GGAACATTGATTTCCATACGCCGGACAGGTGATGGATTTCACCCCGGATTATTCAACTTACTTGTATCAGGAGGGGTACAAGCCCCTCCTGATAAACTGCGGAACAGTTATTCGGTTATGAGCAAGTAGCGAAAGCGGATTGCGAATATCCGATTGACCCAATTGATCATTTTCCGACAGACTGCTTTATTCTTTTTTATAATCACTGCTTTTTAAACGTACGATAAATTTAATACCTTTATCCATCATATGTATAAACGCAGGTGTAGAAGGATATCCTCGGTCCATGATAATGATAAATGGAATATTTCCTATTGTTTCCGGTATTCGCTCTAATTGCTTTTATGCCAGGCGCATCTCATCAAATTTTACTTTGTTACAATCACTTTCTAGTATCATGCGATTCATTACATCATAGATACAGCCTAATCCTATTTGAGCCTGGGGTTTTGTATTTTTTCGGCTTGCAGAACCATACAGTTCCAGCGTTTCAGCAGTGGTAGGAATATTAATGTCTGAGCCGTCTGCCGACAAAATGCCTTAAATTCATTAGAACTCATTTTTTCTATGTCCATGAATGTACGTTTTTGAGAATGTTTCATCAGCATCACATCCTTTTCTGCGGCAGGTTCATGGTTTTTTTTTACAATATAAGCATATAAAAAAAAGCAGAAGACATCTAATTTTTTTAGAATAAATATCGTCTGCTTTAAGTTAATGACATTGCATAAAATCAAGGCTTCACAAATTCTTCACAAAATAATTAGCACTCATCTCTTGACAGTGCTAATAATGCGTGTTATAGTACATACAGAACAAAGGAAGAGAGAAAAAGAAATCTTCCGGAGAAAGTTCTTACAGAGTTTTCAGAAACAGTAAATTAAAAACGCCTGCATAATATGCAGCGAATATAGATCAGGAGGAATGAGTTATGTTAATGCCAAGTATTTTCGGAGAAGATTTATTTGATGATTTTATGGGATATCCTGCAGGCCGTCAGGCAGCTGCCAATGCTTATCCTCAGGTGAAAGATATGATGAAGACAGATATCCGTGATGTTGACGGAAATTATGAACTGGATATCGATCTTCCGGGATTTAAGAAAGAAGATGTGAAGATCCAGCTGAAGGATGGTTATCTGAACATCCAGGCAACCAGAGAAGAGAAGAAAGATGAGAAGGATGAGAAAGGCAAATATGTTCGCAGAGAGCGTTATACAGGAACCTGCAACAGAAGCTTTTATGTAGGACCAAATATTAAACATGAAGATATCCATGCGAAATATGAGAACGGAATCCTTCACGTAACATTCCCGAAAGAAGAGACCAAGAAAGAAGTAGAAGAGAAGAAATTTATTGCAATTGACTGATCTAATAGAGGAAGCCCCCATCTTAAGGCTGTAAGCCCCAGGTGACGGGATGATGTCATAGCAGCAATATCCGGAACAACCCAAACGGATATGAAGATTCCAAATGTCATATTGCATTTGTTTAATATAAACCCCCTTTTTTTCACCCCTCTGCCAACCCCGGCAGAGGGGCTTTTTGCGTTCCAGTCTGAAGTGCACAGGTATGTAGAAAGCCCAGTGTTGTGCTCGCACATAAGCTGGGCTTTCTACATACCTGTATAGGGCGGACGCCCGACATCGAGATGCAGCGCAGCGGAATCGAGATGCCGCACTTCAGACGTACCTTTTGAATATCTTTACACCTTTTCCCCACTCTGTTATACTTGGAACAGGTAAACAGCGGAAATTCGGTAATACTATAAATTGGGAAAAGAGTTTTTACAGAGGTGAACATATGGGAGATAGAATCAAGGTTATTATGGACTGCGATCCGGGAATTGATGACGGCATTGCGCTGGCTTATGCGGCGGCACATCAGGATGAATTGGAGCTTCTTGCGATAACAACATTTGCAGGAAACGCTACCATTGATAAAGTAACGAAGAATGCATTGGAACTGGTAGATTTTTACGGACTGAAAGTACCGGTGGCAAGAGGACAGGAACGTCCCCTCGTAAAAGAAGTGATTCATGCAGAAGAATTCCACGGGGAAACAGGACTGGGACATTGCGTACTTCCGGAAACAGGAACGAAGGCTGCATCAGACAATGCAGTATTTTTTATCAGAGAGATACTGGATGATCTTCCGGAAGGACAGCAGGTGACTTTTATCGAGACAGCACCTATGACCAATCTTGCGCTGCTTCTGAGAGTTTTTCCGGAAGTAAAAGATAAGATCCGAAGGATCGTATTTATGGGCGGTGCTGTGAAAGGCGGAAACGTTACTCCGGCAGCGGAATTTAATATTTATGCGGATCCGGAGGCTGCCAAGATCGTGTTTGAGGCAGGGATTCCCCTTGTTATGTGTGGACTGGATGCCACGATGAAATGTAATCTTACCAGAAACCAGATCATGAAGCTATGTCAGTCCGGTAATCCGGTTGCCAGAGCCTGCGGCGATATGGCAGGATATGTTCTTGAAAATTCATCCAAATACCGTTGCGTGGCAAGTATCCATGACGCAGTACCTTTCATGTATCTGCTTCATCCGGAATTCTTTAAGATGGAAAAAGCGATCCTGGATGTGGACTGTTCTGACGGAGCCGGACGAGGTGCCATGCTGTGTGATTTCCGCTGGTGGCTGCACGATGAAGAAAAAATAAAAGATATGATCCTGACAGACGCAGATACCGAAAGCTTTCAGCAGGAATTGTTTGAAGCAATTTATTCAGTAACCGGACAGAAAGCGTGAAGTAGTCTGTGACCGGGAAACGGGATACCGGTTTGAAACTGTCAGATAAGAGGACAGAAAACCCATGAACTATATTGTATTTGATCTGGAATGGAACCAGAATCCGGATGGAAGAAAACATCCGGACAGTCGACTCCCTTTTGAGATCATTGAGATCGGGGCAGTAAAATTAAATGAAAAAAGAGAGATCATCGACACCTTCCAGTGCCTGATCAAGCCCAAAGTGTACCATTGGATCCACGACAGCATCCATGAGGTGATCCACGTAGATTTCCATGAACTGGAGAATGGACTTCCTTTTCCAAAAGCGATCCGCAGATTTCTGGAATGGTGCGGACCGGAATATCGGTTTTTTACCTGGGGGAATCAGGATGTAATGGAGCTTCAGCGTAATATGAAATATTATAATCTTCTGAAGCTGATCCCGGGCCCGGTACATTACTACGATGTGCAGAAGCTTTTCAGTGTGAAATTTGAAGATGGAATTGCCAGACGTTCCCTGGAATATGCCATTGATTATCTTAAACTTCCGAAGAACCGGGATTTTCACCGGGCACTGGCAGATGCCAGCTATACGGCAAGAATCCTTCTGGAGATTGATGAAGCCTGCATGATCCGTCATCCATCCCTGGATGTATACCAGAATCCAAAATCAAAAGAGAAGGAAATTTATATTTCCTATACAGATCATGATAAGTTTGTATCCAGGGAATTTGTATCAAAAGAACGCCTGATGAAGGACCGCACTATGGTGAGCACGGTGTGTCCTATCTGCAGATGCCCTGCCAAGCGGAAGATTCGCTGGTTCAGTACCAACAATTCCAAGGTATATTACAGCCTTGCCCTCTGCCACGAGCATGGACCCGTTGCAGGGAAGATCAGAATCCGAAAAACCGATGAGGGAAAATATTTCGGGGTAAAAACCCTGAAAGCAGAAGATACAGAAGCGGCGGATGAAATCCGTGAAAAGCACGAATCTCTCCGCCGCAGAAAAATCTCAAGAAGCCTGGACAAGAAGATCTGATACGACATTCCGTTCGTATTGCATTCCCCAGCCAACCATTTGTTTTTTGTAATAATATTTGCTTTTCAGACGCAGCGGGCCGGCAGCATTCTGGAGAACGGCCTGGCGTTTGGTAAGCTGTGATTTGTCAATTCCTTTTGGTAAAGTCACATAAACCTTTGTCTTATAATAAAACGGATAAGTATTTCCGTTGTTCTTAAGAATATATTTATCACATGGAAGTACCTTAAACGGGACTGGTTCCATGGACACTTTCATATCTGTTTTTTCAAAATTTCCAAAACCATAATCAAACAGGGAAGCAGTGTCACCATAGGCGTTTGCGGCAGAAGTAGAATTCAGGATCACTGCTACAAGTGTTGTATTTCCACGCCTGCAATAGGTGACGAGTGTATTTCCGGATGCATCTGTGTAACCTGTTTTTCCACCGAGAACACCTTCGTAATAATATTCCCCGTTTTTGATCATCTTGTGATGGTTCAGAAGCTGCCTTGCTTCCGCAAATTTGTTTGTAGGAGGAATCTCATAGTAACGTCTGGTGCAGAACTTGCGGTAAAGCGGGTTCATCCAGGCAGATTTCGCGATTTTTGCCATGTCGGAAGCTGTGGTGTAATGATTCTCATCGGGAAGTCCGTTTGGATTGTTAAAATGAGTATTTTTGCATCCGAAAAGTCTGGCGCGCCAGTTCATAAGCTCAGTGAATTTTTTTACAGAGCCGGAAACTTTCTCAGCAACAGCTACAGACATTTCGTTGGCGGACTGAAGCATAACAGCCATAAGAGCCTGATCTCTGGTGAATTTTTCGCCGGGAGCGGCGTAAATACTGGAATCTCCGGCAGACACACTGGCAGAAGCACTGTCAGAGACTACGATATTAGTTTTCAGGCTTAAATTTTCACAGGCCAGAAGAGTTGTCATGATCTTGGTGATACTGGCCGGATAAAGTTGTGTATCTGCATTTTTGGAATAGAGGACTGCCTCCGTATTCACATCCATAAGAACTGCAGCCTGTGCTTCTATGTTCGGGCCTGTTGGCCAGCCTTCAATAGAGTCTGTATCAGCGGCCTGTGAATAGTAGCTGGAATGTGCCGGAGCGGTGTCTGCTGCAGCCTGACCGGAGGAATCTGCTGTCTGTGCGTCCGGAACCGGGGTTGCGGTGACAATAGGATCGCCGTATTCATCATAGCCCAGGGGTGCGGAAGCACTGCAGGGCACAGCGCCTGTAAACAGAACTCCCATACAGAGAATACCTGCAAAGATCCGGCGCATGGATCGTTTTTTCATAATGTTCATCATAAAATACCTTTCAAATAATAAACGAGATTCTGTAGTAGTATACCACTTTCTTTTTGGAAAAACCACTTGCAGTCTGTGAAATTTCCATTAAGAGAGAGTGAACATACATATAATAAGAGGAAAACCACCGAAATCCGCCAAAAACACTTGACATATGGATTTTTCTCAACCTATAATATACACCGTATATAGAAAAAGCAATGACGGAGACAGTATGTTATACGGAAAGCCTTACAGCAGATGCTTTCAGCGAACGGGGATGGTGTGAGCCCGTGGTGAATAAGTATGGCAGAATATCACTCCTGAGCTTCAGCTCTGAAGTTTGCCGGCAACAGCCAGGAGCAGTTTTTCAGCGTATGTATGCGGAACTGCATTTAAGTAAGAGCTGACGGATTTCCTCCGTTACAGGGAACATATATCGGCAGATACGATAATGTCCGCCATGGGAAGACATGGCACAGGAGCCTGGCAGCTTAAGAATAAGAGGGCGCAGGGAACCGGACAACAGGCCCGTATAATGTAACAGGTGGTACAGCGAATCAGACTTCGTCCTTTTACAGGATGGGGTCTTTTTTTATACGTGCCCGAAAGAAACACTGGCACGAACAAGTATCTGTGAAGAAATAAACCGCTGCATCTTATAAATGAGACAGCAGCCAGTAATCAGACACAGGAGGTAAAAATTGTGTATCGTAAAGTTGACACGAATCTGAATTTTGTTGACCGCGAAAAAGAAGTTGAGAAATTCTGGAAAGACAATAAGATTTTTGAAAAGAGTATGGACAGCCGTAAAGAGGGCGAGACATACACATTCTATGACGGACCGCCTACCGCTAATGGTAAGCCACACATCGGACACGTTCTGACACGAGTTATCAAGGATATGATCCCGAGATACCGTACAATGAAGGGATACATGGTTCCGCGAAAAGCAGGATGGGATACTCACGGACTTCCGGTTGAGCTTGAGGTTGAGAAGAAACTTGGTCTTGACGGCAAGGAACAGATCGAGGAGTACGGAATTGAGCCATTTATCCAGCAGTGTAAAGAGAGCGTATGGAAATACAAAGGAATGTGGGAGGATTTCTCCTCTACCGTTGGTTTCTGGGCTGACATGGAGCATCCGTATGTAACATACGACAACAACTTCATCGAGTCCGAGTGGTGGGCACTGAAAGAAATCTGGGACAAAGGCCTTCTTTACAAAGGTTTCAAGATCGTTCCTTACTGCCCGCGTTGTGGAACTCCGCTTTCCGCACAGGAAGTTTCCCAGGGATACAAAACTGTTAAAGAGCGTTCCGCAATCGTTCGTTTCAAGGTTGTCGGTGAGGATGCATACTTCCTGGCATGGACAACAACACCGTGGACACTTCCATCCAACGTTGCACTTTGTGTAAACCCGGATGAGATCTACTGCAAGGTAAAAGCTGCAGACGGCTACACATACTACATGGCAGAGGCGCTTCTGGACAAAGTTCTCGGCAAGCTTGCAAAGGATGACGAGCCTGCATATGAGATTCTTGAGAAATACAAAGGAACAGACCTTGAGCGTAAAGAATACGAGCCGCTTTTTGCATGTGCAGGAGAGGCAGCTGCAAAACAGCACAAAAAAGCTCACTTCGTAACCTGCGACAGCTACGTTACCATGAGCGATGGTACTGGTATCGTTCATATCGCACCTGCATTTGGTGAGGATGACAGCCGTGTTGGCCGTGATTATGATCTTCCGTTTGTACAGTTCGTAGACGGACAGGGTAACATGACCAAAGAAACACCATACGCCGGTGTATTTGTTAAGAAAGCGGACCCGATGGTCCTCACAGACCTTGACAAAGAGGGCAAACTTTTTGACGCACCGAAATTCGAGCATGATTATCCGCACTGCTGGAGATGTGATACACCGCTGATCTACTATGCACGTGAGTCCTGGTTCATCAAGATGACAGCAGTAAAGGATGATCTGATCCGCAACAACAATACAATCAACTGGATCCCGGAGAGCATCGGCAAAGGACGTTTCGGTGACTGGCTTGAGAACGTTCAGGACTGGGGTATTTCCAGAAACCGTTACTGGGGAACACCACTGAATATCTGGCAGTGTGAGTGCGGACATATGGAATCCGTAGGAAGCCGCCAGGATCTCTATGAGAAGAGTGGTGACGAGCGTGCGAAGACTATCGAGCTTCACCGCCCATACATTGATGATATCACCATGAAGTGCCCGGACTGCGGCAAGACCATGCACCGTGTACCGGAGGTAATTGACTGCTGGTTTGATTCCGGAGCAATGCCTTTTGCACAGCATCATTATCCATTTGAAAATAAAGACCTGTTTGAGCAGCAGTTCCCGGCAGACTTCATCTCCGAGGCCGTTGACCAGACAAGAGGATGGTTCTACTCCCTTCTTGCAGAGTCCACACTGCTTTTCAACAAGGCTCCATATAAGAACGTAATCGTTCTGGGACATGTACAGGATGAGAATGGACAGAAGATGAGTAAGTCCAAGGGAAATGCCGTTGATCCGTTTGACGCACTGAACAAATATGGTGCAGATGCCATCCGCTGGTACTTCTACATCAACAGTGCTCCGTGGCTTCCGAACCGTTTCCACGGCAAGGCAGTTGTAGAGGGACAGAGAAAGTTCATGAGCACTCTGTGGAACACCTACGCATTCTTCGTACTGTATGCGAACATTGACAATTTTGACGCAACTAAATATACTTTAGATTACGATAAGCTTCCGGTTATGGATAAATGGCTGCTCAGCAAGCTGAATACTATGGTGAAGACTGTGGATGAGGATCTTGGTTCCTACAAGATTCCGGAGGCTGCAAGAGCACTTCAGGAATTTGTTGACGATATGAGTAACTGGTATGTAAGAAGAAGCCGTGAGCGTTTCTGGGCAAAGGGCATGGAGCAGGATAAGATCAATGCTTACATGACACTTTACACAGCACTGGTAACAGTTGCCAAGGCTGCAGCTCCGATGATCCCGTTCATGACTGAGGATATCTACCAGAACCTTGTAAGAAGCATTGATGCAAACGCTCCGGAGAGTATCCATCTCTGCGATTACCCGAAGGTAAACGAGGCATGGATCGACAAGGATCTTGAGGCAAACATGGAAGAGCTTCTTGAGATCGTTGTTCTCGGACGTGCATGCAGAAATACCGCAAACATCAAGAACCGTCAGCCGATCGGAACCATGTATGTAAAAGCTGAGAAGAAGATGGATAAATTCTACACAGATATCATCGCAGATGAGCTCAATGTAAAAGAAGTGAAATTTGCAGATGATGTGGAATCCTTTATTTCCTACAGCTTCAAACCGCAGCTTCGTACAGTAGGACCGAAATATGGTAAACTTCTGAACGGCATCCGTACCGCACTCTCCGAGATCGACGGAACCGCAGCAATGAAAGAACTGAGAGAAAATGGTGTTCTCACTCTTGACATTGACGGAAACAAAGTTGAGCTTGCAGAGGAAGACTTATTGATCGAAACAGCCCAGACCGAGGGCTATGTTACAGAGACAGACGGTGAGACATCCGTTGTCCTTGATACAAACCTTACACCTGAACTGATCCAGGAGGGCTTTGTCCGCGAGATCATCAGCAAGGTTCAGACCATGCGTAAAGAGGCTGGTTTCGAAGTCATGGACAAGATCATTGTCTATGCAAAAGATAACGATAAGATCATGGATATCATGAAAGCAAACCAGGATGAGATCAAACGTGAAGTACTGGCAGAAAACATTATTCTGGGAGAAGCAGAGGGTTACACCAAGGAGTGGAACATCAACAAAGAGGCTGTAACACTGGGAGTATCCAAAGTACAGGAGGAAAACTAATGATTGACAAGCAGTTTGAGAAAGAGGAATTCAAAAAAAGTGTAAAAGAAAACGTAAAATTCCTTTATCGAAAAACACTGGAAGAGGCTACACAGGAGCAGATCTTTCAGGCTGTAAGCTACACTGTGAAGGACGTGATCATTGACAACTGGCTCAAGAGCCAGAAGGCGTATGAAAAACAGGATCCGAAGATCGTATATTATATGTCCATGGAGTTCCTTATGGGCCGTGCCCTTGGAAACAACCTGATTAACCTTGGTGCATACGGCGAGGTTAAGGAGGCTCTTGAGGAGCTTGGACTTGACATTAACTGCATCGAAGACCAGGAGCCGGATCCGGCTCTTGGAAACGGTGGACTTGGAAGACTGGCAGCATGCTTCCTGGATTCTCTTGCAACTCTGAACTACTGTGCATACGGATGCGGAATCCGTTACCGTTATGGTATGTTCAAGCAGGAGATCCGTGACGGTTATCAGATAGAGGTACCGGATAACTGGCTGAAGAACGGCTATCCCTTCGAGCTCCGTCGTCCGGAGTATGCAAAAGAAGTTCATTTCGGCGGATACGTACGTGTTGAGTGGGATCCGGTGAAGAACGAGAATAAATTTATCCATGAGGGATATCAGGCAGTAAAGGCTGTTCCTTACGATATGCCGATCACAGGTTATAACAACGATGTTGTAAATACACTTCGTATCTGGGACGCAGAGCCGATCGTAGACTTTAACCTGGACTCCTTCGACAAAGGTGATTACCACAATGCAGTTGAGCAGGAGAATCTTGCACGTACCATCGTTGAGGTACTTTACCCGAATGATAATCATATGGCAGGTAAAGAGCTTCGTCTGAAACAGCAGTACTTCTTTGTATCTGCCAGCCTTCAGGCAGCCATTGCCAAATATAAGAAAACTCATGATGATATCACAAAACTTCATGAGAAGGTTGTATTCCAGATGAACGATACTCATCCGACTGTTGCAGTAGCAGAGCTGATGCGTATCCTCATTGATGAGGAAGGTCTTGGCTGGGATCAGGCATGGGATATCACAACCAAATGCTGTGCATACACCAACCACACCATTATGTCCGAGGCACTTGAGAAATGGCCGATCGAGCTGTTCTCCAGACTGCTTCCGCGTGTATACCAGATCATCGAGGAGATCAACCGTCGTTTCATTCTTGAGATCCAGCAGAAATATCCTGGAAACTTCGAGAAAGTTAAGAAGATGGCGATCATCTATGACGGACAGGTTAAGATGGCTCACCTTGCGATCGTTGCAGGCTACTCTGTAAACGGTGTTGCACGCCTTCATACCGAGATCCTCAAGAATCAGGAGCTGAAGGATTTCTATGAGATGATGCCTGAGAAGTTCAACAACAAAACAAACGGTATCACACAGAGACGTTTCCTTGCTCATGGAAACCCGCTTCTGGCTGACTGGGTAACAGACAAGATCGGACCGGACTGGATCACAGATCTTTCCCAGCTTTCCAAGCTTAAAGTTTACGCAGACGATGAGAAGGCTCTTCAGGAGTTCATGACCATCAAGTTCAAGAACAAAGAGCGTCTTGCAAAATATATCCTGGAGCACAATGGTGTTGAGGTTGACCCGCACTCTATCTTCGATATCCAGGTTAAGAGACTTCATGAGTACAAACGTCAGCTTCTTAACATCCTGCATGTGATCTATCTGTACAACCAGATCAAGGCACATCCGGAGATGGATTTCTATCCAAGAACATTTATCTTTGGTGCAAAAGCTTCCGCAGCTTACGCACGTGCAAAGAAGATCATCAAGCTGATCAACTGTGTGGCAGATGTTGTAAACAATGATGCTTCCATCAACGGTAAGCTGAAGGTTGTATTCATCGAGAACTACCGTGTATCCAACGCTGAGATCATTTTTGCGGCAGCAGATGTTTCCGAGCAGATCTCCACAGCAAGTAAAGAGGCTTCCGGTACAGGTAACATGAAATTCATGCTGAACGGTGCTCCGACACTTGGAACCATGGATGGTGCTAACGTTGAGATCGTACAGGAGGTTGGCGAGGAGAATGCATTTATCTTCGGTATGAGCTCCGACCAGATCATCAACTATGAGAACAACGGCGGTTACGATCCGGACTTCATCTACAACACAGATCCGGAGATCCGTCAGGTACTGATGCAGCTGATCAACGGAACCTTCTCCAGCGATACAGAGATGTTCCGTGACATCTACAATTCACTTCTCGACAAACGCAACATGCCGAGACCTGACCAGTACTTCATCCTTGGCGACTTCCGTTCCTATGCAGAAGCACAGAAACGTGTTGAGGCAGCATACAAAGATGAGAAACGCTGGGCTAAGATGGCACTTCTCAATACAGCATGCAGCGGTAAGTTCACATCCGACAGAACTATCCAGGAGTATGTAGATGATATCTGGCATCTGGATAAGGTTATCGTAAAAGAGAACTAAAAAACATTTGATTTGACAACACCTGACTTCATTTGTATAATGAAGTCAGGTGAATAATTGAATGAAAGGAAGCTTTCAGGCGAACAGGTGAGATTCCTGTACAGGAAAATGCGTTGTCGTACAGTCGGCGGGCCGGAGCTTTTTTTAAAAAGATAGTGACTACAGAAGTCAGTTTGCGCATAAAGAACGTCTATCAGGTAACAGAAATCCCGTAAGGGACTTTTTCTGTTACCTTTTTTGTTGCCCTCGTGGCATCATGATCTTTCAATTAAAACAGCAAAAAAGAAAGCTGTCACCGAAAAATCAAAAGGAGGAAAGGTTATGAAACGCAAAAAAATTCTCAGTATTCTTCTTGCAAGTGCTATGATCGGCACTGCTCCGGCATCTGCCTGGGCCGCTGATTTCACAGACACAAATGTGGTTGACGCAGAAGAAGTAACAGAGGAAGCTACAGAGCACGACAAACGCATGAATGGTTAGCAACTGCAAATTTTATTTTTTCTACTTTTTA